>Ga0228711_1005821_pt1 | contig 18610 bp, 12 predicted proteins | sample MedpolnodulmetaG_2_FD_177996 | JGI IMG/M metagenome (GOLD analysis project Ga0228711, IMG submission 177996) | Root nodule microbial communities from Medicago polymorpha collected in Santa Monica, California, United States - brown nodules | ecosystem: Host-associated > Plants > Roots > Nodule...
AAAAAAAAAAAAACAAAAACCGGGATCTAATTGTGAAGAGAGGTTAGTGTTTCTTATGTTTAATTTGAACTCATCTGAATCTTACATCTAATCCAAGGGTAAAATTTACTGGCTCACCAATGAAATACCTTGCCATTACCTTATGTTAGCAGCTACATTATTATATTAATTAAAAGTAATAACTTATTGTAAAAAAAATAAAATCAGCTTTGACGGGCAAATGCAGGTAAAAAACCCCAAACCACCGTGAGAGATATACCTTGGCCTCTCACGGTAGCACCCGCCTAATAACAAACGTTTTGTAAATACATCCGTAGTTGCATTCGTGCGTATGTATTAAAAAAAAAGCATTAAAAAGTACTTTATTGGCTAAGCAATTATGGGGATGCATTTACAAAACTAGAAACTTAATTTAGGTGAAGAAGTATTGTTCTTCACTAAAAAGATCCAAATATACTCAAGAAGCAGTTTATTTTATGTAATCCTCTAGCATTGGTTGAAAGCAGCTGATGACAGTGTTGATATATGTTACCTGAGAAATAGGACATACAAAACATAAGTGCTTCGTGATTGTGATTGTGAATGTGAATGTATGACCATATTAGAACCCCATACCATACATGCACACCAACAAATGCATGGTTCATTGCATACCTACACGCCCTCACCAGTTTAATTACAACCACAACCGAGTATGCGGAAGAAAAAACAAAAACAATCTCCACAGCAGAAATGTCATGCTTCTTGGTAAGTTGCAGTGATGCAATATGCTAGTCACAAGATAGAGACCAAGACTTTACAAACAATAAATAAATAATACAAATCAATCTGCTCAAGCATCATTATAAGAGTCCTGGTATCTGGGAGTTGGGAAGACTATCTAAAGATTGTTCATCAAGTACATCATAGAGGTAGACACTATTTTAAGAACAGTTTAATTAGTATAATAGCTGATGGAGATTTTAAGTAGAAAACGAAGTTTTTCTAAACCATAACTCATTGGCATATTTAAAAGTTAAAATTAGGAATTGAATGAACTCTTTTTTATATATTTTAAACCATCTATAATAAAGAAAAAATTCATACAAATGCCACCTACAACTACAAGTTACATGTTCACATTTCCCCTGAAACAGGAAACATCGAGGCGGAACAATGACAGCCAGAAGGTCACTAGTGTTGAAATGCATCGACCCCGATTCTGCAATTAGCCTTGAGTCCAGATTTTGAACTCCACCATATTCTTCAGCATCTTTACCAGAATGAGGTGATTTCCAATTACACCCTTTTAGGCATCATAGTGCAGTTACAACTTACAAGTCACAACAAAATTCTCACAAGTCAATAATATCTTTTGGGGTTTTGCCTATCCAAGATACCACCGAGATTGGCCAGGGCATCATTAAATTTACGGATCTTGAGGAAACCTCTGATCATAGATGTTTCCCTTTCCGACATTTGCGCTTTCTCCATCACCATATTGACGAGTTCAATGAGAGTGTCCTCCATTGATAAAGAACAAAGCCCTTCCGCCAAAAAACCAAATGATGGAAACTCTGGCAATATTCCTTTCTCCAACATCTCAACTGTAAAATCAACAGCCTCTTGTATCGGTCCTCCACCATTACACAGGCCACGGAAAACGATTTTGTATGATATAGCATCTGGTGGATCACTTTTTTCCATCATTTCTCTGAAAAGTCTCATTCCTTCTTTAGTTCTCTTCCTTTTGAATAATGCTTGAATCACAGGGTTATAAGCACGAGGAGTCAAGACTATACCTTTCATCTGGACCGATCGAAGAAGCTTACTTGCAACATCTAGTCTACCAGCTCTACATAGTCCACCGATAAGAGTGCCATAGGTAACGATATCCGGTTCACACCCATTTGAAGCCATAGTTTGCACAATATCAGCTGCTTTCTCTATATCTCCAACTCTGCAGAAGTATGTAAGCAATGAATTATACGTGAATTTGTCAGGCTGTAATCCTTCCATTATCATTTGATCCATAAGTTGAGAAGCTTCTTCGACTCTCCTGTTTTTACAAAGACCGTCGATAAGTGTGTTATACGTTATAGAACTTCTTGACACCCCGAGAAGTTCCATCTGATCAAATATCTCCTCCGCATCTTCAATCCTTCTGCTTTTACACAAACCATCTATCAAAGTGTTGTACACCACCGCATTCCTAGCACAGCCACTTGACTCCATTTCTTTCAACAGCATCAATGCTTCTTTAAGCCTCCTTTCATAGCATAAACTGTCAATCAATATACTGTATGTGAACTCGTCAGGTTTACACCCTTTGTTCTTCATCTCCTCGAACATCTCCATCGCAATATCTCGGTTCTTACTCAAGCATAGACCCTGTATCAAAGTATTAAACGTACAAACATCCGGCAACAACCCTTTGCTAACAAAAATTCGTGCAAGATCAGTGGCAGCTTCAATTTCATTCTCCTTACACAAAGCGCTAATAAGTGTATTGTAAGTTACAGTATTCGGAGAACATTCTCTCAAAATCATTTGTTGCAAAATTTCCACCGCCTTATCAAATTCACCTAACTTACACATTCCAGATATCAACGAATTATAAGTATACACATCAGGATCAAACCCTTTTTCAATCATGAAATCCACAATATCCAAAGCATCATTAACATTTCCAATTCTACAGAACCCATTCACCAAAGAATTAAAAGTAACCTGATCAGGATTAAACCCTTCCTCAGAAACCTCCTGCACAAACCTAAGCGCTTCCTCAATGCGGCCTTCTTTGCAAAAACCATTCACCAAAACATTCACAGAAACAGCTGTAAGCAAACAACCATACCCCACCATTTGTTTTTTCATCCTCAAAGCACCATTCAAATCACCTTCTTCAATAAAACCCTGCATCAAAGTGGTGAAAGTTTTCTCATCAGGCTTCAACCCGTGATTTGCCATTTCCTCAAGCATCAAAATTGCAGGCCTTAATTGATGAGCTTTACACAAAGCCTTAATCAAAACATTAAAAGTTGAAACATCAAGAACAACACCCTCATTAACCATCTTCGAATGAAGCATTTCAACTAGTTTAAGCTTATTATCCTCGACTAGAGCATCGAGGGCAATATTGTAAAAATGGGTATCTGGTTTAAACCCTGATTCATTTTCCAATATCTTAAGCAAGTTTTCGATTTCATGGAAATTGGTAAAACTTTGGATAAGGGTAACGAAAGTGGTGGTGTTTGGGACGGAACCGGAAGATGATTGTGTGAGTTGAAGAAGGATTTCATTGGGAGGGAGGGGGTGATGTGTCGTGGAAGAAGGGGAGGTGCAAAGAGTGGGGAATTTGAAAGTTGAATTGGAAGAGAAAGAGATAGAGAAAGATAAGGGTTTTGAATGAGGGTGTGGGTTTAAGGTGCGAGCGAAAGGGTGAGGGAGAGAGTGAAGTGGAGAGAGTAGTGTCATTGAGACAGTATTACAAACATTAAACATGCGTTAGGAGAAGGAAATGGTAGATTGCTGGTGAAGTTGGTGGTGCGGCTTGAGGATGAGGATTAAACAAAAGTTGAAAATCTTTTCTTTCAAAAAAACAAAAAAAAAAAGGTTGAAAGTCTTTTCACCGTTTGAGAATAACTTGTCAATTTTACTGAAGAGAAACAGGTCTCTCTTTGTGATATTTGAACATCATTTTCTTTTGTTCCTATTCAACAACTCATCTTATTTAAAAAATAGTTTTGCTAGAAGACATCTTTTATGAAAGTGTGTTTTAATAAGTTATCCCATTCGCATTTACTAACAGACACAAACTAATTTTTATGAAATGTTTTTTTAGCAAGTTTTAATTATAAAAGTGGATAATCACACCTTGAAGTGTGACTTGCTAAAAAACACCTCTAAATGATGTCTTCTAATAAAACCCTTTAAAAAAAAAATAGTTTTTAAAGAAGTAAATGTTTCAGTTTGCAATACACAAAATACGTGATTTAAAGTTTTTAATAGTATTTGAGGACATTTGTTCTTTTGAAAAAAAAAACAACTAATCTTCTATGCATCTCTCATCTTACCACGTCAATAGTATATATGACTTTTGTATGGACTATATGGAGAGAGATGAACAATATGAAGTTATTTGGACAAAGAAACTTCATGGCTGGAATTCTAGACATAAACTCAAGTTAACATACAATCAATTGGAAACTTGAACCATTCATAACAAAATTATGGAGTGACCAACTTATTACACCAAAATACCGATAGTGTGATGAATTAGATTGATATAGAGTCTTACACCTTTAATGACATGTTACTTTTTATTTTATTTTTACAACAAGGTATTTCTTTTAAGAAATCTAAATGCAGATTTTTCATAACAAAAATCATTTGTTAATGCATATCCCTCTCGAATGATCATTAGTATGTAGATTTTTTTGGGCATTGTGAAATTAGATACCATCACTTATCGAAGATGGTAATAATGCTTTTAGAAGCTAGCTACCTGTCAACGTGGAGACAAGAAAAAAATCTACTAGCCAAATAATTAGTTGAAATTGTTCAATCGAGTAAATGGAAATCAAGATATTTCAAACAAGAATACAATGATAATCGCTCAACCTAATCATTCTTCATCACCCAGAAATAGTGAAAGAAAATATTAGAGGCGCAAAATGAATTTGCAAGGACTTTATGATCAAACAAGCTTAAGCAATTTAATCACTGTAAAAAAAGCAATTTAATTATAAATTAATAATAATTTAGTACTAAAATGGTTCCTTTAAACTCATCATTTTTACCATATTTGTTCAATTTCACAATTAGATTAACATCTTCCATATTTCATTTTGCCAAAAAATCTTCCATATTTCAAGAGGCTTGCATACTAGTGACTTTTGTTTGTACTAGCGTTTTTCTATAAGCCTCATGATTGCTAACTATAACAGTCACTGGTTAAGTAAACAAAAGGGATAATTTTTATATTGAAAACAAGGGAAATGCTAGCAACACACATTCTAACACACACTCTCTTTGATTGGTTAAAAATCACATGGAACCCACCAAATTTATATAGGACCCACATGATTTGGTGGGACCCATGTGAATTTTAACCAATCGAAGAGAGTGTGTTGAAAAATGTGTGTTAGAATGTGTGTTGTTAGCATTTCTCATGAAAACAATTTTCTACACTTAATATTTGATTACATAAGTTTCAATAAATTCTTATTAGGCTTGTATCTCTAATTAGTTTCTAAAGCATTAGTTAGCATTTTTTTATAATATACTATAGATACATAATAAAAAATAAATGATATAATTCAATCGAGTAAATAAAAATTAAAAAATGCATGTTCTCATACACAAACAAACATATTATAGCACATACTAGTTTATCAAATTTAACAGAACATTAGTTTTGTTTAACAATAAAAAGGCATCCCCTCACGCCTGGTTTATTAAATAACAAACCATCTTAAACCAAGTTTTAGGGCTAAAAAAATAGCCTTACGTATATGCTTTTACTTACCAAGTAATGTAATCGAAAGTTGCATGGTCTTCTATGGTTGGGGAGATTAAAAACATTTCCATTGATTCATTTAGCTTTAATAGAACAGAAGATAAGCAACAACATCGACAGATATTTAAATAATACACCTACATGAATGTAGCCAAGGTGTCAAAATGTTTTTCACAATTGGAATCTTTGATATTGCACCATTGCAGTGGGTTTGCAGTTAAAATACGACTACATCGAGAAAAATATTGTTCCTACTTTCTTCTATGTTTTTCTTTACATGAGAATATCTATTACGTTTCTGGGACGTTGAAATCAAATTCAACTACACAACACATATTATAAAACTATTGTGATTTTGATAAGTAGTCTAGTAATTGTATTCACACATTTTAAATACAAAGAAGTAGAGAATTAAGAATTCGAACCATGACCACCGCATGTTATTTACCCTTGCATTGAGTTGTGCTTACATAACCATTCACAAACACTTTTATTATGCCGATATATCGACAAACAAATTACTTCTACTTGACCTCAAAAAGATAACTTCTACTTAAAAAAAGCCTAATGCCCATATTCTGAACAAAATGAAATTCTTCTAGACTCTTGCACTACATAAACCGAAACTCTTAGTTATTTTTTATGTTGAGGGTATTTATATATAAATCGAACAAAACAAAATTAATATGAGTTAAGTATGTTTTTTTTTATGTACAAAAGTTAAGTATGTTTTTATTCCTTTAAAATCATCAAGTTTCATTTTTCATTCCTAAAATAGATCTATCTTTTAGTCCCTATAAAATGATCATAGAAGCAGTTTTAGTCCCTATCAAATCATCATGCAAGCACTTTTAGTCCTCATTGCTAACTCAACATATATTTTCAAAGCATGTTTAGAACATAAAAAATAGTTTCTCCACAATTTCTTTTTTTAAATGGGATCAATTAATACTATACTTTTGAATGCCAAAAGTTTATAAAAAAAAAGTTACGAAAATCTGGAGATAATGCCAAAACCTTGTAAAAAAAAGTTGTGTAAATTGGAATCTAGAAAGGAAAATTTGAGGTCATATTTTGTGGAAGAACTTTTTATAATGTTCTAAATATTCTTAAAAATAAAAACTATTAAAAAATATATGTTGACTTACATAAAATTAGAATTTAGAATGTGAATTTTAAATGACGAGTTGGTTCGTTTTGATTCACTTCTATAGTAGTCGGTGTTAATAGTAGAAAATATGAAGAAAAGCCCAAAACAAGAAAAGCCCAATGGGGTTTATAATAAAATACCGGTGCTAAACGATTAACATCCCCTTCTCCTTCTCTTCGAAAATCTACCTGTATCCCGGCGGCGAGGCAGAGAACCGGCAGTACGATGGTTAAAGTTGCTTTCTACCGGAACTGTGAGTATCTATCTTCCATTTCGTTACTATGATTAATTGATTGTTGAATTTATGGTTGATTTTGTTTGAATTGAACAACCATACACAGATGGTAAAACATTCAAGAAGCCGCGTCGTCCATACGAGAAGGAGCGTTTGGATGCTGAGTTGAAGCTGGTCGGAGAATACGGTCTTCGGTGCAAGAGGGAGCTTTGGAGAGTTCAATATGCTCTGAGCCGTATCCGTAACAATGCAAGGAATCTGTTGACACTGGATGAGAAGAACCCTCGTCGTATCTTTGAGGGTGAAGCGCTCTTAAGAAGGATGTTTAAGCATGGTCTACTTGATGAAACTCAGAACAAACTCGATTATGTCTTGGCTCTCACTGTTGAGAATTTTCTTGAACGCCGTCTTCAGACACTTGTATTCAAATCTGGTATGGCCAAGTCCATTCATCATGCTCGTGTTCTTATCAGGCAGAGACACATCAGGTATATATTCAACAACTGATTTCTGTAAAGTTCTGCTAATGTGTGTTTACTAAATGTTGTTCTGAAAACTAGATCATGTTTAGACCAATGTTGGATTTGCATTGTTGTATGGTTTACACGCTTTCTGTGTTTTGTGAGTATCTATGTAGCACTGGTACTCCTGGATTATGCGTACACATATGATTACACCAAATTATATCATTTTCTCAAATTATTATCGGTGTCGGCGTGTTGTGTCTTATGCGTCATAGGTGCGTATTAATTTGTTATTTAGCAATGTCTATGATCTACTCTTTGTATTCACCAAGAGTTGGAAAAGAAACAATAAAGTATATGTAAAAGGGAATATACAAGCTTGTCTTGCTTGTATCCTTTAATTCAATGCATATTTTGTTGTTGGTACTACCCCATTTTTGCTGGCAACTTGAACTTTTGATGATCTGATATCTAAAGCTACTGCTATTCTGCCTTTTCTCTGGACTCTCTTTCGTAACTTGCATTTTTTCTAGTGGCTATTATGGTAGCATTAATTTTCATCAATATATTCCATGTATCAAAGGTAGTAGAGATCCTCTCCATTGTTCAAGTAATGGAGGGCTCCTGTACTATGGTTTTGTCCGTTTAATTAAAATACTCACTGTCACTGATTTTGGAAATGTCTAATTTTATATCATTTTTACACCTAAAACTATTATTGTTAGTGTGAATGAAATGGGGAGAGTATCTATTTTTTTTTATTCTGAATGGATCCTCTTTTATATTTTTCATTTTTTGTATGCTTATTGGTCCCCTAATGTTTATTTATTTATTTAGTCTTAATGAAATATGTTTGGGAATAGATGATAATATCATTTTTGGTTTCATAGGGTTGGGAGGCAGGTTGTGAACATCCCATCATTCATGGTGAGGGTTGATTCACAGAAGCACATTGACTTTTCACTCACAAGTCCTTTTGGTGGTGGTCTTCCTGGTCGCGTCAAGCGAAAGAACCTTAAGGCTGCAGCCAAGAAGGCTTCTGGAGGTGATGGTGATGAGGAAGATGAAGATTAAATTATGATTTTCTTTTGCTCAGATCCTTGCTCTAGCCTTTTGATATCTGTCCTAGACTTTAGGTTTTCTATCATGCATATGACTTTTATCATTTTTCTATCCTTGTTTATTGTGTGAGGAAATCTTTGCTCGAGAGATGTTGTTTTTGAACTTTTCTTTTCCAAGTATAAAGTTTTGCTCCAATATATTTGATGATCTTTGGGATTATTGAACCTTTTACTTAATGGTGTTTGTATGAGTATATTATTTAGCAGTTTGATTTTTCATATTTTGATGAGGTGTACCTGTGTATCCGACCAACCAAAACTTCGATTCAACTATGCTTCATATGGTGTAGCCTGTACCTTTTGAGAACTTATAATTCTGAAACTTGTATTGAAGACCTTTTTATTGTTCATACAAGTTAGTTGGATTATATAGTTTGTGATTTGTACACCACCTAACATTCTAAACACAAATGAAGCAATTAGTCGTAGCAACACCTTGTTGAATTGAATTCACTTTTCAAGATTACAACATTTCAATTGAGGTTAATTTTGAATTACTTGTTGCTGTATTCTTTTCATACTCCTGATAAAAACAACTGTTTTTGTGTTGTTTCTTGCACTCTTTTTTACTTGTTTTATTCTAGTTTCCTGGGACTGTTAGTAGAAATCCAAATGCAGCTCTCCTTAATTAGAAATAATTGTAGTTCAAACAAATCCGTGTATATGTTGATCCTGAAAATACACTTATGTGCCACAAACACACAAGTTCATCTGTTTGTTTATCACCACTCCAGACTCCAGTGGTGTCTGATAGAGAGGACATTTCTGTCTAGTAGTTGCAACGTGGATAATCACATTTTTTAAATCCACCGTTTTTTTACCAAGAAAATGTATTAGCCCTCTTTATTCTTAGTTTCACGCATACTTTGATTAAGCTGATTATGCTACTCACCATGTTCATCAAATTGATGAGTACTACCACTGGCTTTAAATCTTGGTTTGCTTCTAGAGTTTCCATTTTCCACATGCTATCTATTGTACACTCATTCAGATCAATGTTGTCAAAATATAGAGTTCGTAAACACTTATTTTGTTAAAAAATCCACTTGTAGATTTGTATGAATTTACCTATTTTTTTATCAAGCAACTTAATGACCAGATTCACGCACTTAAGTGTGGAGATGTGGGGAAAGATGAAAGATACAAAAAAACGAGCTACGCTTAAATTAAGGACGTCTTTTTACACGTTACTTGTTTTCATTTTTTGTGGGAAAACCGAGGCTCCCAACCTTTCTAAATAATGCCATTGGTAGCTGCTAATTGAGGTACACTTATGGGAGTAATTTACCTCACTTGAGTTTATCGAGTTCACTGCAAGTTTATTCAAGTTTAGCTGAGTAAAATCAATTTCATTTTTGATTTTTTATATATTTGAATTTACAAGAATTTACAAGCGAATCAACTTGAAATTGATACCAAAATTCATGATGAGTTATTTCACAATTTTAACAAAATATGCCATTAGAATATATGATACATTAAGTACAATAAAACAAAGGATTATGCTATCCATACCCCTTTCTCCAAAATACAACAGAGGATTTGTACATGCATATTCTACACATTTGTCTCACAACTGACAACACATGCATATTCTACACATATTGGTGCTTAAATTTTGGAATTTTTTCAAATGATATATTCATTCATTAATATTACAAATCTATTTAATATCATTCTTGCCTAATTTATCTTGTAAGATTCCACTTGATTCTATGTTTTACTTTGTGTGAATTAAATTTTGGAATATAATTAATCGTGTTTTTTTTTCTATTTAACAGAAATATATGGCCTGAAAGATCTCAAATAACGTTCTCAATGATTTTGATGATTGTCGCCCTCAGTGTGTTAGGGTAATAATTTAGTCATTACATATTTTAATTAATTAAACAGTCTTATTAATCAAATACATTTTTGTATGGACAATGTATGCAGCACTCCTCGGCAACCTTCCCCACTGCCATGGAAAATCTCGTTCCCACGATGACCTTTGTTTGTGTTTTGATCTTCAGGTAACTTGGTATTAAATTATTAGATTTTTAGTTTCATTCATTTTATCAATTTATAAACTATTTGTTATCAAATTTAGATGTTGAGACTTTTTGCAACATGGATATTTAAAAATGTTGAAACTTGCAACATTTATCATTTGCAATCGCAAAAAGTTATATTTTATTTAGTGTCATTCATTTCTATGAAGCACGAACACTACTCGATTTAGGTTTGTTCCGGTGTCAGACACGCGTCGTTGTCCAACACCGACATCCATGTTTACACTCAATTACGTCATTTTCTCAAATTATTATCGATGTGAGTGTCGTATCAATTGTTTGTGTTTGTATATGTGTTTTATAAATTTATTTTCACAATATATATTGTCAATTTATTCTCCTTTTTTGTTAGAGATAATCAGAAAGTTTGATAGGTAGAATTTGGTTCAGTTTGTAAACTTCTATAGACTGCAGTTGCACACTTCTTTCAAACACAAATACATGGTTGATTCGTTATTTTTCTACATTTTTTATGGTATATTTATACAACATTGTTTTTGTGGATTACCTATATATAAAACACATTGAATTGTTTTTTTCTCTCTCACCGTTTGTGCTTAGACGAGATAATTTAGATATGACTAGGAGAGGAAGCCAAACAAAGGTGTTTGACACATTCACTGTTGTTACTGGTGCCATGACTTTGTCTTTAGTCAAAGGTCCAATACTGCTCAGAGGAAAAAGTCACGGTCGTCATGGTGGCTCAGTCACATTATTTGGTACAGGGTGCATCCTAGTAGGATGTTTGTCCATTGCCATTTTCACAATCATTAAGGTAAGTTATTTTGTTTCATTTTTCAATTTTATAAAGTTATTTTGTCTCACAATATCTGATAGATTTTTTATTTTGATTTGGTACTAACACAACTCTGATTCCTTTTTTAAGATATTCTTCATCAGTCTGTTAAAGCCCCACTGTTCATTACGGCACTCCTTTGCATTTTGGGTGTCTTTAAATCTGGGCCAGTCACTATGATTATGGAAAGGAGGTCACATTCTTCTATCTGATCCATTTTTAAGCTAGAAATGCCATTGTTTTCAGCTGTTTACGCGGTAAGAGTAGTGTTTGTAAAAAAACAATTAGTCAAACTTCGTCAATGTTATATAAATAGTTATTATGGGATTAGTTACTCGTGAATTTTTTATTTTATGCAAACTATTTTTAATCTAATTTAATTAATTTAAATTGTTTCACCTGTATGGCATATTTTGTTTCGGGTTAGGTATATATTTATCAGTTGTAGTGTCAAAGGCTAGAGGCCCAATATACTCTGCAACATTCAATTCACTCACCATGGTCATTGTTGTTATATTGGGCATCTTATTTCTTGGAGAGTAGCCTGTGTTTTCTTCATATTTGTTTTATACTCTCATTGAGTTTTGGCTATTAATATCACAAATTAGTAATGGAATTATCATAGTATTTACATCACAACCTTTCTATGTTACTGATAACGACTTCGTCGTGGACAAATAAATTAAAGTCACGTCAGTATCACATAATTTATATGTTGTTGAGAAGCAAAAATGTTGCTAGAGTTATTATTTTTGTACAAGTTATCGTAAAATAAAATGTCATTGTGCTATTAATTGCAAATATGTTGAAAGTTTAATTTGTTGGTGTTTATGAGACTATGAAATTACCTTTAATGCATGAGTTGTGTATTTGTCTTGCAATTGCGTAAACAATACATTATCATTACAAATATGAATTCAACGAGTAGTGTAGTAAATATTGATGACGAAACATTAATGGAATGAAAAAGAGTACTCAAATATTCACGTGTACTCAATCAAAACAATCTTTAAAAGTGGTAAAAAAATCCTTATTATATTTCATGCAATAATTGAATTGATATTGTTATATTTCATAGTTGCTGTAAATGTGATATAATATGTGTGATTGCACAAGATCTAGTATTTTAGAAGCAACAAGTTGTTGGGATCTTGAGACATACGTGTGTTTGTACTCGTGCGTGCATGCATGTGTGACTTATAAAAATAAAGCAAACCATATTCATACTAAACACAAGACATTCAAACTCTTAAGGATGACCATGTATGTGTGATAAACGTGAAGTACTTGTATTGTATATGTGTATTGAAATTTGATTGACTTTATGTTTATTCTTCTTTTGACAAAAGATATAATATTTCTTATAACACAAACAAATCAAAATTACTAAAAGATAAACATGTTTCATTGATTGGAGATTGAAGTTAATTCATACCTAGAGATTAATGAGGGATTTATCATGGAAAATTCTGATTAACAACCTTAATTGAATGATAGATCCCCATAACAATACAACTAATCCATAATCTAATTTAGATTATAGGACTTAGTCAACCAACAGAAAGCCTATAATGACTAAGTCAAACTAAACTAAAGAAATTATAATTAAACACTCAAAATATATCAAATATAAACATAAACTTTTGAGTTTATATTTAGGATTTCTTCACTCATGCTCGGTCTCAAGACATATTACACCTTGCAATGGAATCCCCGGTCTCAAAACTATAGGGCTGTTATGAAATTATAGAGTATCTATTTATGAATTAATTTAAGCTGACCACAACTCTAATCTATTGAATACATAAATAAAAATGGATAAAAAATTATGTGCAAGTTTATTCGAGTTCACCCAAATTTATCGAGTTTAGTACAATTTTAGCCGAGCAAAATCAATTTCGTTTTATTTTTTTTAATTTGATTTTACGACCAAATTAACTTGAAATTGATACCTAAATTCATGATGAGTTAATTCAAAATATTAACAACCCTTTAATCCAGATCATGCAACTAGTATCAATGTCCTTAGAATATATGATACATTAAGTACAATAAAACAAAGTCTTATGTCATCCATACCCCTCTCTTCAAATTACAACAAAAGATGAATGCACTATGTTGTCTCATTGACAAATCAACTCCTAATAACACAATTAAAATTATCCTATTTAAATAACTTGTGACAACCTTGTGTGAAATCATCCACTTTTCCATTTAGATAACTCTCAGAAAATATTTAACAAATTAAAGCTTAAGGAGAGTTGAGTTATTCATGTTGTTTGAACTAAAGGTCGAAGAAGTTTGTAAAATTAAAGGATCCGGTTCAAACAATAGAGAAGGAGAAACATAATTAAAGTTTGAGCTATTACCAACACTTAATTAATACCGTTAAGCTTGAAAGATAATATTCAATAAAGTACACACAAAAGAAGAAGGCTTCTATTTTAGGGGCACATAATACAAGTCATATATAACTACGAATATGATTTTGGGAAAATATTTTCTTCATTAAACTTATAGCTTATAAGTTGAGTGGGTATAATAATTGATTTGGTGAGAGTGATGACCAAGACAATCAAGACTTTGAAATTGAATTGATCAACTTGTTGCTAAAATCCCAAAGTTTTCTTCCTAAGAGTCCATTTGACGCAAATGCACTTGGTTGAAATTCATTACAATCCAAAAAGTACTTCCCAGTTACCCCTTTCAAACTTGGATGAAGAGCAACATAGCATGTTGTTGCAGCTCCCTGCAATTTTAAAATTAACAAAAATTAAACAAATATGGTTAGTAACTTTATTAGAATCAAGATTTTAAATAACGGTCGTGGCAACATCTGCAAACTTTCAGCGGCATCATACACTATTATGTCGCGGCCCAGGTCGCGGTTATTGTGTGACATTTATTTAAAACATTGTAGAATAAGGAGGAATTAAAATAAATACCTGTGGGACATTCTTCCATATGTAAAATGTGAACATCTTCAAGAAGTCTGCATGAAATTGCATTATTGCATTAGACTTAGACATATAATAAATAAGGAAAAGAATATCTAACTGTTTTTCTTTGTTTTAATTCTTGTACGGTTTTGAGAATAATTGACATACTCATAAGTAAAGAAGAGTGTCTCATAAGAGGAGTCATTATTACTCCTGGGTGTACTGAGTTGGCTGTGATATTGACACCTTCTTCCTGTAAACAACAATGTCAAAAAATCAAACGTTGTCATTTAATGCACAAATTTGGATGCCTTCAAAAAAATTCTCTTATGAACAAATAAAGAAGTTTATTGAACTATAAATTGTCATAGGCAAAAAAAAAAAAAACAGAACGTAAGCAATGCATACGTGTAGCGTAGAGTTTAGATGGTAGTTGAAATTGAATGAATTCCTTAAGGTACGTGCCCACGGCCCCAAAACATAATACTAGTAGGCATAACAACTAATCATGATAATTACTAATATCTCTCAACAACATTTATTTATTACAATAGTTTACATTGATATAATTTGTATGCACCAATAGTATATATTTCTTTTACAGTTTCAATCAATTGTAAGTGTTTAATTGTTAGATATATTTGACATTCATCATATCTAACTTACAAATGAAAATTTATGATTATTCTCAATTTACATTATTATTATTTTATGTTTTTAAGTACTAGCAACACATATTCTTACATTATGATTTTTTTGTTAGTTAAAATTCAAATTAGTTCCACTATTTTAGAAATGAGTATTATAAAATCTTGTGTATTCCATATAAATATATTAATGAGACCTATATGAATTTCAATTAATAGGAGAGTATTATTTTTTGTGTCACATGAAAAAGATTATAGAAGCTAGCAGTAGTAGTACCTTCAAGCGACGAGAAAGTTCATTTGCGTGTAGTATGTTGGCTAACTTGGACTGTCCATAAGCCTTCTTGTCAGAGTAACTGAAAAATTTATGGAAATATTGGGAAACAAAACTTATTGCAAAGGTAGTAGTCACTGGAATTAAAGTGTAACAACTAACATGCATACCCAATTTGATCATTGATATTATCCAATCTAATGCCTTCTTCATAAGTGTAGGTATGAGCAATTGATGAAAGATTTATGATTCTACCCTCAATTCCAGTGGCTTTTGCGGTTTGTTTCATTTTCTCAAGTAGAAGGTTTGTCAATAGGAAATGACCTGAAAAAAATACAACCAATTAGCTAGAATACACTAAATTTGTGTCACAAATGGAACCAAATAAATGATGATATGCACAATTGTTGAGACACTACATAGTACGTACCAAGATGATTTGTTGCAAATTGCATCTCAATTCCATCTCGTGTTAGTTGGAAGGGGCAGAACATAACTCCAGCATTGTTTCTGAAAATAAAAAGCCAATTATGTTATTAAGTCGCTATTTGGATAACACTACAAACATCATTAATTTACTTCTATAACGTATTCATGAATATGCCGTATCAACTCAGTGGTAAGAATTTGACATAGTAATACTCTGAAATAGTTTTAATCACCTTTAGTGTTAGTTAATTAATAATAGTTTCTCCTTTCTCAATATTTTTAAAAATTACTTCTATACTGTTAATTTATAAAACACGGTTAAAATGAAAATAAGAGGACGATCAACATACATTAAGATGTTGAGAGGAAGATCGAGAGCGAGGAAGTTTTCAACAAACGATCTAACAGACTTCACTGAACAAAGGTCGAGCTTCATTATGTCTACTCGAGCAGACTCGTTGTCTTGTAGTATAATTTGTTTAGCTTCCTTTGCAGAATCCATGTTTCTTGCGGCAATGATGACATGCGCCTTTCGGAGAGCCAAGACTCGTGCTGTCTCCAAGCCTATACCACTTGCTCCTCCTGCATTTGTTTAGTATAGTAGAATCAATTTAGATGATTTTTAATCATGGCGTGTGTACAAACACCACTAATTAAGAACAAATAAAACATGATTTTGTTTAATCCTCAATATTCAAACACATTGAACTCGACTATTCTAAGTTGGAGTTTATTGCGATACATCCATACTTACTTGATTAATGGATCCCTCACAAATTTGACATAATATATAGTTAAATGTTGAAAGAGTTCAACCTTCTAAATACAACTGCTTTTAATTTTTTGTTTTACTTTATTAAACTCAATAATATACAACATAAGAAAGATTTAACACCGTTAATAATTATAATCGTCAAATCATACAAGCGTTTAATTTTAATCGTAATCACGTCTAAATTCATACATATGTAATTTGTTGATACTATAAAACTTTTTATATGACAATATATTAAAATTAAACTAATTAAGCTTCTTCAAAAAAAGATTAAACTCATTAAAAGAATTATTGAACCATAATATAACATGGTAGAAAAGGAAAATATATCAAAATGCACAAATGAATAAAATTAGGCTTATAATAAGAATTTCATGTTGAAATAAAACATCCACTGCATATATGGACAAATGACAAAGTCAAATATTCAGAATCACAAAAACAGAAACAGAAACCGACAGATAGGGTATACCCCAAAACAAACAAAAGAGGAAAAGGAAGGACAAGGAGTGGCAAAAAATAAAGGAACAAAAGAAGGCACAAACATAAACGTATTAAACTCATGACAATTCTAATTCCATATTCTAGGTGTCAGAACTATATCACATCATTTTCATGTTCAAAACCGAATGGATATTCATTCAGACTGAAAAAACCTGTGATAATTGCAGTGAGATTGCTTGCATCAATTCCTTCAGTAACTTGTTCAGCTGTTGTAGAGGATCCAAACCCACTTGGTCCAGCCATGCCCGTGACCAACGTAAAAATACCCACCATTTTGATTCTGGTGGAAGCACACAAACCAAGAAAATAATCAAATGAGTATGTCTTGATTGAAAGCTATAAGTTTTTTTTTTCCTTTGTGAGCTTAAATGAACAAGTAGTAATGGTGGTTAACTTGATGTGTATATATGCATGTTGGGAAAATATATAAAGAGCTATTTATTTATATATACAAAAGGATAAAAATAAATAAAGATAACGTGTGGGATAATTGAGGTAAGAAGAAAGAAGAATTAATGAGGAAGGTATAGTATGAGGCTAGCAAGGAAATTTGGATTAGTTTAGGAAGAGGGAAGAAAAGCATGAATAGTTTGGGAAATAGCAGGTACTCCATCACCTTTATATTTGGACATATAAGATTGGGTGTATTAAATTCTCACCGGTGAAATGTTGTTAATAACCTCAACAACCAATCTACTCAACTAGTAGTATATTTTTCTTCTTATACCACGAACCTTGTTTGGTGCAAGTAGATCAATGGAATGGGATGGAGACCACGTGAATCAACTTAATCTTTTACGTTTCTCAATGAACTCGTGACAATCGCAGTTTTGGGAATGTTAGCAACTCACTGTATCTTTACAGTAGTTTATATAAATACTTCATCGGTCATTAATTGTAAATCTTTTTCTAAAACAAATTTTGTTTGCATACTTCATCCATCATCCGTCCTATAATAAGTGATTATTTTGTAAAAAAAATGTTTTGCACAAATATCTGATTCATTTCACTTTTCAATGTAATATTAATTTTTTTTTAATTATAACTCTAATTAATATTACTTTCATCACTCACAATTCATTATATTTTATTTTGCATTTATGATAATGGCAAATGCACTAATACTTGACAAGAACATTTAAAATTATTTTTCTCTCTCATTCACTTATACATTTTTCTTAATATATGTGAAATGAGCAAATAGTTCACTTAATTTAGGACGGAGGGAGTATAAGACCTCATTAAAACGGACACTCGGTGTGTGCTCTTTTTTTTTCTTTATGTGTATTAATTAAGAACAATAATTATTATAGAGGGTTAAACAAGTTTTTCAACCATATATAATAAAATGAGATGTTTTCATACTCACAAATTTTTTGTTTTATTTTTGGTCCTTAATGGATATAATTTTGACATTTTTTTAACAATATAAATATATAAATGTTGAACATAATAAACGACATAACTTGGATAAATCTTAACCATAAAAGTGTTATAATCTTGACATTTATATGAATATAAATTGGTCATTAAGGACCAAAAATAAAATAAATTTTTTTGTGAGGATGAAAACATTCTATTTTATTTTTTAAGGATTAAAATCAAAAAAATTTGTATTTATATGGACGAAAAACTTATTTAACCCTTATTATAAAACTTTGATTTTGATTATAATTATTTATAGTTAGAGTTTTTATATTTTCATATTATAATAAGATATATATA
>Ga0228711_1005823_pt1 | contig 18606 bp, 11 predicted proteins | sample MedpolnodulmetaG_2_FD_177996 | JGI IMG/M metagenome (GOLD analysis project Ga0228711, IMG submission 177996) | Root nodule microbial communities from Medicago polymorpha collected in Santa Monica, California, United States - brown nodules | ecosystem: Host-associated > Plants > Roots > Nodule...
ACTTAATCATTCCAAGTTAACAACTTGAGAATAACTTTTAAGTGACAGGATTATTTTTAAAGGGTCACAATTCAAACCCCCCCTTCCTTGTGACTATTTTATCTACTTCATTAACATGCCTCTAAAAATTCATTAAAAAATTCAATCTCTAGGTTGCTTTTTTGAACTTCACATATACTACAGGGTCATAAATTATAAGAATCTCGAATTACAAAGTTAGAATATGTGTTTTTTGTTTTACAATGTTATTTTTCAGACTTCGCGTATATTACAGGGTCAATTATAATAACCCATTATAAAATCATTAAAAAAAGTTTTGTTTTTATATATAAAATCATTTACAAATTTCTACACAAAAGTAAGAAGGGATTGATTATATTTTATATAACCTTAATTTCATATTTAAATTTGTATTTTGAATATTATGAACTACGTATATACAATTGTCGACACTTTTTTGTTGTGTTTATGCTATAAATAAATAGATAAAATTCTTTTTCTTATAATAATTGCATTTCTTAATATTTGTGAAAAAAATTTAAATGACATTTATTTTGAAACGGAATTGGAAACATGGTCCAAAATGGCAACCATAATATTGATTTGTCTTTTTTGTATTAACAAATTAATTTCAAAACAATCATGAAACTAGCATTGGATTATCAAACTATCACTTTTTCTGTTGGAGTGTGGTGGTCTGGCAGCATCGAAATCTTATGTGTTTGGGTGGTGAAACTTGATCATTACAACTTCTTACTTGCAACATTAAGAATTTGATTGAGAGCATTGTACTCAATTTTTCCCCTTCTGTTTCTGCTGCTACGACTAACCGGTACATCATATGGAATAATAATAATATTTCGGATGCTATTCTTAATGTGGGTGGTAGTTGCCATGACACTCCTATTAGAACCTGGTTTGGCGGAGTCTTGCGTAATGACTCATGTATATTCATTGCGGGTTTCTCTGGTTTCATTCGAGGATCATTTGACATCTTGTTGGCTGAGTTTTATGCTATCTATCATGGTCTGATCATGGCGAAGGATTTGGGTTATACAAAACTTGTTTGATACTCTGATTATCTTGTTTGCATTAATCTTATGAATGACCCCATTGAGAGGTATCACATCTATGCTGTTCTCATCCAAGACATAAAACAATTGCTTCACCATACCAACGTAACAGTTTCTTACTCTCTTAGAGAGAAAAATCTGTTGTATAAATTATGAATAAATTATCTCTATAAATAATAATCATCATATAAATAAAATCATCAATTAAATATTTAAGAGAATAAACAAGAGGGATATCAAGTAAACTTATTTGTTCATGAAATTGCGGTGATTTATTGAAATAAACAAACATGTCATGAACGACGATGACATGTAAAGTAGTAAATCGTTAAATAACACGAGGCGTGACAAAGTCACTGTCCTTAAGGATTTATCCGCCTCATAAGCGCATATTCTCCCAGGATACAACATGTCTTCCCTGATATGAATCACGTCAGGGGTGACAGAACAACTTGAATCTATCTCAAAGATAGCAGGAGATGTAACCCAGAAATGTTTGGAGTAGAATCAAATAATTTCTCTGATTTGATAGTGTACAAAATTGTTTTTGTTTCAACATTGATGAAAGCAAATGAAAAAAGGTGTTACTTCCTTTTTCTTGTACGTGCATCATTGAGCAATACATAGTTACTTTGTAAGCTAAGAAAGAAGCCTTGATAATAGCCACATTGAAGAGATATTAATGGAAAAGCAATTACAAAATTTGGAATCAAAAATATGTTACAAAACCAAGTCAAACATTATAATTAAAATATAATAATAATTTATAATTAAAATATTTTTATATTTCTCAATTAAAAATACGACACGGAGATATTTAAAACTTTTGAAATATTATACTTAAAGTTTACAACAAAATGAGTGTGCATACTTCATGGCAAGGCTTAAAGCTTCTTTTGATATTGATCTTCTTCTTCATGAGTCTTCCCCTACTCATCTTGTCAATCTCCTCAAAAGCGATGCGGCTCGCATTTTGTTCCTTAAGAAATAGATAGTTTTTTTTTTCTCCATCTGTTTTTTTCTTTGCCTTTGTCATTGTAATAAAAAAATAAATAAACAGACATTGTGGTCCCAACTCCTAACAACAAAGTCAAACAATGTAGGTTGGAAAACAAGGCTGATGACAATGCATCAAACTAGACTATTCTGTTACGTGACGGCTATCTGGTTGAAGAAGACATTCTTCATATCAGGTTATCGTACATACTATCCACTTGAGTTTATATAAATTAGTTAATTAATTAAATTCTAACAATTTTTTCTACAAGGATAATTATTAGCTCAGTTGGTAGAGACAATACATTATATATGCAAGGTCTGGGTTTGAAACTCGGCCACCACCAAAAAAAAAATCAGTATATACAAAAATACTACTATTTTTAGGAAACCCAATTATTATTATTTTTGACTAATTAGGAAACCCAATTATGTGTTATAGAAACCAAGGCAGCCACACCCGTTTCAAAAATAAGCTGCACTTAGCATGTTCGTCTCAAATGTTTGAAGCAACTTCCAAACATTCATGATTTCAATTCAAGCATTAAACTATATTTGGTTTGTCCATATTCACGGCCTCTAACCTGTGATGTGTAACATTAAAACACAAAAACATGCCTTATGGGCTGTGGCAATCTGATAAATTTCATACTATAAGCAATTCCCTTTTACATTAAGAAGCTATACGTTACAACAAACTTATCACATAGCCATATATACACTAAAGAGTAAATTAAGACAATAATAGTAACTACGTATATCACTAAAACGACATCACATAGTAGTCCTATATTATTCAGTCACACTTCCCAAACTTGTCTTTATTCCCCTTTGATCAATTCATATATTACTTTGATACTATCCGTGACACTTCACTTATATTCCTATATATGTCACTAATTATCTAAAAGTATATTATTTATATCCATAAAAAATGAAGAACGAGTAGAATGTCTAAAGTGTTGTTGGTATGGGAGTTGTTCTGCCACCAATAGGTAGAAAAGTCCCATTACTCCAGTGTGCTCCTTGCTGCTGTTGTAGTTAGACTCTAGAGTCAAAGTCTCACCATCAATAATCTTCACAGAACCTGGTTTAGGATAACATGTGGACATTCCTACAATGTAGCCTGTCTCATTTCCCGCTTCATTTCCATTTCCATATCTTGGTATTGAAGAGCATATAACCCTCTCATCCTGAATACATAATCCACAAATTTCACAAAACAAGCTATTAATCTATTATACCATATTTAACTTCTTAAACAAGCTACCATACACCTTTTTCTTGTTAATAAAAGCATTTGTTAGCCTCAATTGAAAACTATCACATGAACAAATTGAAGTGATTATATTTAACAAATGTGTTTCGAACACATCTTTAATCCTAAGTCTCGGTGCTATACATGATGTAAATTGGGAGTCTCTCTTAAGGAGCCGAATCATTATCGATTAGATCCTTCAATGATTTCTTTTTTGAATAAACTTATGCCACTAGAAAGTGATATCTAATAAAATCAAAATATTCGAGTATTATTGTAAGTTGTAACTTGTAGCTAACCGTTGCAATTCAAAATTGTAAATTACCTGCCCATATAGAGTTGATCCAATCCCACCTGAATGTTGATGAGCAACACCATAGATCACATATCCACCGGTTTGAAATGGGAGACTTGTCCTCTTCACATGAACACAACCATTTTCCTCCTTATGGTTTGTGCTGCAAGATTCAACTCGATACTCAATCTGAAACAAAGAAATTCATGTTGATCACTATATAACCAACAAAGTAATGGACTATTGTTATGTTTTAGGGTAAAATTGAGTTGACAAAAACTACAAGTAAGGATTCTCTGCAGTCGACAGACATTACATACACGCAATAAGCACATTAATGACTGTTGGATCAAGATCGAAGGGTCTTGGATTCCAAACCCAGTGTCCTTGATTTTAAAATAATCAAAAGCTAAATATTTTGCGAACTTTTTGATCTTGATCCATCATTCACCGATGATTTGTCTGCGTGAATCTAGGGTAGCCCAACTACACGAATTCTATTTCTAAAAACTAATGTTTCGTATGAATTCATTTACCTTGCAATCATGATCTAAGTTAATTCCTTTTGAATTATGTGGCAGTTTCAAAGTATCAGTAACATCAATTATATATATCTTAACAGGCACTATAAAATCATCCCAATCAATCCATTTAACCGTGTATCGTAAGTATAGGCTTCTCTTTGGACCCTCAAAACCTTCCTTCAACTTGCACTGTGTATAATCATGACAACATAACAAACCTCCTTTATAATCTGGCCTAATAGACCTTCCATATTCATCCACTGTAACATTATAAAGGTCACACTTACACTCAGTGCACCCTAATTTATCCACTGTGCCGCGCGTATCAATGGCATGAACATTAAGCAACCATTTCTCCTCAAAACCTTCTGGAATCTCTACAGGATTACCTATCTCTATACCGAAAGGGTCCGGAATATTGGTCGCTGTACCACGTGTTTCGGATCCAAGGCCAAAGTACTGTGGAATAGTATTTCCCTGGCATATGCCACTGTTCCTCACAAGAACATGATCAGAGTTTTGAAGCATCATGTGGCTAACATCTTCTGTGTATGTGGCATGTTTTCTTTGATAATGTCTTTCAACAAGCCAATGATGAAGATAGGTTTCATGGAGAGGTATAGGATTACCAGCTTCATCAACAACTTCAGCATTGAAACTCTTGAGTGCTATATGACCTCTTGGAAAATCAATATCATAATAAAATCTATTGATAACTGATCCAGGTCCAAGTTCAAACTTAGGGGACAGAAAAACAGCTGATTTTATTTTATCTTCGGCCTTCACAAAAGAACTTGAGCATGTTGTACCAAACAATAGTAGAAGTATTGCCCCTAAAAATACAAAATCTCTAGATACAAAACACATGCTGATCTGTCATGAATTCTTTGATTAGTAATTACTAATTATTGATTAAAACAAAACAATTTCTATGAGTGTACTAATACATACGATGTTTAAATTAATAGCTAAATCAGTGTTGCTTTTGAAAGGAAATAAATATTTTCTAAAAAAAAATTATCAAAAATATCGGCGAAATAGAACTTATTCTTGAAAGATATTTAGAAATCTATCGACAAAAGATGTCATTTCTTGATAGTAAATGTTAATGAACTTATTCATTTTTATAATTGAAATAACATTTCTTTTTAGTAAGTAACATAATTGCTAAACTCACACACTAATAGTGTAGAGAAGCGAAGAATTTGTAGTTCCAACCTTTGTCCCTATTTTAATATTCTTTTTTTAGAGAACATAGAGCTATCAATTGCTCTACATTTATAGAAGTGAAATAATAATTTAATTGAGATTAATTATATTTAAAACAACGGAAAATAAATTTTAAGCATCAGTTCATGATATACTAGTTATAAAATTTGTCCATCAAAGAACTCGCCTGACATAAATTAATTATGTCTTTTTTATTACTCCCTCTCACCATTTATATGACATCTTTTCACTTTCTTTTTTTATAAAATATTTCCACTATTTCTTTGTCATGTAATATAAGACTTTTTTGTTAAAAAAATTAAGAAATAAATTTGAGGAAGGGGAATCTATTATTAATAAGTGGCACTACCGTATTTTTACAATTGTCTTCGAACTCGAACTCAATACCTTAAAATCATGTACAATGTCAAGTTTTTTCCATTAAACTAACACACCCAAATACTGCATCCGTTTCAAAATACATGTCCTAATTTTACAATGTGCATTATTCACATACCTTACTTTGACTATATTTAACTAATATATAAATATAAATGTTAGCATGTAAGACATGTTTGATCTGTCTCGATGAATATTTTCAAAATATCAAATTTTTATTTTATTAATGGTCAAAATTATGTATTAGCATGTGTGCAGTGGTTGACTGTGACATGTATTTTGAAACTGATAGAATACTATTTTACAAAATTTCATGTGGATTAATAATTTCTTTATAGAAATGCTCCCGTTTAATTTACCAATAAAAAAATAAATACATGTTGTCTTTTATGAGTATTAATCTATACTATATATAAAGAAAACTGCCTCATTCGGCTCTTTTGGGCTGAATTTTTTTCTTCCAAAAATACCCTCAATTTTCAATATAAATAACACATGTAACGATTAGATAAGAATAAATTTAAATATTAAAAAAATGTAACAAACACGATATGAATATATATATATATATATATATATATATATATATATATATATTTTGGTTTTTTTCTTTATTATTTAAAAAGTGTAACAAACTAAATGAGTATATTTATACTTACTTTTTCATTATCTCAATTATACCCTTAAACAACTTTTTCTATAATAAAGATTGTTGTTGGTGTCATTGAAATAGATAATCATGGTTAATTTGATTTGTTATAACTTGAAAGCAACAAACATTTATATTTTATTTTTAGTTTTAATCAAAATCAAAATTTCATAAAAAAAAACACCGTTCATAATTTTTAAACATTAGCACAATAAAAAGAGCAGAAAAACGGACACATGAATGCCCGTCTTTTCGCTAGATATTTATAAGGAAAATGTATCACCACACAAATTTCAGTCAAACTTATTACTGCAATAATTTTTCTTAATAACAATAATTTTATGTTGAGGTTCCTACTTCCTATAATAAGGGACGAATGAAGTATAAACAAAGCCATGAATAACATTAGACGCTGAATAGAGAAACGTGAGTGAAAAGGTCGGAGTATAGTGCAGGTATATTGAAGAAAAAATAGATGAAATTAATGTAAAAAATGTAACTTCACACCAAATTGAGATATGGGTAATATGAAACAAACGTGAAATAATGTAAAGTTGTGAGAAAAATTTAATGAACACAAGCAATAGGCAGCAACAGAATGCAGAAGAGAAGATGGACTGGGTTTGAGTTGGGTACCTCAAAAAGGGAATAGAACCTGGATAGGACAGAGTTTGAGTTTTGTTTGATGAGAAAATTAGAGTGTGGTATTAAACTAGATTCACTTATATTTATTATAGATGAAAAAAATTCAAACCAGAAGAGAAGATGGACAGGGCTTGAGTTGCGTATCTCACAAGTCATCAAATATTATTTGAGGAAAACAAATTGAGACTATGAAATAAAAAACAAGGTAAATATAAGAGGTCAAAATCATATAATCGAAAAATTGGTGTTTCCAAATCGAATAATTGAAAAACTTAGAGAGAAAAATTGCATTTAAACCTAATTTTTTAATAGTACATTAATTATTTAGTGTTTTATATCTTAGGCTTAACAGTAATTTTGTCCCCTATTTTTTCACTCTCACAAAAACAGTCCCCTCTTTATAAAATTAAAATCCCAATAAGTGATGATTAGTTGATTCAATTTTGAATATGATGCTAAAATATCACATATGGACCTAAATTCAAGAAAACAGATAAGGAATTAGTGTTCTACATATTAAGATGTTTTAGTGATAGATAGTTTGTACTTTTGGATTAATCTACTCTTTAATGTATCATATGGCTATGTGAAAACTGATACATTTTATACTAAATGGAATTCCCTTTAACATTAAACAATTATAGATAAGGTACAACAAACTTTCACATAGCCATATGATACAATGAAAAGTAGATTAGTCCAAAACTACAAACTATCTATCACTAAAACACTTTAAATGTTGGTTTTAGACACAAATATGGTCTTCCGAATATTCCTTTCTTTTAGTTTGTTCTTTGTTTTGTTTTCGTTTTTGAGGATTTTGGTCTAGTCTCTCCTCTTGTACATATTTTTTATTTTTTTTAATAAAATTTTAGAGTAGATGATAAAGGACGGGAGCAACTATAAGATACCAACCTAGCTAAAATGTCTACCTGCTTTTTGATGTCGTCCACGCTCTCGTGATTCATAAAAATAAATGCCGGTTCTTGGGTCAAGAGAGTATATCACTAAAACACGGCATGAAAAATTGATGGAAACTCGTACTCGTTTTTCCTCCAATCATGCATGCAAGGTCATTTTTAGAGAGGAAACAAGCAGATATATACGACAAACTTATCTATCACAGTCATATACTCATATGATATGATACTAGAAAAAGTGGATTAAGCCAGTAATAAATACTGATTATATATCACTAAAACACGGCATCAGAAAATTGATGGAAACTATACCGGATCATACTTGTTTACTTTTCTGCTATAGCTAGATGAATCCATTCAAGAGAGAACTATATTTTTTTTTTTAAGAAAGAGAGAACTATATATATTTTTTAATAAGTTTAAACATTATTCATTCATTCAAACTGATAGAGTAAATCGATACAATACAAATTCGCTAAAAATAAAAATGATGAATCTGCAAACAAGCTCACAATATCCATGTTAATAGTACAAAACAACAAAGTACAAATATGACTATATTCAAGTCTCCAGAATACTCATGTCTCTGGATATGCAACGTTGACGACGCCAAAACCATTAACTTAATATGCACTGGATCGAAGCTGAGCAGACAATCTGAACCGAACAAACACTTGAACAAAACGAGAAAGACAGACAAAACCATAAAAAGATGAGGAACAAAACAACGTCGCACTAAGACAACGAAATCATGAAATAAAAAACTAAATAAATGTAAAAATCACTTATTAAAATTAAAGGGAATGAGAAAAATGATTTAGAGGGGTGATTTAGGGTCAAATTAAAAATTACCATAAACCATCCCTCTTTGGTGTATGGTGGATGAAGCAGAAGAAACTAGATTTTAGGAGAGAGATTCCTTCATTTAAACTTGCAATATATTAATTTAACCATTGAAATCAACTAAACTAATTATTTCATTAAAAATCGTGAATAACTCTAACATGACTAATAAAATGAGATGGGGGAAGTACATCCCCAAAAATATGAAGAACGAGTAGAATGTCTACAACGTTGGAATAGAATAGTTGTTCTGCCACCAATAGGTTGAAAAGCCTCCATTACTCGAGTGTGCTCCTTGGTGTTGTTGTAGTAGACTCTTGAGTCAAAGTTTCACCATCAATTATCTTGACCGAACCTAGACGAGGATAACAAGTTGACATTCCTTGGCACAGCTTGATCGCCACCTAACAATTGCAATTCTCAAAAATATTATTAGATCAAAAGAAAAGAAAGATACAAAAACGCTTGATGGGACTAGACCAAAATCCAAGTTAGAGTAATAAAAGAAAGTCAACATCTCATTAAAAACTTTTGTGAGGAAAACTCAGATGGATAAAACCCGAGAAAGGAAAAAGAGTATAAAGTGAACAACAACAAAAATAACAAGGAAAAGAGAATCTTGATAAAGAGCAACATCAACAAAATCGGAATTTCATCTATTTCGATTTTAAAAATTTAAAATGCAAGACCTAGTAGAGTCCATCCAAAGCACCTCATTTTGTTGAAAGTTAAAAGAAGAAATTTGGTTTACACATTAGTTGCTCTATTTAAAACTATGAGAGATATCGATGTAAACTACATTTTTTTTTTCATTTCATACAATTTAACCATCTGTTACTTAAGTTTTCTCGAACAATATAAAGTGAAAAAAATTAAAGATATTTCATTAATATATAAATCATTATTTACACTTGAATACAAGGAAAGCAGACAACAAGTTGCGCCACCAAGTCTTTTTGGATGAAAAAACCAATATTTGTAAACACAACATTCATGGACCTAGGAGACATGACATTGCTATGCATGACCTTTTGAACTCTATGTAGAAGGTCAACAACTTCTAGTGCTAGGAAACCGAAAGTGTCAAAAGCAAATGGTATAAAAACATGTTGATTGTCAGAACACGTTTTCTCATGTTTGACCCCTTTGCTTGACACCGCTTTTAAGGCTGCCTGTCCTTTCATAAAAGGCCTAACACCTAATCTCACAAGTGGTGAAACCCTAGTCAAGTCTACACATACATGTTTTCCTCGTACCCATCCGTACACCATAACATCCACATGTCTGAGTGTTGATCTTCTATCCAGTTGGTCATTCAGAAAGTTCACAGGCGTAGTAACTAGTTGAGGGTTAGTCTCGACCAAAGTCTGCTCCAATTCCTTGTATACGATATTTCGATTGCATTCATCACATGGGAGGATGTAGTAGAAGGCATGGTGTGTCTATAGCCACACCAAATTTTTCCCAAATAAAAAATTACATAGGATTTAGGAAAGATGTCCATAAGAACTGATAAGTGCCAGAAAGTAGTAATTCAACTAAATACTTAAGGCACTTTGTTACTTGTTTTGCAAGCTATTAGGGGAAAAACCGAGAGATAAGTGATTATGACCATTTTACGCTTTATTTATCTTACTTTACCCAATTGTGCAGGAAAGTTACTCAAGACACTGAGCAAAGAAGAAAAACAAGAAAAAAGTACAAAAAGGTAGAAAGATGAATTCACCCGCCTCCAACTCGCCATAGCAAGTAGCAAACGAAAGCAAAGGCAGGAAAGCATATTTACTCGCCTCCAATGCGCCTCCAATTCGCAATGGCGAGTAGCATCATCAAGCAAGAGCAGAAAGGCAGATTTACTCGCCTCCAACTCGCCCCCAACTCGCAATGGCGAGTAATCAAAGAGCTAGTAGAGGCAGAAGCATATTTTTACTCGCCATGGCGAGTGCATCTACTTCCAAGGTGAGTTAGGGCGGCTAAACCCCTCAAAGATGACGTGGCACAAACCCACTGGTGAAGAAACCTCAACTCGCCATGGCGAGTAAAGGAACTCGCGAGGCGAGTTGATGCAGAGTTGAAATCTTATAAATAGCCCTTATCATTTCTTGAGGGGAATCTTAGTTTTTATCTTAAAATCACAGAGAATAGCTTTAGAGAGAGAGATAGGGCTTGTTCTTCATAGAGTGAGAGTGATAGAAGGTGGATTCTTCCTTATTTTGGTGAGAAATCACAAAGTTGTAATGAATCCTTCCATTTCAATTCATTCTTGCAAAGCTTCCATGACAATGAGTAGCTAAATCTCCATTGTTGGGATTAGAGGTACTTGATCTTAGCTAAACATGTAATCTTTTGATCTATAAATGTATGGTTCTAGCATTTAATTTGATATTGAGATTATTCTTGCATTTTATTGTTTATTTTTGATTTAATTGTGATTGAAAAATACTTTTGAATCTAGGTTTAGAATAATCCTCTATCCAAACATAAATTCTAGACATGGAATTGATGTTTAGATAACCACCCTTTGTATCCAAACTTAATGCTTTCTTATCATTCAATAGATTGAGAAATTGTTGATTGAATGATAGGAACGACTCTTGGATCGTTTAATAGTGTGAGACATCGACGATTAAACGATACAATTGAAGTCACAATATTATTTGGACACGAATGATATTGACGAGGGATACGTGGTAATATCAAAGAAAGGCTAGAATCCATGCATGATCTTTAGGTTAGTGTAATGCTTGATCAAGGAACCCTAATCCTAACAAGTTTCACGCCTTATTAATCTCAAATTTTACTCTTACATCATAGTTAACTAGGTTTCAAGCAAACGAACAAATTACTCTGTCAACTTAAAATGATAATTGGTGTCGAACAGTTCATGATATCACACTAGTCACTGAAGAAACGATATATAAATACTTACTTTTGATATATGTAAAAATACTACATCAAGAACAAAATATAAGAGAAAGATGATAGTTTATTTTGTTCCAATTAATAATTGTTAGGGTTAAAATGGACTTGGACTAATACAACTAGTCCAAATAAAACTTCTAAAAATATTATTATAGGTAAAATAGTACATAGTATTTAATTTTATTGTGCAAATTTTTGGACACTATTATTTAAGAGTAAATTACACTAACCTCCCCTAAAATTTCTTTAAACATCACATAAACCCCCTCTAGTTTTTTAATACACACTAACGTCCCCTAAGTTCTATTAAAATAGATTGAAACCTGCCTTTATTATAACTTAACACCGTCAACTGTTAATTTAATTTTTTTAAAAATTTTGGATGAGAAAAAACTATTTTCTAATCATGAAGACGTTGCTCACCCTTTCAACCCAGTCCTTTGGCAGAACAACTCGGTAGCCACCACCGTTTTTAATGGGTAGAGCGGCCGCACTAATAACATTGGTGGTGGTCTTCTTAGCCATCGGAGTAATTTCCACACACCTAAAACTAGCTCACCTCATCGGTTTTTCGATAGCTCTCGACACCGCTCTATCGGTAACCTTTATCGGCGGAATCATCAAGTACACACTGTTTAATTTCATCAATTATGATGAAGTTATATTTATATGTTAATTCAATCTGCAATTTTTTTTTTGTAAAGCAAGATGTTTGTTGTTTTAGGAATTATGGTGAATTTGTTGTTTTTGGAATTTGTCTAAGCACCACCAGTTTGGTAATTTGAAAAGCAAGAAGTTTTCAGTTTTATGTCAACTTGAATTATTGCTATATGTCCTTGATTTCAATCTTCCTAATTTGTTCGTCTTTACATCGATGACCATCGAGATGATAAAAAAAAAAGGCATACTGTAGAGACAATGAAAGAATAATTTTGGAGAGGAAGTTGGGTAGTAAATGAATGTTGAAGTTTTCTACTGATGAAGACGATGGAATTTGGTAGGGTTGCAAGAATAAAATATCACTTGTTTATTTATTTATTGAAAATGAAGTATTTGCTTTTGTTTAACGGAACATTGATGGAGCTAACAGCAGGGGGTGTCTTTGTTGAATAAGAAACTAGAGGGGAGGTGGAGTATATTCACGTAAACCTCAGGGAAGGTTACTGTAATTTTCTCTTATTTTAACCACGTCAAAAATTTCGTCCTGGATCCTCCCCTGATTCATCAGCCCATGGTACTCAGCATGAAAAGCAGTGAAGATGTCATATTAACAACTAATCCACCTAAATTTTTTTTTTCTTTTTTTCTTATTATTATCTCTGGAAACCCCTCCACAAACTGCAGGGTCTGGACAACTCATAACAACACAATCAATATTACACTTTTTTATACTATCATCAATATTACACTTGACCTACTTAAAAATGGGGATATGCAACAACACCTTAATGCAAGGTACATTAGGCGCATGAGCCTGGACAAAGAAAGCTTTTAAAATACAAAAACTCCTATATGTGTCAGAGTAAAGTGCATACCATCCTGGGAGGTGTTAGAACACTAAATTAGCAGCCTAATTACGATTGATACCATCAAATCTCCACCTATTTCTCCAATACAAGATGATGTTGATCACATACCAATATCAATCACACATGTCCACCTGCATTTTCAAAGTGGAAGAAATCCAATGTCAAAGGTGACCTGCAAAATAACATTCTAAAAATAAATATTTGCTAGATTGGTCATGCTTTTGGCACAAGCTACCCATGTAGACCATGTGGCAACCTTTAATCCTTAAATTCTTATCAGTAGGAACTTTATTTTATAAAAACCTCCAAACCAAAAGAGATCCGAAAGGAGGAATAGCTAGATTCCAAACTGTGCCATTCTCCAATCACACATACAAGACCACTCTTAAGCTAATCCAAACCGGCTCAACCTACATACTTTTGCATGTCATTCTAGACCCTGCACAAATCCTTTCCCAAAAACTTGGAGCCACTTCCAATCACACAATCAATTCCAAATAACTTGGAGCAACATCGAAATAATTAACCTTGCACCAATATAAATAGAGCAAATTGTCCTCACCTCCCCTAAGGTTTTATTAAAAGACACTCACACCTTCTCTAGTTTAGAAAAAACATCTACCTCCCTTAATTACTCCATAAGTAAAGCACTTTCACCCTTGACATAGACGTCAGTGTTTATTTTTTTATAAGCTACAGTTTTTTTTTTTCTCTTCCAAATATTATGGTCCAATTATGCTATCACCGGGAATACTCAAACAAAATTTTACTGAATTACTGCAGTTTTGCGGTTTTGGAGTTTTGAATTCAATTAGTATGTGTTTTTGTTGCTGATAATGGAACTATATAAGTCTGTTACTCAACAATTTTTAATCTGTGCTAGTTTGGAAATCCTCAAACAAAGTTTAACCATCATAACTTGACAGAACAAAATTATAAAGAAAATCCAAATTAATTATATACAAAATAAAAAAAATATTTTTTTTAAAAAATATACTAAAAATGATGAGATTATTTTATTAATTTGGATTTTCTTTATAATTTTGTTTTGTAGCTATTTAGCTTTGTAAAGTTGGCTGAACTATACTATACTATGCTGGAAGCCATGAGATGGATATCAAGGGTAATTATTGCGACGGAGATTATTATATTTTGTTGTTTTTTTAACTAATTTCATCTATTATTATTTCAGGGTAATTATTGCGACGTACTTTTTTGTTTTTTGATTTCATTGTTATGGTTTATGAATATACTCATAGACATTGATGAACCCCAACCGACACAAACATCATGAACATTCACAACAACTACTCGTCATTGTTTCCACTTTCGGCACAACCATCCTGACAGAGAATTTGATCTTCTTGCAATTTCTATCGCACATAGGCGATTTCCTCCATCAAAAAATGGGCAACCACCACCGTGAAACTATACAACATTTTTCGCTTACAACACCAAAAAAACAGCTTTGCCTCGTTCCAACAATGCTTCAAAATGATAATTGTTGTGAATTCGATGAGAAAACACACCAATAACAAATTTGATGTGTGGAGTAAGGGATAATCAAGCAACCAATACAAGTGAATCACAGTTATAAACACAAGCAAAAGTAGAAAACAGGGGGAGAGAAAAGAAGAGAGAGAGCACAAAAGAATTTGTTGACTCAATTCGGTCCAAATTGACCTAGTGTGGGGGAAAGAGCAGCCCTCCGTTTCACTATAATTGATGAGTAACCTTACAAAAGAGATATCAATGGGTTACAAGAATAAGTCTCACGCCTAATTCTACCAAAAGTCTCAATCTCTTCTCGTAACCAAGAGACTCAATCCTAATAGTGTTTCCCAAGGTGAATCAACCCTCAAACCCTAGTGTTTGTTGCCAAGAGACAAACTCTATGCAAACCTTAGTTTTGTTGTTGTCTTTCTAAACCCTTGTTTCAGCCCCCTCTATCTCAAGGTTTACACTGATTCAATGTCTATATTTATAGTAAAAACATCCCTCATAAATTGGAACCAAATCAGACCCATAAAAATACGTTTTATTTTTATTCTTCTGCGCGAAATCGTGCTCCAATTTTGCCAGATCGTGCTCTGACTTTTACGAATGGAAAGTGCCAATTCTGCTCCAAAAATCGTACTCTGATTTTTCAAAATCGAGCTCCGATTTTGACAGCTTCATCAAACTTCAATTTCTCCAATTTTGAGTCACTTTCACAACAATCTCCACCTTGACTCTAAATTAGTGATGATGTCAATTTAACATCAACCACCTTGCTGTTTTTTCCCTTGCTTCCCACTACATCATGTAGCTCCACAAGTTTACACTCTAACCTCTTCAACCAACAGAATGCCTTCCGCCCTTTTGAAGATCCTTGTGTCTAAACTACTCAAGGAATTTTAGGTAGTTCCACAAGTACACACCTTAACCTCTTCAGCCATCGGAGTGTCTTCCGCCTTCTCGAAGATCCTTGTATCCAAACTACACTAGGAATTTCAAGTAGTTCTACAAGACTATACCATAACCTCTTCAATACGGAACATCTCCCGCTTTCTTGAAGATCTATTTGTGCCTAATCACCCTTGGCTTTTAGAGTAATCCACAAGTACACACCTTAACCCCTTCAACCCTCGGAATGTCTTTCGCCTTCTCAAAGGTCCTTTCAGTCCAACTACGCTAGGAATTTTAGGTAGTTCCACAAGCATTCACCATAACATCTTCAACACAGGACATCTCCCGCTTCCTTGAAGATCATCTTGCATCCAATCACCCTTGGCCTTTTTTTAGGATCACCTTGCATCCAATCACCCTTGGTTTAGCTATACATTCTTCAACCTCTGGAATGTCTTCCGTCTTCATGAAGAAATCCCTTGCTCACCACTAGAGCATAGCACCCAAGGTCCTCCATAGCCGTACCATTATCGGTGTGTTCAACTCCACCTCAAGCTGAGCTTCCAACCTCTCAACTAGAAAATGTGTACATCTCACTATGTTTTCAACCTTGAAACTCCACCTCAACAGGTAGATCATGAGTATTGTTACCTCCGCCTCTCCAGACTGATCATGAGTATTTTTACCACCGCCTCTCCAGGCTGATGTTGAGTGTTTAACGTCTCTCCAGACGACCACCGCTCCACTAGGCATCATTCTCAAGGTGAGACACATCACCTTCTTCATCCTCCAAACAACACCACACCATCAGGGCACCTGCATCCTCATAACCCTTAGAGACAATTTGTGCGAAGTTACCATTAATCTCCGGACAATCCTTCATGAAGTGACCCATTTTGTGACAGTTAAAGCATTTAGACTTTTACTTGTTACCACTCTTTCTCCGGTTACCTCTACCTCCACCATTCCCTCTTGAGACACTTAGGCCTTCACTGTTTTCATGAATTCTCAAGTCCTTGGACTTGGTCAACTCCTTGGTTCTCGAAGCCGCTTGAACTTCTTCCAAGGTAACAGTGCCTTCTTTGCCATAGAGCATGTTATCTTTGAACGATTCAAAAGATTTCGGTAGAGAACACAAAAAGAGTATAGCTTTATCTTCATCCTCAAGTTGCACCTCAATATTCTCCAAGTCATCAAGGATGTTGTTGAACTCTGTAAGTTGCTCCATGATGGCCTTTGACTCCACCATCTTGAATGAGTAGAATTGTTGCTTTAAGAATTGTCGATGAGCCAAAGAGTTTGTCATATACAAAGATTCCAACTTTGCCCACATTGATGTTACGGTTGGTTCCTTCGCTACTTCTCTCAAAACTTTGTCCCCGAGGCACAAGACAATGGCACTCCTGACCTTGTCCACCATCTCGGTCTTCTCCGCTCGTGACATGGTGACCGGTAACGAACCTTCACCCTTCAAAGCTTTCACACACTTTTGTTGTATTAACACCGCTTCCATCTTTACCTTCCATAACTCAAAATCGTTATCTCCGGTAAACTTCTCAATATCCCACTTCGAACCCATGGTACTTGATTATCCTTTGACCCTTGCCCCACGGTGGGCGCCAATTGTTGTGAATTCGATGAGAAAACACACCAATAACAAACTTGATGTGTGGAGCAAGGGATAATCAAGCAACCAATACAAGTGGATCACAGTTATAAACACAAGCAAAAGTAGAAAACAACGAGAGAGAAAAGAAGAGAGAGAACACAAAAGAATTTGTTGACTCAGTACGGTCCAAATTGACCTAGTCTGGGGGAGAGAGCAGCCCTCTGTTTCACTATAATGATGAGTAACCTTACAAAAGAGATATCAATGGGTTACAAGAATAAGTCTCCCGCCTAATTCTACCCAAAGTCCCAATCTCTTCCCGTAACCAAGAGACTCAATCCTAATAGTGTTTCCCAAGGTGAATCAACCCTCAAACCCTAGTGTTTGTTGCCAAGAGACAAACTCTATACAAACCCTAGTTTTGTTGTTGTCTTTCTAAACCCTTGTTTCAGCCCCCTCTATCTCAAGGTTTACACTGATACAATGTCTATATTTATATTAAAAGCATCCCTCATAAATTGGAACCAAATCAGGCCTATAAAAATACGTTTTATTTTTATTCTTCTGCGTGAAATCGTGCTCCGATTTTGCCAGATCGTGCTCCGATTTTTTACAAATGGAAAATGTCAATTCTGCTCCAAAAATCGTACTCCGATTTTGACAACTTCAGCAAACTTCAATTTCTCCAATTTTGAGTCACTTTCATAACAATAATAAACATGGGTGCCGAAAATCTCAGATCAAGATTTAATTGTTGAACTCCTTATTTTTTTCTTATGATTCTATTCAAACACTAAATGATTAATTTTATTTATCTATACGTAATGGTGGATAAAAAAAATGGTATTAACTGTGAATGAGAGAGGAAAATGAATTTGTGTTTAGCTAAGTAATATAACATAAATGAGCAAGGGTTCTCCAATTGTATAAATCACCATTGATGTTGAGAAAAAGGATGGAGAATAAAGAGAAAGGATGGAGAAGAAAAAAGTTTTCTGGCAAGTTACATTTGCATAGAGGAGGAGAAGAAAGAGAAAGAATAAAAAATATAGAGTAATGCTAATAAGCGTTCAAGGCTTGTTAAGGAAACTAAAAGTAGGAGGTTTTTGTATTAGATTCAACAATATTTTAACTTTTAAAAAGTTAAATTCATCACTTTTCACTATTTTCTAATATAATATTTTTATTTTGATTTTCCTAACTAATGCTTTTAGAACACTCTCTAGTATTTTGACTATTTTCTAAAAATATATTTGATGTGTGGAAATAAGATCTAGTGTGGTGAATACATGTTAGATCTATAAACTGTTTGATTTAATGGCGAGAAATTTTGGTCCAATATAGACC
>Ga0228711_1005826_pt1 | contig 18601 bp, 8 predicted proteins | sample MedpolnodulmetaG_2_FD_177996 | JGI IMG/M metagenome (GOLD analysis project Ga0228711, IMG submission 177996) | Root nodule microbial communities from Medicago polymorpha collected in Santa Monica, California, United States - brown nodules | ecosystem: Host-associated > Plants > Roots > Nodule...
GAAACAAAACAAAATCAATAAAGAAATGCCTTATTATTTATATATTCATAATATATATTTATATCAATATCATGATACAAAGCCAAACCCAATCAATATAGATTGGCTATTAGGGCTTACTCCAACATCTAGAAGACTTGGAAAAACAGTTTAAAGGCAATGCATGGCAACAATTCACATATTTCCAAGGATTAATGGCAAAGGGGCAACTAAAACCTAAACCACAAGTTCATATTTTGCAACAATGCATTATCTCACACAACACACATAACAACCCAAGGGATTCAAGCTATCTAAAGAACTCACATTATTGATCTGACACATTACAACTTTAAGCTTCAATTCAACTTCACACCACCAAACCCTAGCTTCAATCTTGTCTCAAGGAGGAGGAATGGAACCAATGCTTAGTCCTTGCCAACAAACTCTTGTAACAATTCATTTAAAGCTAACATGCATCTTGATTCATGAAGGAAGGATTTGGAAAGCATAGATAGTGAAATAAGAGGGAGAGGAGCGCCACTTCTAGAGAGAAGGAGGAGAGAATTTCTTCTCTTGTGTTCTAGAGTGAGTAACAACATGAAAATAATGAAGGTTCTTGGTCCCAACATGCTTAAATACCCTTTGCGTGAAAATACTAAAATGCCCTTCATCTTAAACGTGTTTACACCGACACCGGTGATTAACTCGTGCTCAACTCGCACTGTGTCGTAAAACATTCCTCACCGTAGTGAGTCTCATGAACATTGTTCTCTGGTGTACCTTCGACTGATATAATTCCGATGCTGACGAGCGGGATATTACACTATCTCCCGGAAGATTGTTTTACCCGAGAGTTATCTCCCGGAAGATTGTTTTACCCGAGAGTTATCTCACGGAGATACATCCCGGAGGTTCTGAGAGTTATCTCCCAAAGGATCAAAATATTTAAACATCTTAACACTAAGTCATTCAAGTTTACTTTCTGTAAATCATATTTATTACTAACATGTGGTGTGCCTGCCTGTAATGCAGAAGCAGTGGTTCCACTAATTATAGATCATTCCACGCAAAAACATCCATTAGTAACCATCTCTCGAATATTTCAATTTTGTGATAAAATCAGACCAACCGATAGATCAGAATACAAATCTATGCTTACAATTAATATATAAACTATGTTGTGTGATGATGTTTAACACAAAGTTGAAGCTACCATCCAATTCCAATATCACTCAACCCAATAAAAATTGAAGCTCTTAATGACGTCGACATATGTCATCTTTATCATATATCGAAGTTTCTCCGCATTGTATACATGTAAATAGCCATTCAATAGGAAGTAAATTTAAATATTTTAGTCCTCCAGGAGTTAAAGCCCGGAACCTCCAAAATGCATCTCCGGGAGATAACTTCCCGGTAAAACAGCCTTTCAGAAGATAACCTCCAAACTCTCGGGTTGTATCACTTGGAGGTATATATTAGGGGTGAAAAAAGAATTTTTGAAGGCCTAAAAGATATTGAAGGGGGTAAAAAGAAATCCGCTTATCAAATTGTTTTGAAAACAACATTAAGAAGATTGCTTTTTTGACATTCATTGTGTCTTAGTAACACAAGTAAATGACCAAAAAACTCAACGACAGTTAACTGCCTGCGTGTTTTTTAGTTATAAGTCAGCGGTAGTTAACTACCGCTGAGGCTATTTTAGTCTTTTACTTGTGTTTTTAGGAAGTATTGAAAGTCAGAAAAGCAATTGTCCAACATTAATTTTTGAAATTTTTAAATCTTCAAATTTGGTTTTTTTTGAAGAAGCTAAACTAACCCCCTCAAATTGGCACCAGAGAGAATCGAATCTGAGACCTTGAGGAGGAGCACACTCACAGGTTCCAAGCGAATACTACTAGGTCAACCCAAGTGGGTTATCTTCAAATTGGGTTTTAAAAATTATTTGAGGAAAAAAAATCATGTTGCCAAAAGAGGCGGAAGTGTATGAAAAAAGATGGTGCGGAAAGCAAATCGTAATACTTTTCCAACATTTTCAAGCAAAACTGAACTCATTTTACTGTCGAATAACATTGTTTCACATCTAGGTTTAAATTGAAACTATTACTTTTATCCATGCTATTCATTTTCCGCTAGTTCTATTTTTTTTCTTCACAAAATTGACAATGGAGTTTTCAAATTCTATAATGTCAAATGAGTTTTCCCCTGTTTTGGCTGAAAAAATGAGTTGTTTTACCAATTCGGATAATACAATCCGAACAACCCTTAAGTAGAGCGTGTTTCTTGTTTTTTTTTTTTTTGAGATTATAAAATCCGAACCACCCCACACCCCTAAACACCCCTCTTGTGCCAAGAATTCAGGGGAAAACAATTCATATTACATAGTTTGAACTATATCAACACAAAGATCGAGTCAATTTGTAACATGGATAGTCACTTTAAGAATCATATTAGTCATCCTAACCTCCATCCTCTTCTAATTTAGGTCATTGTTAGCTGTTTCCGCCATGTCCTGGTCGAAGATTCGGTTTTCAGGCAACTTAATAAGATTACTCCAAAAATTTCTCAGAAAATAAGAAGAAAAAAAATCACGGATCAAGATTCTCAGAGAATGGACTTCTTATGACATTCCGCCCCTCAAAATAAAAATAAAAATTACATTAGTTTTATTTGATTTTTTTAAAACGTTATGGTTGTATTTTTATATATTTTTTTGATTTTATTTGACAAATTTTATCTTTTGGTTGCTTTTAAAAGTGAAATGCGCCATAAAACCCAGAGACATTTTTGTAAAGAATATAAACATTGCTCTAACAACCCTAATTTTTCTTTTTTTTTCTTTCTGTCAAGTTGGCAATTTTCCTGAGTTTCATCTTAAAGTTATCAATAGGGATCCGAGTTCAAACGCTAACTCTTACATCTTATAATGTTCCTTTTTTTTAACAAGCAAAAATGAATAATATAAACACTGCTATAGCAGTCCCCTTAGCACAAGACGTACTGAAGAGCCAACTAAAAAATACAAGTAGTTCACAAGAGATACAAAAAGTGGCTAGCTAATGCCTAAACACGACAAGGGACTCGAACACCACAAATGTTCACCGAATACAAACATAGCATTTTTTGCTTTCAGCCACCATAAAGAATAAGGCTTTACTTTATCTAACAGCTGAGTTATAGAACATTCTATATTATTAAATAACCTGTTATTTCGTTCATTCCACAACATCCAGGCACTAAGGAGCCAAACAAGCGGGAGAAAAGACCTCCGCAATTTCAGACCACCTGTGACAAAAGTAAACAGAGTAAAGTGATTTGAAATATCATGATGATCTGTACCATCGAATCCAATCCACGACCGCAGTAAAGGCCATAGGGAACCATAGAATCTACATGATAAAAACAAATATCGAGCATCATCCACCTGACCACAACCAGACACACACAAGCACGCCTCTGGGACGAGAACACCTCGAGTCCCCAAATTTGATTTTGTAGGTAGTAGATCACAAAGCAACCACCAAGCAAAAATGGGAACCTTTAGCGGAAACTTTTTATGCTAGATTATGTCCAAATCATGTCGAACCTGCGAGGTCTCCTAAGAAGTAAGCATATCATAAACACCATGAACTGAATAACCTTCTGATGGATCCGAAAGCCACTTCCACACATCAGATGAAAGAGTCTGCAAAGAACATCAAGTTGTAATAACCTACACTCCTCTAGTATCTCCTCATCCCACACCCACAAACTCCTACGCCACTTCCACGTCTCCCCCTTTCTCCCATCCTTGAAAAAAATGTGTTTCTAACTGTAACTGATTTATCCACAACTAAATCAAATAACCGGCTAAAATGTACACGAAACGGAACATCACCACACCAACGATCAAGCCAAAATGACGTGTCTGCCCCGTCACCCACTCGCAACACCACATAATCCCCAAACCAGCCTTCCGCACCAGCACCTACACCATCCCGAATTTTACAACTCAAAACCGAAGCCGCCTCAGTCAACCAAGAGTCTTATATATTAACCCCTAACCAACAAGCATTTGTGAAAATTAATTTTTAAACCAGACACAACCTCGAAAAGGACAAGAACTGCTCGCAAAGCATGGACATTAACCAAACTCTTGGCCCCTAAAATCAATGTGTCATATGCAAACTGAAGATGAGATAATACCCCTTATAATGTTCCATTTAACTGAGTTTTGTCGATGGTGGCCAACTATAATCTATATCTACTACATTTTAATTCTTATTTACCTTGCTATTCGTAAAATCTTTGGATGTGTGTCCTTTTTAAAGGTTATTTCAATCACTCTATAAATGAAGTAATTTAGTATTTTAAGTAAGGCTATTCATCACATACTTGATACAAGTTTGGTTAGGATGGAGCTAGGATGACTAATATGGTTCTTAAACTGGCTATCCATGTTACAGATAGACTCAATATTTGTGTTGATATAGTCGGTCATATGGTTAACAATGACTTACTAATAGACTCAACCATTCTAAATAATAGTGCACTCTCAAGCTTTTCACCAAACTTTTATCAAATATGTTATGAACAGCCTTATTTAAAATACTAAATTACTTCATTTATAGAGCACTCATGTTTAGATCTAATGACACTTTATAAATGATCTATACACTCATCTATTTTTCTGTTGCTAGTATCATTTTCGATTTGAGGAATGAAAGTGCTGAATAGAAATTAAGGAAGAAAAGTAAAATCAAAAAAGAAAATTATTCGGAAATTTATCAAAAAGAAAAAGGAGTAAAATATAAAAATAATGTTATCCCAAGTCAGTGGACAACCATAGTTTTTACTGTAGATTATTACTTTTCTTATCCTATTGATTACGGGTCCTATTTGTTTACACCAAAATACTTTTTACTCGAGAAATATAATCTGAACCATGTTTCAACAAATATAATTTAAAATCTTCTATTCCCCAAAATTGCATAACATCTTTACATATAATATTTTTTTTAAGACATAAAAATGGAATATATTAACACCGGTAGTGAAACCTCCTAAGTACAAGGTGTACTAAAGGGTCATCCCTAGAAATGATCAGTCATACAAGGTATTTACAAAACAAAGGTCAATCGATACCCAACACATAACAAAGGGTCCGACCACCATCTCTGAGAATCGTACACAAACGTGGCATTATTAGCTTTAAGCCACCAAAACGAGTGAAATTTAACTTTTTCTAAGAGTTGATCAATGGGGGTTTGGATGTTATTAAATAGTTTTTTATTGTGTTCATTCCAAACCAGCCAGACACAAAGTAGCCAAATAAGCTGTAGAAAAGATCGACGCGTCTTCGAATGACCTGTATAGTGAGTAAACTAAAAGAAATGCTCACAAATGTTATGCGGATGGACACCTGAAACGCCAATCCAAGACTTGATATGCTGCCACAAAGAACCGAAACTGTCACAATGAAGAAACAAGTGAGAAGTTGATTCTTTACATATAATATTAAGAACGCATAATTGAAAATGATCAAAATTAAAAGAGACAAAAATGAAGCTTACTGTGGTAGTGTGGTTTGTCCATTTGAAGTCGATGATTTGATGGCTGGTTATGTGGGCTATAAATGGTCATGAAGCTTACTGTGTTAGGGCATAGAGAGTTGTAGATGCGAGATTTGTACACGTGTTGGCTTTGGGATCCTTCGTCTTGCTAAAATTCAAACCAGAGGCTAGAAATAGCTATAAAGTTGCATCTAAGATCGATTGGTTCTGGTTCTCTTAAAAACTCTGTCAAAATAGATGTTGTCATGTTCGGTTGGTTTTCTAGTTCCTAGATTATCTGATCATTGTCCGGACCTGTTGAAATCTACAGATTTTAAGGTTTCAGGTTCGCCTCTAAGATTTTTATTTTATTTTAAAGATTATATGCTTCCACAAACAGAAACCCTGATACAAATTGGGCTGATCTTTCATATGTTTATAACAACTAGACAAAAGCATTCCCACTACGGTGGAAGAGATGATTCGGCCAACCAACTAGAGGACAAGGTCAAGAAAAGTCATTGGAAAACCTGACATGGGCTCGCAATAGGCCCAGCCCAACCGAAATGCTTTGGTATGCCATACCTTTTCTATTTGACATGGATTGTTTGGGGCTCGGAAGAGTCATTATTTCCTGTAGTTCATGTTGTTGCAGGGAGTTGGATGGCATGCGATATGTTCTTGTGCTGACAGTCAGTTCATCCGTCCACATATAGACCTGGTTGGCTAGCAACTAGGGTTTGATCCACTGTGTTGTTCTTATTGGTTGTATTTCACTCACTTGAGTCTACTCGGTCAGGTTTTATGTCCCCCCAGTTTTATGTATTTTTTTCCTTTTTTGAATTATATATATGAGCAGTTGACATTAGATTAGAGTGGGGTGCCGACGTCCTTTAGTCTTATCATTTTTCTCTTGATTTAGGAAAAAAAGTATAGGTCTATATTTTTCTAACTTTCAAAATATAACAAACTATGCATATCTTATACCAACAATATAAAAATAATGATGTAGATTTTAATGTTTTTCAATAATACCAACATTAATATACGTTATTATATGCAAATTTGTTTAAAAGTATAATTGGAATGTTTAAAAGTCCTGGCCAAAATTTCTTATTCCATTTATATATTGGGGTAGATAATATTGTTTTTATTATACTAGAGTAGTTCCTATTTTAACGAGATTTAACTGCTTTTTTTTTAACATTTTAAAAGTGATTTTTTTTTGACAAGGACAATTTAAAAGTGAATATATAGTATAGAAAAATATATTAAAGTAATATTTTTTTAATTACAATAATTTACAAGTGAAACTGTCAGTACTTTTAAAAAAAAATTGGAACACCACTAAGTTTTTTTAATAGGAAGTGACACTCTTTTATGCATCCAACTTTTTTCTAATTGTTTGTTTCTTTATTATTCTACAATTATTCCACTGTTTCAACATATCTATTTACTTTATATATACAACGTATAGACGGACATTTAGTGTCCATTTATCCGCTCTTTTTATTGTTCTAATGCGTATAAATTATGAACTGTATTTGTTATGAAATTTTGATTAAAATTATAGGTATAGATAATAAATATTTTGTACTTTCATATTTTTTAATGATATAAAAAATATAACAAATATAATACAAATTCTTATCTTTTTGAATCACATCAATAAAATAACATTATTATGGTCAAATTAGCTTAAGGCTATATTTGGGAGGAGAAAAAGCTATCCAAAACAGTCTACTTTCATCATATATACGAGCAAAAAGACGCGCACCCATGTGCTCGTCTTTCTGCTCTTTTTATTGCGCTAATGTTTGAAAATTATTAACCATTTTTTTTTATGAAATTTTGATTTAGATTAAAACTAAAAATATAAATGTTTGTTGCTTTCAAGTTATAACAAACCAAACTAATCATGGTTATTTATTTCAATAACACCAACAATATAACAAAAAAAATATAATCTAAATTCTTTTTTTTAATGACACCAACAACGATCTTTATTATAGAATTTTTTTTTTAAGAGTATAATTGAGATATTGAAAAAGTAAGTATAAATATGTTTATATAGTTTGTTACACTTTTTAAATGATAAAGGAAAAAAAAACCAGACATATACATATATATATATATATATATATATTCATATCGTGTTTGTTACATTTTTTTAATATTTAAATTTATATTTATCTATTTGTTACATGTGTTATTTGTATTCAAAATTGAGGGTAATTTTGTAAAGAGAAAAAGTCAGTCCAAAAGAGCTGAAAGAGTGTGTTTTCTTTATATATAGTATTAACCATTTTTTTTAGTAGGGATGTGGTGTTTATTGTAAAGCTTCATTTTATGGGGGTGTATATAGTAAAACATATAAAAAGGCCCAACATACTTAAGCCCAACAACTCTTTTTTTTTTTTAACAAAACAACTACAAAAGGTCCCAAACTCAACAAATTTAAGCCATATAGCCTTTCATTTTTTATTTTTTTGGAATTTCTTTTCTCACGCTACTCACTTCTCAACCGGTTTCAAATTGATTATTTTTTCTGTTTGGATTTTATAATTTGAAACTTATTTACTGCATTTCAGATTTAAAATTTGAATGGTGATTAACTAGTTTGTTCAAAACGGTGACATAAACTATTAAAATGACATTAATAAAAATGACAATTTAAAGAGACATAATACATATTGACAAGAATCGAACAGATTTTAATATTAGATAAGGAATTTATAATAAATTTAAATTAACATAATATTTATTATAGCAAATAATTTGATCAAGAATTCATAAGAATAAACTATTTTTTATGGTTGTTTATATGACAATTACTATTGTGAATAATAGATTTGAGGAATCAAAGGCATTTGAAATGATTTTGCATCTCAAAATGCTCGAAGAAATTACCGCAATCTTATGTCTTTCTGATAAAAGTGAATTTTTTTTGTTGATATTTTGTAAAACAATTGTAGATTCTCAATGATGATCTATTTATCCTAATTTTATTAGGGCTGTTTTTTTAGTTGCAATTGATATGCCTATATATCGTTTTACTTAGCTTTATTGGGTTTGGTTTGGCCCCCCAATATTTTTTGTTTTGTTATTATTTTTTATTAATAATACATATGGTGACGTTGATTTGACACGCGATGTTTTGAGATGTCAGCATAGTTGGAATTTCAAAACTTTGTATTATGGTAATTTGAGGTGCCAACATATTTGAGAAGTAAACCACCATAATTAATGTGTGTCGCATTAATTGTTTATCAGGAAAAAACTTATTAAATAGTATTATTTAAGGGGCCGAAGTGTCGCATTGATTGTTTATCAGGAAAAAAAATTATTAAATAGTATTATTTCAGTGGCCCTTTTCTCAAACTTGGCCTAATCAAGGTCTATAAAATGCTAGGAACGACCCTATATATATATACACACACTATCTACTATAGATTTGTCTAACATGTGCAACATTGCACATGTTAAAACAACCAATAATAGTAATCTTTTCTCGAAAAACAACAATTATTTATTCAAAAGTTTTATATTTAGTGCCCATTTGTTATAGTTTTTTCAAGGAAAAAAATCATTTTTAAAAAAATAAAATAAAATCACTTTTAAGAGTGCTGCATCCGTTTGTTACAATAATAGAAAAATTGCTTGGGTTGACTGGAACACTAGTTGTATGAGTAAGGAGGTTGGTGGTTTGGGGGTAAGGAGGCTGAAAGAGTTTAACATTGCTCTTTTGGCAAAGTGGTGTTGGAGGTGTTTAGTTGACAAAGACAGTTTGTGATTTAAGGTGTTGTCATCCCATTATGGAGAGGAGAGAGGGCGGCTTAGAGAGGGTGGTAGGTTTGGGCCAGTGTGGTAGAAGGAAATTGTGAAAACCCGTGATGGGATATGAGTAGAGGGTGGGAGTTGGTTTGAAGAGAATATTTCAAAACGTTTAGGTAATGGTTTTAATACTTATTTTTGGTCGGATTGCTGGGTGTGGACGGTCACTCTCATGGAAAGATTTATGAGGTTGTATGATTTATCAATTCACCAAGAACTAACGATGGGCGCGATGCACGCGTTGGGTTGGGGTGAAAATGGGGAGGCTTGGGGGTGGAGGCATCGTTTGTTAGCATGGGAGGAGGATTTAGTGGTGGAGATTAGGAACTTGCTTTATAACGTTACCTTGCAGGAATCTGGTGAAGATGTCTGGATGTGGAGACTGTCGCGTCATTTTTTGGAGATCAAGTCTATTTGGTTAGCTTTTGACTCACTTTTGTTCACGACTGAACTTTTAATTAATTTTCAAAAGTATGGAAAAAAGATCAACCACCATTTTAAAAGATTAAGGGTTCGGGTGTTAGTTATATTTAGGGAAGGTGTCAGCACCCTAAATATCCATAGTATTCTATTGGAACCTCTTGAATTATTTAGTTAATTGTGCTATAAACTTCCTTTGTTTAAAAGAAATGGAGTCAAAGTGATTTAAAATAAAGGCCTAATTTATCTAAAATTTTTATTGTTTAAAATACAAGTGTCCTTTGCCTACGTACCTGTGAGGGATCAAAACCTCGTAGTTTGGGGTGGAAATTGACGTTTGATTGGTTGTGTGTTTTTTATTAGTTTTGAAAAAGGTTTTAAAATGAAAAGCCAAGTGGCAAAATAAATTTGTTTGTGTTTTTTATATTAAAGGAAAATGACTTTAAGTATGATTAAAGTTGGTTGCAATTTTGATTTATGAAAGAATAAAATAAAAGGATCACTTGGTTTTTGAATCAAGGTTTATTATGAAAAAGATTTTTTGTGATTTTTGTGGTTTGTTTGCATTAAATTCAAGCTAAAATTATCGGAGCAAGAAGATAAAAACGTAGGTACTTTGTGGTGACGTTGGATCACCACAAAGACCATTGACCTAAACTATAGAGCATAAAAATAAAGCATGCACCCACACACGCACACATGCCTAGAACTCTTACATTAAGCCTAGTATACATTCTAAAGTCTGCGGAAAAATAATTTACATTAAGCGCAAATTGACTTGTTCAATTTTTTTTTTTATTATCAGAATCTAAAAAAAATCTAAAAACAGCTTCAAATGAGAAGCTGTTAAGAAAAGCTTTTCAAAAAATAGATTTTTCTTAGAGGAGAGAGAAAATATTGTTTAAAAGATCGAACAGATTTTGTATAAAAAAAATTCCTTTTATATAGTTGTATCCAAACAAACTAAGTTATTTGTTTAAAAAAAAAGATATTTTTATTACGGTAAACAAACGCAAAATAGATTATGATTTTTTATAAAATCTCTAAAATATAATCTCTAAATTATTTTATATCAAAATTACTTTTATTTTAATCCGTAACAAACGAGCCTTTAATATTAAATGTACAAATTCCAATACAAAATTTCTATTATAAACTTCTTAACATGTGCTAATTTGACATGACAGAAAAACTCATCTACTATTTATATCTACTTATTCTTATCACAAAAATTGACTATTGGCATTCTCTTATGCCTCCAATTTCTCTCCAATCCACAAAAAACTTTTTGCATAAAAAATATTAACTATTTTTTTTAAGAATAAAAAATGGATTATATTAACACAATAGGAGTCGCCTCCGTAGCACAATGTGTGCTGAAAAGACCACTCACAAAATACAAATATTCAATCACAAGTGCCACAAGAAAACTCGAAAATAAAGATTAGTCGATACCCAAACATCTCAAAGGGTCCGACCACCATCGCTGACTACCAAATACAAAAGTAGTGTTATTGCCTTCAGCGACCAATAAGAATGAAACTTGACTTTATCCATAATCTTTGAGATGGTGAGTTGGGAATTATTAAATAACCTGTTATTTCATTCCTGCCATATTAACCAAACGCACAAGAGCCATACAAGCTGCAAGAAAGATCAACAAGCCTTCAGACCCCCTAAACAATTGGTGAACTGAAAAAAATGAGCCTGGAGACCGTGAAGATCCACTCCTGAAACACCTAACCAAGACCTGACCATCTGCCACAGTGGAGCATACATGTCGCAATGCAAAAATAGGTGGGAGGCTGTTTCGGCCTGTCCACACGTCGTCGAACTGATGAATGCCTCCGATGATAAAATACCGAGATTCAGCAGATTTAATTTAGTTGATATCCTGTCATGAAGCAGTCTCCAAGCCATAATAGAGACCTTCAATGGAACCTGCTTATGCTAAATAAGGGCATATGAAGTACCCATAATCGGTAAAACCTGTGAAGTGAGAAGGTGATAATCTGTACGCACTGTGTAACCCCATAATGTCAGGGTACCAATGCCACTGATCAAAAAATATTAACTATTAATTAATAATTCATATAAGGTTGTTTTCAATCCACAATTTTTTCTCTCAATAACTATCCAATCATTCCTTACAAGATTCACTTTTATTTATTGGTATAATGTGATTCAAAACAATTCTCTCCATTATACAAGACTATAAATTTTTTGATATTATAACTTATACATAACTAGCTGTTGAAAAAAAACCTTTTTTTGAGAGGAAAAACAAATAAACTAGTAAACAAGCATATTTAGTTATTTACTCCTTAAAAAAAAAGCATATTTAGTTATTTATTCAAATACTAATCTAACAATTAGATTTTATATAATTTGAAGTCCAGAAAAATCTTTTTCACAAAAAATATTATTGTTTTTTTTAATCCACAATTTTCTCCTATCAATACACATCCATTAATTGCTAACAAGGTATCGATTTATTTAGTGGTAAAGTGTTTTTTTTTGCCAGATAGCGGTGTAGTGTGATTTAATGAAAATATTTCACCCGTTTGGATTAGCTTATTTTAGAGCTTATATAAAACAGCTTATGCTGGATCCTATTAGAGATGCGAAAGGAAATTATGTAGCAGGTCGTACGACTTCATTCACCCCTTCACTTGATGTCGATATGGGGGAAGCAACTGGACTTTTGCATGCAATGCAATAGGCGAAAGAACTCAATTTGGTAAATATGGATTTTGAAACAGACTCTAAAGTTGTAGCAGACAATATATACAAAGGGGATGGTCTCTCTGATTTTATGGCCATAATTCATGATTGTAGACACTTGTTGATGACTGATTTAGCGAACTCAGATGTGAAGTTCATTAGGAGACAAGCCAATATGATGCAGGAGGGTTTTCTTAGTAATTTTATACTATTTTATTTTAGTCAAATCTTAGTAATTTTCTAGAACTTTCTATTATTATTTTGTTTTATTTTATTTCGGCTCACGGGGTTGTTATTTCTTTCACTATATAAGCAGAACTTATGCAGCCTAAGAGGCACACTTTTATTCATTAATTATATTCGAGACTTTTCTCTCAATTCTGGTGGATTCCGGAAACCCTTATTTTGATAGGTTTGTCGCTTGCAACCTTATTTTCACAAGTTTGTCGCTTGCAAACTTGTTATTTTCTATCTAGGTTTAGCGCTTGCTAACCCTACGCTTCTGTACTGCGTCACAATAGTGTTGCCCATAGTTTAACTAAGGAAGAACTATGTCATGCTAGTTTCCAGTTACATCTTAATATTTCACATTGTATAACTTCTTTGATTAATAAAGAAAAGCTACAAGCTTGTTTCCCTTGAAAAGAAAAAAAAAAGCTTATGCAAATACAAAAAGTTTTTATATATTATTTACAAGTTTTTAAGGTAGTTTATGAAAAAACTGTTTATGAAGATACAATTTTCGTTAGCGAGAGCTTATAAATTAAAATAAAAACTTATTTATTTACATAAGTTGTTTTTCATAAATTTAAAATAAGCTCAAACCAAACGGATCTATAACTAGCTATTGAAAAAAAATAAAAGTAAAAACAAGCAACCCTTTTTTTAGAGGGAAAACTAACAGACCTGTAAACAAGGATATTTAGTTATTTTTTCAAATGCAAATCTAATAAATAACTATTTATATAATTTAAAGTCCAAGAAGTTTTTTTTCACAATTTTTTTAATAATTAATAATTGCTATCTGTATAATTTAAAGTCCACAAAAATTCTTTTAACCTCCGCACGTACAACTTTTTTTTTCCTTTCCATCTATAGTAATTCTTAATTGTTTTCTACTACCCTAACATGTTTTCCAAGTTCGACACAATTTCAGCCATTGTAACCACAAACCATTGAAAAATATGGTCATTGAAAGCGAGGATAATAAGACTAAAGAGACTTCCAAATTTGAAGTATCCAAATAAGCACGGGTTTATTGAGATGATTTTGTCCTCGTAAACTTAATTCAGTTGGTGTGAACAATATATAATATATTCAAGGTTTAGGGTTCAGCCTGACCACCACCAAAAAAAGATGATTTTACTAGATGAGAATGTATCTTTTATATGTAATAAATTTTCATTGTCATCCCTAATCACGAGAGTAATCTTTCTTTCTTCATATTAAAAAATGTACATTGATCAAATCTTCATGCTTATTTTTTCTTAATTTAATGAAAAATATTACTATATTATATTATCAAGTAAATTAATATTCATGGTTCGAGTCACTTTTAAATTTGTTATTTTTTTTTTGGCGATGTTTATAAAATCTTTTAGTGGTGATCGAATTTGTCATATATATCAAAGATAAATGCAATCAAATCAAAATGCTATTTTCTTAAATATTTCAATGAAATTTATTTATAATTTTCGAATTTATCTACCTAAAGAATAAACATTATACGAGTCACGACTCACGACGAGTCATCCCGTGCTTAGCACGGGTCACTATACTAGTATTAATAATAATAAAGCTCAGTTGTCATAAATTTCACAATAAATCTTTTTTTTTATAACTTTATATAAATTTAAGTTTTAAAAAACTTACATTATTGCACTGATATCATCATAGTTTAAACATTGAAAATATCAATTATGACATGTGAAAAAGTACTCCATGTATATATATAGCAGATCACTTTGACTCCTAATGTTTTAGAAAGGGTACATTCATTCCCCCCTTCCCCCCGAAATCTGGAGAACCATAATTAACCATAAATCTTATCTCCTTGGTCTCCTTTGATAATGAAAGCTTTGATACTATCATGGAACAGATTCTTTCATATCAAAATTTTATTGATGTTTATAAATTTTAGTTGAAGTCAATCTATTTAATAAATCTAAAATCGCATACATATCAAAACAATTCACATAATATTGGTAAAAAACTAACACTGGTTGCAAAACCAAATCATACTGAAAGGTATGCGTCATAGGTATATTATTATAAGCCTAACCTGAACTTGACTAACCCCACCTTGGATGTCTTTGTTTTGTTTTTCTGGCTCCATGTTGTCTTTTTAAATTTAATTTTATACTAACAGTATTATTTATTGTGAAATTTAGACAAATAGAATCAGAAATGCTATTGCTAACAGTTAGGGGCAATCCAATTATCCAGATATAATCTACAAATAGATTAAAAAAACCCGACAAAACTGAATTTTGTTACATATTTTATAGTATATCATTTTGTACAAACCACGCAGACAAAGCTCGATTAATGTTGTTTTTTTTTTAAAAAAAAACTCAGCTGCATATGTAAATGTTAATATTTTTTTACTTAATATTCACATAAGATAATGGCAAATATTTTTTTTTATTAATTATTTACTTTTTAATAATCCTTTATAGTTGTTTTTTTTGAAAAAATAATACTTTTTTTTTGGTACAATGAAATAATAATACTTAATAGTATAAAATATAACTTTCTTTTACGATTTCATAAATTTAAAATATAATTTATTCTTGCTACTTTATCATGTTATAGCTATTATATTCATTAACATTTTTCTTTCTGAGTGTGGCTGAGCGATGAGAGGGGTTTTGAGTGAGTGCCGCGAAGGTCGGTGGCAATGCCACGGGAAGTCGCGTCGGTCTTATTCACCGGAAGTGAGAAACAAAGGGGGGGCTAGGGTTCCAGGCAGGGTGCCACAAAGGGGTGGGAACAATGAAGGGTGGATCGACGTGAGACCGCAACGGAGGAAAAAGCTGCGACATGAGCATTTAGGTCAGGATAGGTCAAAGGATTTCTAGCGGCTTCGAAAGAGGAACGGTAACGATTGTTGGCAATCTAGGGTTAGGTATTCTTCACAAGAACATCGGTACTACGGGGATTCTGACTCTGGTTCGGAATATTCAGATGACACAAAGGTTCTGTGGGGCGATTATGAGGATGATGAGGACAGTTATGGTGCAGTAGTGCGTCGGCAGCCTACTGTGATGAAACAACACCAGCGATGTGAACAGAAGAAGAATGCATGGGTCTTGGTACATGGGCAGATTACGCATACGGTTGAGACAGCAGGAAGGGTAATTAAATCTGAGTCGTCATTCAAACGGTTCGTAACCTTTTACATTACTAATTTCCCACCGCAAGCCTCGACTTTTTTCTTGCGAAAGGGGTTTGAGGTATGTGGTATCCTTGAAGATGTCTTTGTGGCAAATAATAGGAATACGAATGGTGAGGTTTATGGTTTCGTACGTTATGCAAAGGTTCGTGACGTGGATAAATTGCTGAAATCTTTAAACACTGTTTGTTTTGGCCAATATTGTGTATGCGTTGTGCTTGCTAGGTTCGATAAGAAGAAACCGAGGAAGGAGGTGAAGGAGGGGGTTAAGGTGAGGGAGGGTGGGGGTGTAGGAGGTAAGGCTTTAGGGAAGGTGGTTGGGGAGGGTGTTGGCGAGATTGGTAGGGTGAGGGTGCAGGTGCCTGAGGGAGAAAAAAGAGTGAGTCATGGGGCGGGAAGGGTTGGAGAGGGGTAGAGGAAGGTGGTGGGGGCGAAGGAAGGTGTTGGAGATGTGAGGGTAGGGGTCGGTGGTGGTGAAGGTGGGGTTTAGGACGAAGATGGGAGAGGGAGGTGAGGCAAGAATGGAGATGGCCGATGGGGAGAATGGGAAGCCGGGTAGGATCGCAAGCACAGAAAAGAAAACAACGACCTCAAAGTTGGTTAGAAAGTATAGCTCTTGTGTGGAGGACTTTAATTGGGCAAGTCGAGGTTTGGTTGGAACAGTTATTGATGGTGAATCGATACCGCTCATTAAAAGTTGAGTGGAGGACACTAGTTTCAAGGAAATAGACGTTATTCCACTAGGCGCTGACAAGGTATTTATTCATTCGCTATCAAGTGTGAATGTATCTAAGATAGTGGGAAAGGCGAAATCATTTTTGATCTTATTTTCTCAATTCTGGTATGTTGGGATAAAGTAGTGTTGTCATTTTAGAGGGGAGCCTAAATACGTATATATGGGATCCCTTTACATGCATGGAATGAAAGTTTTTTCAAACTGTGCGTTCTTGACTGTGGGAGGTATCTAAGATCAGATACTTGTTCGTTGAATAGAGAAAGGTTTGACTATGCAAGAGTGCTGATATGCACATCGTCATTAGAGGTGGTGAACATGACTGATCAAATTATGGTTGATGGTGTGTTGGTTGAATTTAAAATGATTGAGGAATAGGGTTTTAATTTAGGTGATGATGCTTGTTTGTATGAGGAGGACGAAAAGTCTGTTTCTTCTTGTCCGGACAATGAAGATATTCATGATGAGTTTGAGATTCTTAATAATGTTGAGATTCTGGCGAGAAGATTGTAAAAGATTCAGCAGAAGCAGAGGATTTTGATGTCAATGTTAAGGATGGGAATGTCAATGAGCAATTGGAGACTATAGAGCCAACTGATGTGCAAGATGCGCACATGGTCGGTTGTCCAGACAGTCTCAAGAGAGAACATGAGATGACTGATTCTTCTATAAATAATGTGGATTTGCTGGTTAATAATGGCTCCTCTTCGACGTCACAAAATATTGAACAGAATCAGCAACCTAAGGAGGGTGTAACGTCGAATTTGGGGGACAAGGTTCTTCATAGGACGAAGTCTCACAATGTCAATGAAGTGGGGGTTTCTTGAAAGCGTAGAATTAAATCGCCATCATGTTCACATGCAGATGACCAGTCCTTACGCTCAGGCCCATGGAGTGTGGACTGGTTACAAAATACTCAAAAAGGTGATATTGGATTAATATCCTCGAAAAAGAAATGTCTGAAGAAGTTGGTGTCTGATAAAGGTGTTGGTGGTGGGAGTACTAAGCATCATGCAAACAAAAAGAAAGCAGGAGGTGCGTTACGACACCCTATTCTTACTCTGAAAAAAGTTGCAAGATTACCAATTAAGGATATAGAAGAGGTTATGAAGGTTTTGAGAGATTCCAAAGTTATGAAAGTCTTGAAGCAAAAAATTAGAAATCGTCGACATAAAAGGGAGAGAATTACAAAGTCTTTGGAGGAGGTTAATCAAAGTTCTAATAATGATTCTTTATATGTGGCTTCAGTGACTAATGATTGGAAACATTGGGTGGTCCTAAAAGGGAGTAAGGAGGCATCAGAGAAAGACATACATGATATAGGAGAAACTATCAGTGTCTCTTTTAAAAGTAACAATTTTAATAAGTTTAGTGTATTGACTCGTCCAAAGCAGGGTGATTTAGAGCCTGTGTTGACGTCGGTGGTGGGTGAGGGTGACGTGGTGGAGGGGGGTGCTTAGGGGTGGCGTTGGTGTTGGGGTGAGGGTGGGGAGGGTGTGTGAGATGAAGATGGTATCTTGGAATGTATGAGGTTTAGGGGGGTTGGAAACGAGGAAGGAAGTGAGGAAGTTGGTGAGGGAGTTAAGTCCGTTCACTTTTTGTGTTCAAGAAACTAAACTAGTTGTGTGCGATGATTCCTTGTGTGCTTTTCTGTGGGGCGATACGAGTTATGCTTATTCTTATCGTCCTTTAGTGGGGGCGTCGGGTGGGTTGTTATCAATGTGGGATACTATGGAAGTGGAGGTGTGGTCATCCGTCGGTGTTAAACATGTGCTCCAAATTCATGGCAGATTTATTCAGACAAATGAGGAATTTTACTTGTTCAACATCTATGCCCCTTGTGATGTAAGGGCAAAACATGAGTTATGGGTTTCGTTGTCAGCAAGATTGCAGGTGTTGAGGGGTAAGAAGGTGTGTGTATGCGGTGACTTTAATACAGTCTGGTGTGGGGAGGAGAGAAGGTCGCAACGCGGGGGGGGGGGG
>Ga0228711_1005829_pt1 | contig 18594 bp, 14 predicted proteins | sample MedpolnodulmetaG_2_FD_177996 | JGI IMG/M metagenome (GOLD analysis project Ga0228711, IMG submission 177996) | Root nodule microbial communities from Medicago polymorpha collected in Santa Monica, California, United States - brown nodules | ecosystem: Host-associated > Plants > Roots > Nodule...
AAAAGATCATCAAGTAGAATAATTAATTAAGTCTTCGTCTTGATTTTTTATTTTATACAAAAAAAATTATAAGAGATCTAAGAAACAAATTAATTGGACTGATAGAGATAGAAGAATCAATGTAATAAGGGAAAAGAACCACACTCGTGACGGCGAGAGGCTCGCCGGTATGAGAAAAATGAAGGATGAGGTGATGGAAGTGAGGAAGAAGAGGGAAAGAGATGGGACAAGATTGTGTGTGAATAAATGTAAATGTTCTCAATTTTTTTTTAACAAATAAGATCCATTGATTAAATCCAACGGTATTTCCTTCGTGCTCCACCGGTGAGGGGCTTAATTGACCCCTCACCCTAGAATCCACCATAAATGTATTTGCATCATACGATACAAAAACATATTTGTTGTCCATAAATATATTTTTAGCAACAATCTCCTTGAAGCACAAAAATATATATTTGAAACAAATCTTTTATATTTTCTACAACAATTTTGACAAAATATATTTCTACCAAATCTATTTTGCAAATACAATCCATATATATGGCAGCATTAAACCGATAAAAGAAACTTCTAGAAACACACGCCTCTTGGAGCACAAGTCATGTGAATCATATCTCCTATCAAATCTTCAGTGATCTCACGCAAAAATACAATATTTCAAGAATGTGAAACAAGGCACGCTACGATGTCGTACCAATATGTCAAGACATCTTATCCAACAGTTTGCTAGAACACTTGTTTTAACAAAATGTTGTCAATCACAAACTACAAACCTAACAATCTCCCCCTTTGACAAATTTTGGTTAAAACAATCTTTGCATAAACCAACAAGAGCTGGAAGGATACAAAACATACCTTCTTTCATTTAACTCAAAACTCATCTTTAAGATATGCAAAACATCTTCAACATTACTTCAATAAAATTCTTGAAGAAATAACGCACAAGTAAAACACCATGTCATCATTGAAGCATCACTCCTAGGAGATATCAACACACTTTTGACGTAAAAAACAGGTAGTGTTGCTTTTAATTGGTTTATTTTGAGCTATTTTTGGGGGTTTTGCTGTCAGTTTTTGCAAAACATTGACATGGGGACATCGGCAGTTAAGTGTCAAGGTATGGGAGCATCGGCAGTTAACTGCCGAAGGATTTCGGTAGTTAACTACCGACAAAAACTGGCAGTTATCGCATGCTACTGCCTCTTTTTCCAAAAAAAATAGAATGTTTTTTTTTTGTTTTAATTCATTATGACATTGATGTTTATGCATTAGTTAGTTGTTAATTCATAGTTTTGCGTTGTAAATTTATAGTAATGGTTGAGAACGCGGATGACGATTTGGGAGAGACAAAACCAAATTTTGTTGAAAAAATCCGGAGATGTCAAACCGCCTAAAGTTGAAGTCAAAACATTGATGGAACTTCCGTCCATGTTGAAGCTTCATTATATGTTGACTTCAGTGTACTCCCACTTCATGCCAACGAAGTTGACACGGTAAGTTTTTTTTCGACGACGTTAAATGGAAAGATAGGGATGACTTGCTTAATTGGGTACGTGTCAAGCAAATAAAGCGGGATTTACAATTGTTATACAAAGATCAAGTTTGATCAATCCAATGGTGCAACTAGTGTGTGAAAGGAGTGAAGCTCACAAAGTGCTGGAAAAAAACATAAGCATGAGACAACGGACTCAAGAAAATGCGGGTGCATGTTCATGGTTAGTGGATATCTTAGCAGGAAAACAAATGAATGGAGATTGGACATTCTTAATAAAGTTCACAACCATGCAATGGAGTCGGCTTTAGAAGGACACATGTTTGCCGGTAGATTAAAGGAGGATGAAAAGAAGATTGTACGTGACTTGACCAAAAGCAAGGTGCTTCCAAGAAATATTTTGTTAAATTTGAAGAGCAAAAGACAAGATTTCATGACAAATATCAAGTAAGTATACAATGAACGTCAACGAATATGGAAGTCAAATAGAGGTGACAAGACGACATTGCAGTTTCTAATCTCAAAGTTGGAGGAGTACAACTATGTTTATTTCTCAAGAACACAAAGTGAAAGTACTGCTATTGAAGACATCTTTTGGGCTCATCCAACATCCGTTAAGTTGTTTAACAATTTTCCAATGGTTTTGGTTATGGACTCCACCTACAAATGATGTGTAAACTTTTTACGTCAAAGATGAATATGCCTAAGGTGGTTGTGACTGACAGGAATACGGCTTTGATGAATGCGGTTGCAAATGTTCTCCCCGAAAGTTATGCAATGAATTGTCACTTTCATGTGCGAAAAAATGTTAAAGCAAGGTGCATCTTAGACTGTAGATATCCTTTGGGAAAAAAGATTGGAAAAGAGGTGAAACATGGGGATGTAGTGAAGAAGATAATGAGAGCATGGAAAGTTATTGTTGAATCACCCACTCAAGAATTATATGAAAATGCATTAGTGGAGTTCCAAGATGTTTGTAGTGATTTCCCAATTTTCCTAACCAATGCCATGGCCACCTTGGATGATGTTAAGGAGAAAATAGTGAAGGCATGGACAGACCATGTGCTGCATCTTAGTTGCAGAACCACCAACAAGGTAGAATTGGCCCATGCTTTAGTAAAGAAATATTTGAGCAATAGTGTGGGTGATTTGGGTACTTGTTGGGAGAAAATACATGGTATGTTGGTGATGCAGTTAACTACGATACAAACATCATTTGGTCAAAGTTGTATTGTATTGGAACATAGATTCAAAGACGTCACTTTGTACTATGGGTTATGGGGTTATGTGTCTAGATATGCTTTGGACAACATTGCTTTGGAAGAGGAACGTTGTAGGGGAACATTGTGTATGTAGAAGGAAATTTGTGGTTGTGTTCAAAGGACATCGTATGGGCTACCATGTGCATGCTTTATTGCTACTAAAATTCATGAAGACAAGCCTATTTTATTGGATGAGATACACCATCATTGACATAGGTTATGTATGGGTCAATAAAATAATGAAGATGGTTTTTCTGTCGAGGAGTAGTGGAATGATATTCAAGAACGTCTTAAGAAAGTCCCTTACCAAATGAAGTTAGAAATGAAAGAGGTTTTGCGGCAGTTGGCATTTCCTGACACTACCATGTTGTCTCCATCACCACGAAAAGTACCAACCAAGGGAGCCAAGTCAAAAGTGGATATTGCGAGGTCTAGAGCAAAAGTGGCATCAACTAGTCGAATCCCTTCTTCATGGGAGCGTGTTGATTCCCAAAATTTGGATAGTCAACCATCACCGTCACCAACAACTTCATCATTTTCTAAAAGAAAAGGTGCTTCTCTTGGTAAAACATCATGTTCCCCAATTCCATCGTCTACTCGGTTTCCAAAGCCTATTCCGGTTCCAAAACCTATTCCGGTTCCAACGTCTATTCCGGTTTTGAGCCCTATTGATTATATGCCAAAGTTCATGGTTCCATTTATTGAAAAAGTGGTGGATGTTATAGGCGATGGACATTGTTGATTTCGGGTTATAACCGAGTGCATGAGATTGACCGAAGAAAGTCATATCATGATTCGTAGACATCTTATTCGAGAGTTGAAAGATCATAGAGATGATTATGTGGGAGTATATGAGGGTGAGGATCGTTATAACTACATTTTAAATGGCTTATATCCTCCCGCAAATATGAGTGGTATTGCACATGTTGATAAGTGGTTGACGTTTTCGGACATGGACACATTGTTACTAATTATTACAATAGGTGTGTGGTCTAGTTGATAAATCCAAAAATTGAAACTTCGGAATCTTTTTTCCCACTAAGAGGGCGACCACTGGCTAAGCAGAAAACTCTCATCATGTGTCTTGGCTTAATTTAGAATCATTTTGTGCTTATTATTTTGAAGGATGGTTGTCCATTACCTCCATTATCAACGGAGTGGAAGAATCACAAGAATGAAGAGGCAATGACTTGGAAAGATGAGTATTTGGATCAACATGATTTGTTTCAAGATCTCATGATTGAAGCGGAACCTATTTTGTGCGACACTCCCGAAAAAGCAAAGCAACAATTTGAAGTTATTGAGGAAGATGAAGAAGATTCTATTTCACTTGATCTTCCCCAATCACTTGGTGATTAATGAGTGATTTTTTGTCGGTGTTAATCTTTTTTTTTGGTAGAAATTTCACCGACATAGTTTTTGGGGTCGATATTGTAGAAGATTCTAACATTATGTAATTTATATAAATATATGAAGATATGACTTTTATGTGGTGAAACTAGTGCAATACTTATTTATTCGTTATTAATGTTTACACATTTGATTTATTCTTTATTGGTTGTTACGTTTCATTTAATTTCATTTTAATGTATGATTTTTTTCATAAAGTTTTTGTAAAGTGAAACATGTCTGAGAATGCAAAATTGAAGGCCGTGTTTGGTACTCCGCTTTTAAAAAGATAATTAAGGTTATGATAACGCCGACCGACTCTCTTGTTAATTTGAAGGCACAACTTAACACATATTTTGAGTATCTTGGTGAAACTCAATATACATGTCACTTATTTGCTTAGATGTCTTGCATTGACCACCTAGGAGTAGATAAAGATAAAGATGAAGACATGTTCAAAATAACGTGCTATGTGCCTTGGCTTATTCACGAAAATAGCGACGTCAGATTTATGTTTACGAATATGGTGGAATATATATATATGTTCGTTCCATCTGCAACTGCGTAGAATGTCAGTAGAGATTTAATTTAATGATATGTAATGTGTTGTTTAATTATGGACACTCTTTAATGTTTTGATGAATTTCAAACATTCGTGTAATTTTAACGAAATGTCGGATTGATTTAATTATGCACAATTGTAAAAGATAATGTATTTTTCTTGTTTATAACTAAATATAAATGTTGTACGACTAATATTGCCTCTGGAAATGCTCTGATTGAATTACAGGTAAAAATTGGCCCAAAAATGGTTTGGTTCAATTATGCAGAACTCATTGTCTGCATAATTGCTTTTCTCGGCAGTTAACTGCCGATGGAACCGGCGGCAGTTAACTGCCGAGGAATTTCGGCAATTAACTGCCGAAGAATAGTGAGACCGGCGGCAGTTGACTGCCGAAAGGTATTTTCGTTTTTTAATGGTGTGTTTCAGCCTTATCACATGTGTGAACAACAAATTTCTAAAATGTGTTTCTTGAACTTGTTCCATGTCCCTAACTTTCACTCTTTTTTTTCCAATTTCTGCGTTGCATAACCAGACTCTTATACAACATAGAATTCGTTTCTGGTTTGTAATTGCATTTTTCATGAGTGCATTTAAGTTGATTTACCGTACGGCTTAGTTGTTGGTTTTTTTCCGATTCTTTCTACCGTTTTAAGGGTTATGCTGATTTCCGAGGGTACCGATTAAGAAATAAAAATATATATATTAATGACACTTTTTTGATTTTTGAGGAATTGATTACACAATTTTCAATAAAAAAACTATCCCTATATATAAGACCATTTTGCCAAAATTACGGCAATTAAGATAGCGAATATTTGTATTAAAGTTGTTTGTAATCACTATTGTTTTTATAATTTTATTCTTTAAGAGAGAGGATTAGTTTATGTTTTCAACATGTTATTTATTGTTGATTGAAGAAAAAGATGTATAATAAATAGGGCATATATGTTCTCCAAGTTCATTAAATTTAATTTTATTTTAGTCTTTACCAACAATTGAACTGCCTGTGCTACCAAGTAATGAATGAACAATACAATTGTCAGAGATCATTAATTTTATTAGCAATTACACCACCTATCTACAACTCTAACTTTATCATTGAAATCAACTAAACTAATTATTTTCTTAAGAACTGCGTAAAACCTTAAAACGATTATTAAAATGGGACAGAGTGAGTAATTTATAAGTTGTCATTCGTGTTATTCTAAGAAAAAGATGACATCGAACACAAAAATAATAATAACAAATATGGTCATCATTAAGAACAAAACAAAAACGAAACATGTTTCAGACTGACCTAAGGCCCAATATGGCTCCGTTCGAATCAAACCTGAGTCCCCTAAAGATTTATGTGCACAAAACACTCGCGCTCAGTTAAAATTACCAATTTACCCCTGCACAACTTAAGTAACGCAGCGTGAGTTAACTCACGCAAGTGTTAATGCCAGCGTGAGTTAATTCACGCAAGTGTTAATCTCAAGCGTGAGTTAACTCGCACAAGTGTTAATTCCAGCATTAGTTAAGTTGCGCAACGCATGTTAAGATGCGCAAATTTTTACACTTGCATTAGTTAACTAACGCATGGGTATTTTAGTCAGTTTTGTTGGGTGGGAGCGAAAAGTGCGGGGGGGAGAGCAGCATTAGTTTAGTTATTCAATAAGATTACCTGGCGCTCAGTGCTTAGTGCTGAAATATGCAAAATGGTGTTGCCTGCCTCATCCCTCTTATTTAATATTTGATTTTCCAGCTGTTGAGCTCCTCTCTCTATATGTGTTTTGAGCCAGCCAACAAGTACTTGAAGGGCCTCAAATTGTTGACTGCGTAGAGGAGATCTATATTGCCTGCTTGAGCTGCAGCTTTTAGCTGCTCACCATTATGTGTGTTCATGTTTGAAACTGTTGCTCACCGTACCTCTTGGATAATATTTTAGAAATGTGAGCAAGATAGGTTCTCGGCTGCTATATTATTTCATTGACCTATGCATGGTGTATTTAAAACTGTTTTTCATTTTTTTGAAAGAAAGTATATTTAAAACTGTTTTGTGTATTTCATTGAGTTGTGTGAGTTTTCCACGTGCAATGTTCTGATTCCCAAACCATTTGTCGTTGGAGCGAATTATTTTAGGAATTTTATCTTTTTATTTTGAAAATTGTGGGGTGCGTTTGATTTGATAAAAAACGAAAGACAGAACAGAACAACTTCAGTTGTCCAGTGTTTGATTTGTAAAACAGTTTCAGGGACAGGACAAACTGGAGGCAAGGGACAGGACAAAAACTCCAATTTTTGTCCCATGCCAAACCACAACACAACTTTTTGTCTCACGTACAAGTTGTCTAAAATACAAAAATAACATTTCGTCACCCAAAAATCATATAAAACAGAAAATTATTCAATATCATAAAAATATGTCTTGTGCTGTTTTGCTTTGTGTTGTGTTGTCTTGTCTTATACTGTTATATCCAGTACTTACTGTTTTGCAAACCAAACACACCCATTAAAATATAGAAAAGATACTTTTTTTACATCAAATTTAATAATTGCTTCTTTTTTTTTAAATCCTTAACTAAGTTCATAATGGCAATTTGTTAGCATGACCATTTTATTCATTCATTGAGTTGTGTATTTCATCCATTCAGTTGTGTGAGTTTTCCACGTGCAATGTCTTTGATTCCCAAACCAAATCATTTTGTCTTTGGGGCGAAATATTTTATATTTTTAATCCAACGTTAAAACAACTCTTTAACCTCTATCTGTAGGTATATGTACTACTCCCTCCAATTACATTTATAAACAACTTTTGCTTTTTTAGATTTAATAAATAACTGATGTATTTAGATTTTATTGTAGTCCAAATACATCACTTATTCAATAAATCTGAAAGAAAAAAACATTTGTTTATAAACATAGATGTTGTGAGTTTGTTCGCAGATTTATCGTTTTTGTTTTTAACAATTTTGTATTTGTATTGTATCAATATACTCTATCAGTTTGAATGAATGAATATCCTTTACAGCTGCATTATATAAGATCATAACTAGAATTATACAAAAATTGGTAACTACATTTTTCTAACAAATAAAAAAAAAGGTAACTAAATAGTTAACAAAGTTGCTATCCAAAACTGCTTGATCAGTCGAGTTATTGAGTTTTTTTATCAGTTGATCACACCCTCCATCCATAACCTTATTTTATTAAAAGAAATTTGTTCCATGCAAGTTTTTAACTTTTTTTTTTTTTGTTGAGGAGTGCAAGTTCTTAACTTGATCGACATATAAAATTCACATAAACATACTCAATCAGCTATGTTTTGGACCACTAACTCACATTTTACATAAGTGATTGCTCTATAAATGTTGATATAGAAAACAGCTTGGTCAGTTAACTTACTGATTTTCCCACAGCCACATATACCTTATTAGAGGCGACAAAACAATCACGATGAAACTCTATCAAGTTACCTTCTACACTAATAAATTTGGAAGGTAACACAAATTGGAGAATTTTTTTAATAATAATTTCAGAAGGTCCAGAATGTTAATAATAATTTTTTTGATTTGTTTTAATCTAGAAGCAGAGGTGATCTAGAAACTCATAATCTATTATGGAAACTACTTAGAGCTTTAGGGGTTCATCATGTTTGTCCTGAACCAAGCATGTATGGGTCGATTTGTATCAACTATGGGAACTGTTATGGGTTTTGCTGGTAGTTTTTTGAACAATTTGATAAGGGAGAAGAGAGAGTGAAAATTGATCTAGTGTAGCCGAGTGTAGGCTGCAGGGCCGTTCTTTGGAGAGTGTAAAGAACTCAACTGAGCTGGGTCTCCTAAAATAATGGGCCTCAAGAAAAAAAATCATTGCTCAATATCCCTCGCCCCGCTCAAAAAAGAAAAATAAACATGTTTCAATTTTCAAGTAAAAAATCATGTTCCATGTTTCTATTTCTAAGTTAAAAAACATGTTTTTAGTAAAAATAATTGCTAATTTTGATTTTGGTGACTAATAATCATTATACGAGTGTTATTTTCAATTTAAATAAAAGATTAATCTTTTAAAAAAATTATGCGTTTTTTTATTAGGTGTCTATTTTTACTATGAGAGTCAAGCCTCCAATTTTATAGGGACAGCTGTGGTAGACTGCACTTACCCTTTTTTCACTCATCCACCGTAGATGATATGTCTCACTCATCCACCCTAGAATCCGCCCTAACATTAAGCTTTTAAACAAGCTTTTTATAAGACAACCTCCGAGTGCTTGTGGAGGTTCATGCCTTCCGTTTTTTGGGTTAATGTACTTGGTTTCTATATTTTCAAGGAGTTACTTCATATGGAAATTTGTATACTATACATGGTGTACTATCCTTCAATATAACCAAAAAAGTCAATTTTACTTATATTTTGTCACAACTACTAAGATACTTATTGTGGTTTGAGGGACAACAGGTGAATCTTATTGTGTTTGTTGATATTGAATCTATTTAGCATCGACACTTCGTATTAAAGACGTGTCTCGTTTCCAACACAACACCGACACATGTAGTTACTTTTAAATTATATTAATTTTTGTTTTAGGTGGATGCACTCAAGTTTATTCATGATAATATACTATCATTTGCAAGAGTTAGGAGGGCATCACATGAAGTACCCTTTTCACAGTCTGAGAGATCACTTGCGTTGTTTAAGTCCCTCTTAGAAGGAAGACCTCTACCAGAAGAATTTTGATTAGTGTTATGTTGGAAGTCCTTTTTCAAGTGTAGGCAATTTTGTAAAGTTCTCAAGCAAGAAGATTTTTTTTTTTTTTTGTGTTAATTGGAAGAAATTTCCTTTCCTTGTTTTGTCACGTTACATTCCTTTCATCTATTAAAGCTGTGACATGTAATTGTGCAGTAATTTCATGCTCTTAATCATATTTTAAGAAAATTTACATGCAAATGCATCATTGTAGCACAAATATGAACTATGTTAATACTTGGTACTCAGGAACTACCAATGATCTAATGGAATTAACAAAACAAAAACATGGGGGACATGCACCTAACTCCCTGAAATTAGTTACATTTGTAAAAGAGTTTACGTAGCACCAACATTTGTGATGAAAGGCATGTTGATATTCGACAGGTGTCAGTGTTCGGCACAACACCGATACATGTGATTGTGTTCAATTAATCCATCTTTTTTAAATTGTTATCATTGTCGACGTATCCATGTCAGTGTCATATCCGGTGTCCGTGTCTAATTCAATATTTCTAGAAAAGTATTGATTAAGCATCTGTTTTAAAGGTTCAACGTTCAGATGTAAAGACTCTGGGAAAAAAATGAAACTTTCTTGTTAGGTGAGAGTATTTTCAGAAGCAAAAAGTGCTTGCATATGTATGAGTTCTTTTGGCTCTGTTATTATGAGTCTCTTCACATTGGATTATTTGAGATTACCTACTTGCAAAAGTATTTGTGAGACCGTTTAAAAGAACTTATGAAAACAAATTATAAAATGTTCATAAGCTATTCTCAGCTTATTTTCATAAGCACTCCAGAATAGCTTATAAAAACAGCTTATAACTTATATCGAAAATAATTTAACTTTATTTTATCTTTTTTTATATAGATATCTAATAGATAAACACTTATATGGTAAGCACTTATCCTATACGCACTTAATTAAGTTGATGTCCAAACAAATACTCTAACTCTTTGTGGCTTATTTAACTGTTTCATTTGGTAGTTTAGATCACTGATATGCAACAGCCTATTTGCATGACAGTTGTAGGTGTTAACTTATTATTCTTAAACGTAAGTTCATGAATAACTTGTATTTTAAAGTGTTTTTTGTTAAGTCAAAAGATTGTTGAATGAGATATAATGGACTTGTGTTGAAGGCAAAAGCGTGGCTAGTGGTGACTATAGTTTCGAAATTCTGCATATTTAGTCCCACATCGCTCGTATATGAAAAAAGATGAGGCTGAAGTCCATATATAAACAAGCATAGTGGTGATGCTTAAACCATCTTTGCGCTTGGGGCAATGACGCAGCTAATGAGGTACTAACCGAGGCGCGTCTATTGCTGGTTGAAAACTATTTCCAAACCCCCTCTTAGGCTTAGGGAAACTTAAGCCTTCGAGAATTTCTGGAAGGACTCCCTTAGGGGTAAAGTCCTACAATTTTAGTTCAATGCTTATTTTTATAATTAAAATCTATTGGGTTTTAATTTAAACTAAGAAATATTTAATATTTTCTTTATTAATTATATTTAAAATTTGTAAAAATAATTAAAAGGTTAAATATGTTTTTTTCTTATTGTTATGATGTCTCTTAATTGGTTATGTATTTAGTTGTACCCAATTTATATTACAAAAAAAAAATAGAAAAAAAATACCCAGCCAGTTTAGTTCCCTTTAACATTTTGAATTCCAACTTGGTGCCCAAGTGACACCAAAGATAAGCTTCACAATGGATGGAAAATTTTAGTCAGGTTTAAAAGAAAATGGAAGAATGAGCAAGAAGAGAGCAAAGAGAAATATTGTAGCCAAAATGTCAAAACCTGGTATGTTTCAAGTTTGTTCCTGGCATTTTCATCTTCATAATCAAATAGTATAGAGCCTACATGGATAGTTAAATCAATGTGCAACAACTTGGCAGTTAATGTGACATGTGATCACAACTAACGTGACAAAGAGACCAAATTGATTAAGGTTTTGAAAAGTTATAGATTATTGACAAAGAGACCATTTAGCCTGTCCCCTTAGTTTTTGCCCCTCAATGCACATTAGAGGCACTTCACTTGATAACTACTCAAAATTATAAAACTATTCTTATCGTTTAAGTACACAATGCAGAGAAACATAAGATGGAGATGGCCTTATTACGGGTTTCGTAAGCAGCAACAACAACCTATAACATGTTAGCATCGATTACTACATTTTTTGTAGAAATTTCGTTGTATTTGTAATCAGTAATCATGATGCATTTATTGAATTGCACCATACTAAGTGAGTAATTGGATTGTCTTTCAACTAATTTTTTTTTTCACGTGTCAACGCAAAATCAGACAAGCATAAGACAACTTCATTCATCCCTAAAATTGTAACTCTACTCACTTGTGGTATTTACGAATTATCATCAGTTTCCCACATTAATCAAACGATGCGACAATAAAACATTCCACATAACCAAAATGATGTACATACTAAAATTTCAAGTCATATATTCAACTTTACTTCACTTGATTTTACTTTAGGATATTTCTGCCAACAAGATTTTATTAATTTTCTCCCTATCACTCATCCTTCATACTCATTAATTCTATGAAGCACATTAATTCTCATTTCTCATACATCCTAAATCCTCCTCCTTTGACATAAAACATTAAAAGGTCAACATTTCACTAGTACTCTTCCTCCACTGAACTAAATAGATACTTTTGCAAGCCAACACAGATAACAGACATTAAAGATCAAAGTAGAAATATTATCTATATAGAAATCAGCACAATGGAACAAAAATTGCAGTCAAAATTACTCAATGCTCAATCAGCTGGGATACCCAAAATAACAAGCATTGTACACCATAGTCTACAACTAGAATTTCTTTCTGACAATGTCTAAACAACATAGAATTGAAAACATCATGGGAAAATCTTTACTTCGTTTACTGATCTCCAGGAACTGTCTTAATGATGTCGGAATCACCTGAAAACACCAAATAACAAATAAAATTAGAGGAGAAAAAAAAAACTAGTTTTAAATAACACAGTTAAAGGAAGCAATATATACCAGGATCAACAATGCTGAGGCAACACACTCTGTAGTACTTTCCACAAGCTGTGCCTAAGTCAACATTGTCTATGATAACACAAAAGTTCAACTTGTCAATATAAGTGACTTACAAATATACATGCAGAACCTTAAAGAGTCAATTGATAAAAGACATCATTGTAGTTGACAATTAACATCAATAGGAAGAATTCCAACAATTTGGAGAAACAACAATAGTAACAAGTGCTAACCAAGGTCGGCCAGCAATAGCATATGCATAATAATCTAACTATGCATGTGCATAATCATCATACTATGCATATGCAGTAACAAGTGGATGTATACATTAACAGAAGCATATTTGGAAAATTCATTGCATCTTTCAAAATTAGTTCCACATCCAAGTGTTGAAAAATTATTATAATTTTTAACAGACATTGGAAAAGTTAATACAATCAAAGCGTGCCAATCAGCAGCGTAAACCATATTAATTCATTTACCAGAATCTTTGAAGTTAAGTCAAATGACATTATTGTAAAACAGGGTTCAACGTATCACATTCGTTCAACCATGTATAATATTCTTTCAACATGACTAACAAATCAATGCATAGACACATATTACAATATTCTTTCAACATACTAACAAATCAATGCATAGACAATTACTACACGTGACTGTAATGTTATGTTGGGATAAAGGAAATAACATCAATTTTTAACGTATATTAACTAGCTTAGTTCATTTTAATCTACTACATTGGATTTCATTCTATAAACCAGGTACAAACATACACTAAAGTTCAGTTAGCTTGAATCAATCAGGATCAAAAATAAAGAAAAAACACAACATGATAAAAAATGATTCCAAACAATCACTCACTGCAAATCAACATCGAAAAAATAAACGACACAGAGGAGAATAGGAGCTAGATAAACAACTTACTTCCATTGTAATGGTGGACTCCAACCTTTGCCAACATAGCATAGTACTCGATTTCAGACTTCCTCAAAGGAGGACAGTTGTTAGCAATGATAATCAATTTCCCTACAAATAATCAAATCAAAATCACTTAATTCCACTTTCAAATCAACATTCAAAACTCCAAAATCACTTAATTCTATCAATAATGCATATCACTTAATTTCAACCACTTTCACCAATCACTTAATTCCACTACCAAATCAACATTCAAAACTCCAAAATCACTTAATTCCATCAAAATGCATAACACTAAACTTCAACCACTTTAACTAATCACTTATTTCCACTACAAAATCAATCTACAACAGTTCAAATTACAAAACATCTAAACAATTTCAAATAAGTCCTCACAATCTAATCAATTCATAGCTTATCAGCAAAATAAAAACGACCCAATACATACTTCAACAACAAAATGGATAAAAAAATTACCTTTAGAATTCCTAAGGGATTTGAGAACGGTTTTATACCCAAGGGTATATTTTCCACTCTTCATGACAAGAGCGAGCCTGTTGTTGATGCTCTCATGAGTCTTCTTCTGTAAAAATCAATCAAAAATTCGATTCAGAATCAAAAACCCTAAATCTGAAACGACATCATAATGAAAATCAAGAAATGCTGAATGATAGAAGCTTACGGTCTTCTTTGCGGCCACCATTGTTGAAGGTTTGGTGTGAGATGCGCAGAGAAGAAGATGCGGCGAGTGAAATGAAAGTGTAACACTGCCTCTAGGGTTTTGGTTTTTGGGATGGATCTATTTATATATACAAATGGGTATTGGGCTTAGCCAATTTCATTCAAGGCCCGTATATTAATCATCGATGAGTTTTTCTTTTTCCACCCTCCACACTTGCTTTAGAATGTATAATATGAAATGTCGTAGGATGTTGGAGGCTGTTTTTAACATGCTTTTACACCTTTTGGATTATATAATATGAGATGTTGTAGAGCACGTGAGAAATTAATAGGGTTAAATAAAAAACTGTCATTAAGGATTACTAATGGATTTCGTTCTGGACCAGGTCATAGCTCTATCCTCAAAGACCAAGAGACCATTTTTCAACTTAGGTTTTATAGGATGTCCACCCGCAATTGTTGATCACATGCACTGACATAGATCCACATCATATAATATGCTTAGAGAACATATGAATACCTTGTATGATCAAACGGTCGTTTAACTATTGAGTCATAAGGGTATAACCAACTTATTAACTTAAAGGGTCTATAAATAGAGTGGCCTACACCGAAATCATGTACGCACTCTCATTATGATAAATCACCTCATAGCATCTTGAGATCTCACTAACATAAGTGTTAGAGTGTTTTTGCAAGTTGAACCCCGCAAAGAACAACTGTCAACCATCGTTGAATTTTCATTACACCTCATTTAGCTGATTATTATGTTCTTCAACGAGAACATATTAAATTCATGTAACCATTGGGGTAACTCTAGCCACTTACATATGTCTTTATCACTTCATATGTGTGATATAATGACATAGTGTAAATATTTGTATTTTCTCAATCAAATGACATAGTGTAAATATTTGTTTTCTCAATCAATCATATTCATCAATTTATTAAAAATATTCAACTTTAATAATAATGATTACTTCTAATTTAGTTAATATCAATCATGTTATTTTTGAAGAAAATACATTCCTTTTAACTAATTCAAATGTTCCTACAACAGTTGGTTATAATTTTTTGGATAATGATACACCCTTCCTTCCATCCCAAACCTATACCACTCCACCCTAGAACAATCTAACTTTTACTCCACGTCCAGCTCAACCATTTCCAATACACATAATGCAAGTATCTACTCGTGATTCTGTTAATCAATCACAATACTAATAGTCAAATTTCTATATTTACATATTCTAATAGTTACTTCTATGCAACAAGATGATCCTTTTGTGGATTAGAGTTTTTCTTAAAGAACCTACGATCACTCTTGAAATGTTTCGATTTTCCGCAATGAAAACAACTTCATTTCTTCCTTTTTTTTAATCCCATTTACATTGTTGTCATGAACATTGTGTTTGTCTATATCCATAAAAAGGATACAAAATGAATATCATTTGCATTAGTCTCAAGTAAATATATAAGGTTAATTTAGCAAAAGTAATAGTTTTTCTCTCTTTTATTTATAATTTTTTTTAGTTTACATAAAGTTATTGTATAAATCACTCATAAGAGTATGAACAGGTATCTCAAGTATCTCCATGATGCTAGAAAACTAAAATACTCCCTCCGTCCTATAATAAAGAGTCATTTGCAAAAAAAAATAAATGTCCTAAAATAATTGACTCGTTTCACTTTTCAATACAATATTAATTACTCTTTTTTTAATTATAATTCTATTAATATTACTTTCATTACTCTCAATTCAATATGTTCTACTTTAATTTGCATTTATGATAATGTGGAATGCACTAATATTTGAAAAAACATTCAAAACTATTTCTCTCTCTCTCTCACTTATACATTTTCTCTTAACATGTGTGAAATGAACAATATGCTCACTTAAAATGGGACGGAGGGAGTAGATCATATGTCACTACAGTAAATATAAAAGTTAAAAGTTGGGGAACAATTAAAAAGATTTAGAAATTATCAAAGTGAAAAGTGTGGTTTAAACTAAGTTCAGTTATGACAGAGTTTTACTCTGATTTACAGAGATATACCTTTTTACGGCTTCTTGGCAACCTGGTGGCCACTGAAAGTGTTTTGCACTCAGCCTTCGTATTAATCCTATGAAGACATACTTTTGATGTACAGTCACACAAAATTTAATACGCAACATTGCTAGGTTAGGATCTCGACATTTCTCACCGAAGTGTTATTATGCTGAGCCTTTGGCCTATGAAAAGAGTCGTAGTTAGATCTTAGTGCTTGAAGCCTCCTACAAGATCTAGTATTCGTGCAAAGTAGTCTCTCTTAATTCCTTCACCTTTCGATGCTTATGAACAAATTCACATCAAACAAACATTTTTCATTCTCACACCCTTTCCATCTCAAGGAACCATAAGAAGTAAAGGTGATCAATTCTCACTCCTAAAGATTTTGAGTTAAATTAGTTTGTTTGAAAGGAGCATGACGTTATAGCTTTATATATCGTCAGTAAAGGGTTTTATAACTTCACCATGTTTAAACCACGAGAAGGGGTTCAACTCATGGTGAGCTGAGCCTTGGAGATGATGAAGAAGAAAAATATAAATGAAAACATGAAAAGCTAAATTAATAGATTAACTAGAGGTAGTACAAGATTACAATGCTTGAAGGAGTGTGGTAAGCTAAAAGCATCACCAAGTAATCTAACTCTAATACTCTAAGAACCAGCACTGATGCCCATTTATGAAAAAGATGAGATGAAGTGAGGACTCTAAAGTTGCTAATGTAACACCCCAATTTTTAATATTAGTTTATTAGTATTACTATTAGATAATATTAATATTAATATTATTAATAGTATTGATTTGTTTGATATTATTAATTTAATTATTCGTATTTATTGAGAGAATAGGGAAGGGGAAATTAGATGGATTGGTTAGTTGGTTAAAGTGAGAGAAAATAACGTTTAGGAAAAAATTAGTTTTTATTGAGAAAAAGAAAGTAGAGTGCGAAAGGAGGTGAATTAGAAAAATTGAATAGAAAAGAGGTGTAGTTAGTGAGCTGAGTAGTGTTTTAATGATTTAAGCAGAGGAAAGTGTAAATAGCAAGGTCGCGTAGTTACAAAAAAAAGATTAGCAACAAACCTAAAGAACATATAGTAATCTGGAAAAAAATTGGTAACAAATCAATTACAGCTTATAAATAAAGAAGAGAATTAGAGAAAAAAGGTTACGGAGAAAGAGAGAAACAAAGTGGCAAAGAAAAATAAGGTTGTGGAGAAAATGGGCAAAGAGAGAAGAGCTTAGGGAGAGATTCAACCGTAGAAATTCATCTATTCGATAAAACTAGAGGTAAGAGGGAGTCTCTATTCACCATAAAGGGTTGTATGAACATATGAGTAGTGAAGGTTTTGTTTTCCATTATCTATTTTTTTATGATTTTTTTTATTAATTCATGTCAAATTCATGCTCTAATTTGATGTTGTGATTTAAATTAATGAAAACTTAACATTGGGGATTTTATGAAAATCAAATAATTAGTCTTATGGAGGCCGGTTAGTTTCTTGATTGCCTATGAATTAATTATGATATATATATTCCTTTGCGATGCCTGCTATGATTTTGAAATTCCGAGTTACTGTTCCAATATATATATACATGTGTTATTCTTTTATTTTTGGTTACATATACATGTGTTGTTCGATTACCTCTTCACTAAGTTATTGATGTTAGCTGCATATATTGATTTTAAATACATAAATTAGTATTTACATTATAGGTTAGAAGGATAAATTTAAATATGATTTAGTAAAGATACTGAATTATAGATGAATCGTTTTATGGGATGCATATTTTAACCCCCCCCATATATTTATTTAGTGTTTTAATTCTATTTGTGACTTCTTTGGCTAATTTTCATTCTATGAATACACTTTTAAGAGATTATGCATGTATACATGTGCATCGAAGAATTGCTACTATTTTATCTCAAATAATATATTTTATATTTAAAGTGATTTTATATAGATGCTTGTTTTAATGAAATTATTCCTATTATTTTTAAAATGTTTTTGAGACGTGTTTTATGCTCCATATTGGTGTGTTTGTGATACCATAGTTACTTGTCAATATGTGTTATTTGAAGATGTGTGATTTAAAAATGTGTAATTTAAGGATGTGTGATTTCAAGATGTGTTATATAAAGATGTGATATTTGACGATGATGCTATTTAAAGATGTGTAATTGTCGGGTCATTTAAACATGTGCATATGTTGAGTCATTGTTTGGTGTTCATGCATTCATGGTCAGTCCTATTTGACAATGTTGTATTTGACGATGGTGTGGACAAAATCAGTAACATAACTCTGATGTCCAAAATATTTGACGATGGTGATAGGTTTGGTACCACATGCATATAGAGTCGAGTTAGGGACATTACATTTATTGTCAAGCATATTTGAAGATGTAGTATCTATATATATAAATATATATATTTGAAGATGTGGTATATTTGACAATGTAGTGTGTGTATATATA
>Ga0228711_1005832_pt1 | contig 18592 bp, 8 predicted proteins | sample MedpolnodulmetaG_2_FD_177996 | JGI IMG/M metagenome (GOLD analysis project Ga0228711, IMG submission 177996) | Root nodule microbial communities from Medicago polymorpha collected in Santa Monica, California, United States - brown nodules | ecosystem: Host-associated > Plants > Roots > Nodule...
ACTGGGATTCCCTGCTGTAGTGAAACAACACAGTTTCACACAGTTTTGATTTATAGCCCTTAGATCTTAATTGGATGGTACTATTGTAATTTTGTCAAATGGCTAAAATAAAAACTGTGTTGTTTTTTACAACACTGAATCTGCATCCGTTTCCCTCATGCCTTTTCCTCCCTTCACGTCTACATGAACCCCACCAACATAAACAACAACAAAATTCCTAATCTCAATCAATTAGGCAGTAAAAAGAAATTAAAATTTAGCCTCAAAACAAGTAAGTTTACCCTTAAAAAAAGGTTAAATAAGTTAGTTTAGTAAAATATCATGTTTTTTCACTAATAATCTGTGTATAAAATTTTTAAACTTTTGAAACGTAGGGATTTACAAGATATAGCCGTATCAAATGCTACTACTTAACTACATTTATACTACAAACCAAACGGTTAAATATACAACACTCTACCTTACTGTATATAAGTGGAAAATTACAGTATCTACAATTTTTCATACCCCATTTCTTTCTGTAATTGTTTACCGTATAAACATCAATAATTGTGTCTTAGAACAGAGACAAAAAAACGTATGTCTTCATCTCTACGACACCGACAACTTGGTGATGTCCCTCTCTTTCACAAACAATCCATGAAAACCATACGGCACCCTCCTTGGCAACTTCACCTCCGCCACAATCTCAAACTCCGGCGACTTTGCATCCATCACCAAAAACATTGACTCTCCCTTCTTCTCATCATGCACATAACTCACTAAATAACCATCATCCTCTTCTTCACCATCCTCCTTCGCCACGAAAAACGGCTCACCACCATAACAACCTTCTCCATACAACCTACATCCAATTTCCTCCCCTTTCAACACATCAATCTTCACCACCCCAGAAATCTTTGGCATTGGATTCCCAATCGCTGCATAAACAAACCTATTCTTCTTCCCCATATAATCACCATTTATCACCGCGAAATCTAGGTTTCGCGCTGATAATGGTTGTCTGGATACAATCCCAGTTTTAATATTTATCTTCACTTTCTCAATCATTGCATGAACTAGCTCAAGCCTTTCCATTGTGTGCTCGATGGAGAGAACATTCGGAGCAATTAGTGTCACAGTTTCCTCATCATCTTCCCCATCCCACGCGTTTATGGCGTGCATAATATTAAACCCTGGCACATCAAACCATTTCATCTTTGACTCATCATTAGCATAACGAGGTATAATTCCGATCCTTGAAACTTTTGAAGGATCGGAACCTACTGGAGAACCACCGGAAATCATGTCAAGAGGATTCATTCCAAGCTGAATATCCGTAAACACAGCGTATTTTTTAGTAATGGCGAAATCATGAAGAAAAGAAGGTCTTGTCATGGAGAAAACCGGAACATCGTTATGTTTAACACCATTTGCATCAAAACGGAAGTAGGTTAAAAATGGCGGCATAGGACCATAACGGAAAGCAAAAGTTTCACCTGTGTCGCCGTCAATTTTAGGATGTGCAGTCATACTCATGGAGAGTTTGCCGTTAAAATCATAACGGCCAATTGTTTGAATATCACCATTTGCTGTAAGATTGATTTCATAAGGAAGATCTGATTCTCCTAAAGCAAAAAGTTTGTTACCAAATAGAGCCAAACTTGTGTTGGCTAAACCAATGCCATTAGAAGGATTGTATTGTCCAGATATGACACGTGCCGCGGTGACGGAGCCACGTGCAGCTGAAGCTATAAGCGAGTTGAAACCAGAAAACACGTTTGGGATAAGTTGGTAACCAGCTTCGTTTTCGATTTTGTATTTGTAAGTTTGAACATAACGGCTACAGAGTGTGGCTTTTCCGTTTGAGATTGTAATGGCGTGAAGCATGCCGTCACCGTCGAAGAGGTGGTACGGTCCACGTGGAAGGAACTGTGGGTTTGGTCCGTTTCTTATGTAAGCGCCGTTAAGTGACGGTGGGAGTGTGCCTTTGATGATTTCGCATTGTGTTGGAGGGAGTTCGTCTAGGACTGGTGCAAAGTTTTGAGACAAAACATGTCTTGGATCTACGGATGGTTTTATTGGTGGGTCTATGAAGGTGTTGATGATGTCATCGAATGTGTTGAATAGTAGTGCTGGGAGTGATGATGATGTTTGTGGTTTTTTGAGGTTATGGGTGGTGGTGATGGTGGGGGGTGTAGAAAGAGTTTTTGTGGGGGGTGTAGTGGTGGTGGTGGTTTTAAGTGTTTGGGACTGTGATGTTTGGGGTTTTTCTTTGGTTTTGATGGATGAGATGTTGAATGGAGGGATAGAAGTTGTGGGTGGTTGCTTACTTGTTATTATGATGGGTTTAGGGACCATGGTGATGTTGGAGAAGGAGATAATTTTTGGGGGTTGAACTGAAAGATTAGGGAAATTGTGATTTGTGTGAGGTGGGAGGTAACGATACTTATCTTGTGTTGGATGGGAAAAAAAACAAATATGTGATTGTTGACAGGTTGAAAATGAAATTAAGATATTATGAAATGATTTTAGGACACAAATAACACATTAGAGTTTTGAATCTGAAATATGAGTATCTAACTTTCATCTAGCTAATAAATAATTAATTTGAATAGTGACTACTCGTTATTTTTGGACTTGAACAAATAAATATAAACAGAGAGAGTCAGAGAGATAATATAAAGGAATTTGAGAAAATAGATTCCTTATTGTTTTGATGCTGACACTTTGAGGATCTAGATTGCATGCATACAAATATTCATGCGGTCATATAGTTGGAGTAATCTGCATTGTTATGTTAAATTAGACGGCTCAAGTTATATATTCACCAAATTAATATCTATCCTTCAAAGTTTATCCTCAAGAGTATTGATTGCAACTGTGACGGTTAGACAGTCCATTATTTTCCCATTTGAGTAAACAGGGCCACAATAATTAGAAGAATATATTTTGTCTCGATGGATTTGGGAAAACTAGTTCTCTGCCGTTCAATTTAGTGGATATAGGTAACTCTATGATAAGTGGTAAATTTTCTACGAACAACCAGAGATTAATCTTAAGAGTTGATTGGGTGTGGAACATCTAATTAAATTAAAAGAGATCTCGTACTTTTGGATACTTCTAGGGTTAAAGAGAAGGTAATTGACATTATAGAACATATGATGTATAGTTTCTTTCTTAAGTTTTTCTTAACAGGTTCTAAGGCTTCTTTATTACCTTTTAATTCGGAGGGCATCTTTTTCATGTTAGGTAACTATCTAGTCTACTCTCTACTGTAAAGATAAAGACTAAAATCTCTTTATTCCTGTATTTTTATTCTATGGAAGCTCCATCAAGCATCCACGTCTGTTCAAGAATAAAATCAGTGTGCCATATTGAGTTGGGACTCAATTTCTGAAAATCAAACAACATAAAATAAATTACTAATACATTTCAAACGAGTAAATAGGTAAATACTCTCTTGAAATTGTAAAATCTTGCAATTATTTCCTCGAAATTTGAGAAAAGGCAATAAACCTCTTAAATTGTCAGAAGCTAGTCAATTTACCCCATCCGTTAATCAACATGATGTGGCAAATCTAAGAAAAGAGTGCTTGTTGGTGCCGATGATGGAAAATTTAAGAAAGTAATGCTTATTGGTAAGTCATGCTACTAACCATAACATGTGACACAATATTTTCCTTTCAAGTGTCATTCCTCTAACTACATTCAATACAATCCATAACATTTCTCTCTAATTTATTGATACAACGCTACATCCATTAAAGCACAAGAAAAATTGTTTCTCGCATGGACTAATTTGTTTAACTTTTGTCAATTTGAGGAGGTATTTTGCACATGAGTGTGAAATTTGACGGGGATATTTGCTCATAGGTGCGAAAAAATTGGAAAAAAAAAAAAATTACCACCTATGATGTGGCATGATATGTCAGACAACGTGGCAGTGTCACGTAGACAGTCAACGACCACGTCATGTTGACTGACATATGTGTTTTTTTGCTTAATGTTTAACAATTTCGGGGGATTGTCTTTTCTCAAATATAGGGGGGTAATTGCTTTTTCTTAAAAGTTTTATTGTATTCTTATCTCTTCAAATATAAGAAATGGAAAAGATCTTAAATGGAGAGGAACGTAACTCTTCGCAATCACTTTATTAACCTTCAGACCCATTTGATTGTCATGATATGATATATTAGTTATATCTTGTTTAAATATCATGTTTGATGTACCAAAGAGATATGATAAAATAAATCATTTTCCTATCCTATCTTGTCTTTCCTTTATAATTTTGATCCTTAGTTAGAAACTATCTTGATGAGATTAGAAGATCATTCCTTATTTATTATCATGATATTATGTCATTTTTAAAATAATGATATCATATATTTGTTATTATAATTAATTACATGTCATTTTTACAATATTTAATTAAGGGTTTTGCTAGAAGACACACATAAAGGTGTCTTTTAGCAAATGTCTATAGGATAACTTACTACACCTTCATAAATAGTGTCTTGTAGCAAAACCCTTTAATTAATTATGAATTTTTTATTTATTTAATTATAATGATACCTTTTTGTTATTCAAACATATAATATAATTAATGTTAATCATGTTCGTATATATCATATCATGTCGTTATCCTATCATGAAATCAAACGGACGCTCCATAGCACAATAAATAAAGAGTACGCTGCTTTTCATTCCATGTTTCTCCGAAACAAAATTGAGAACACTGCCTTTATTTAGAAATATCATGAATGAGGATATGTCACGAAATGACATATGTATCTATCATCATATCTATGTATACTAGCGAATCATGTACGCTTCATTCATTCCACAAAAGGAACAAATACACTGATTAACATGCATTAAGATCAATTATATTGTCGATTCTTTCATATTATTGTATTATTTTTTAATCAATTCATGCATTCTTAAAGGTTGAATCAAACACGTACATGAATCTCATGGCTTTTATACACTACTCCCTTCGGTCTCAAATGTAAACAACTTTTTACTTTTTAGATTCACTCAATAAATGATGTATGTGGTATATAATGTAGACTACATATATTATTTATTGAATGAACCTAAGAAGTGGAAACTTGCTTACATTTGAGACCGGAATATAACCACACAACATTAATAAGTATACATACGCAGATTTCAAAATGCAAATTCAATAATGAGTATACATACCCATAATGCAGCGGGAGCTTAAAATCCCTAAACATATGATTAGAATCCATAATAAGTTTGAGAGAAGATTAACATTCATTTATAAAATCCAAACATTCATGGAGAATCACATAAGTTTATAACCTATAATTCAGATACCACATGGAAGTTATGTCTACTTTCAAGAAAACTATCAATTATAAGGATCTTAGAATCTACAATTCTTATACAATAAAAACATTAAACGACATACCTTTATCCAACACGATAGAAACTATAAGTTATAATCCTCTGATTTTCAATCTTAGGATTCAGATAATTACGACTTTTACTCTCTTATTATGGATGATGTCTTTATTATATGAGAATCATATTCTAAGATCGATCCTTATGATTTATAGTTTTCTAGAATGGAAACATGAATGTGAAAACTATATCTTACACTTGTATTATAAGTGGTAACATGTACTTACTAAACCTTTGATCTATGCTACTAAGTAATATTGCTTCTTACATGATTGATGTAAAAAAAGAAGAAGAAATTCACCAACTATACTTAAACTAAGTGCTCTCTCCATTACGTTTTACCTTGGAATCAAATCAAGCAGTCCAAATCATGAATAGCATACAAGAGTACATCTGTATGGTGAAAATGAAGCATAAAACTAAATCATGATATTTCTCTTTGGAATCCATTAATGCGCAAAGGGTCCACCTTTCTTTTAAGCCATTTAAAAGAGTAGGTGCCTCTATCAATTTTCTTAACCACATATTGCCCGATTTCAATTTTGTTTGAGGCACATGCCACAACAATTTATCCACAATGGAATTAATATACGAAGTATTTTCTTTTGGATAAATAAAAACCAATTGGAACAACAAAATATCAATGAGTTATATTCTGCAATATTCCTGTGTCCATGTCAAATAAAACAGTTTCTTATAGATATTTTTTATAAAGATTTCAGCCTAGAATAATATTTTGCACTCCAGTTGGTATTGAAATATGGTTTTAATATGATTTTACACTCCAGTTGGACCATCTAGATTTTAAGTTTGGAATTTTAGTTTTAAACTAATGTAAATTTGTATTAAAATTTGTACGGTCCGATTTCAATTCAATTACTTCTAATGTGTACTTGAATAAATGTGTGATATCGTTGACATACTACTCGCATTCATGCCTAAAAAAATTGAAAATGCATATAAATAACATGTTTGGTATTACACTGACTTTGTCTTATGATTTTCTAAAAGCTACAAAGTGCACTGCAGGTAAGATAATCTAAGCTTAGACATCATTGTCTAGTGTACACACAGTCTATTATATCTATATTGGGCTAAGCAGATAATAGTTGTCTGCCTCCAATTTCACTAACACTCACTTTCAAGTTATTTTGGTTTAGGGAATTAAGCGCAACTGCGCAAGTATACGGTAGTTTGATTAGGTGGTTGGTTCACCTATTTCTTCAAAGATAAATTATAGATTGGTCTAGAGTTCTTAATCCATTGCCACGTTTCATATGTGGTCCCAATTTACTACTCCCTTTTTTCTTTGACAAATTAATGAAAGTACCAACACAACTACCCATTTTGAACTCAATTAGTATAAGAAAAACATGACATATTTTTTATTTAGTTCTAATTTTATTTTTTAGGGAGTTTTATTTATATTATTGTAAAATTAGTTCTCTAGAAAGAAAAAAAAATTAAATAAATTTTTTTTTATGGACATGCACGGTGAGTGGAAAACAATTTTAAAAGAAAAAATGGATTGATCCATTCATTATACACCATAAGAGAGATAGAAATAAAAGTGATACGATGTATTTATGATGTGATAAGAAGAAGAAGATGGATAGAAAATAATGAGTTAAATGATCAATGACGGATCGAGAAATTTTAATAAGTAGGGTCAATGTCATATCATAAAAATTCATATTAGTTATGTTTATAACTGCTTTCAAATATTGATATTTTTTTAAATGTTTTTTCATTTCTAGCATATTAAAAAATATAACGTTAAGTAATTATTTACCAACCACCGACTCCAATCACATGTCCTTTTTCAATTAATATAATTAGAAGATTTAGAGTGTTGCTAATAATGTCTTTTTTTTTTGAAGAGGCTAAAATGAAATATATTACCACATAAGAGCGTTAATCCTCGCACAAGGAGTGACGAGGAAAAACGGCAAAGTCTGTACAAAATTTACAAAGGGAAACAAAACTAAAAAAGAGATTACAAAGAAAGGAAGATTAGCCTATGCCCAATATGGTGAACGAACTAAGCCACTAGCCATGCAAATTGAAGGGAAGAGTAGTGTGCTTCGCCTTCAACCACATATAGGAGATGGACTTAATCCGATCAACCACCTGAAGAATGGGGCTAGCAGTACCCTTAAACAACCTGTTGTTCCTTTCCTTCCAGATTTCCCAGACAGTTGCGTGCCAAATAACCTGTAAAATTGATCGCCGCTTCTTCCCTATCCCACCACTATAGCCAAACTGGTGGAAATGATCAGGCACATAAAAAGGGTTGGTCACCGAGACCCCTATCCAACTATAAATCAAGTGCCAAATAGAACCAAAAATATTACAATGCAAAAATAAATGAGGAGACGATTCAACAAAGTCACACCCTGCCACGCACAACCTAGAATCATGGGTAATAACACCTCGCCGGAGTAGATTGTCTTTAGTAGGCAATCTGTCCCGAAACAAACGCCACACAAACACCACCACCTTGAGAGGCACATCCTTAAGCCAAATAGAAGGCACATCCTTGCTAATAATGTCTTAAGAGCATCGATTAAAGATTTTGTAAGAAAATAATATCTTGAAAATACAATTTTTTTTATTAATGTAATATATAATTACAACATTTTTTTTATGCAAAGTTACTTCTTTTGGTTTCAATTAATACTTTTAGGACACTTAAGATTCTTTAGAATTTTATAATTTATTGTAGTGCTATGAATGAATTACATGAAGACAAAGATACCATATAACTAGAATCATATTGTATAAATATCTAATTAAGTATTGGTTAAAAATACCATTGTCCCGCATTGCATCCGTGTATGTAAAAGATTTTAGAAGAATTATGAGTATACAACTATTATTATCCAATTTCAGATGACCTTTATGCAGGGTCAACCTACACTCATAGAGAACTAAAGCGAATTCTAAAGAAAATCATTAACAATAAAAAAATAATGGCTTTTTTATGTTAATAATAATATTTATTGTAATTTTGTTTAAAATTTACCTTTCTTGGATATTGAGAAAGAAACTGTAATTTTCCCATACTATTAGTCATTTTCTAAAGGAAAAAAACTGACACATTTTCTACGTAGTTTTACAATGGTACAAATTTTTTATTTTATTTTTCCTATTATACTACTTGACTAATAGGGCCGTTCCTAAAGTTTTATGAGTCTTAGACATAATTTGAAAAAGGATCTTATATAATACATCATATTTTTTTTAGCTTATTGTTGTAATTTTATTAGCTCTTCATTTCGTTTTTTTTCCGCTTTTCACTACCATATAAATGACTTTTTAGGCAACATCCAAAAATAAATCAAATACTCAATAGACACCAAAACAAATAAAATATTGTAGAAGTAAAGTACAATAACACATGCAAAGTAGACTGAAATTTTAGCACCTGAAAAATAGAGACTAAAATTTTAGCACTTAAGAATAATAACACCAAAAAAGTAAAAGCATATCAACACATAATTAATTAAAATTTAAACCTTTGGATGAAAAATTATCCAATGTTAAACTCAAAACAACAATAATACATGATACAAAATTAGTGTTAGACATTTTAGAGAAATCACATAGACAAAAGCTCATTTGTATGCTAGAAGTACATCATTCCTCTTTTTATATGGTATAAATATCTCTAACAAGTTGACATTACTATATTGATATAATTTAATTTGAAAGACTAGATTAAGATCGATTTCTCTAGTAGACCCATTTTCAACTAAAATATAATTTGTTTTGTTATAAAATCATCTCAATTTCTTAGATAGTAAATATCACCAATATTTTTAATATTCATGAGGCACATTATTAGAAACAAAGGACCTAAAAAAAATCATCAATTTCTTTGATAATAATTTTTTTGGCACATTTTTAGAACAACCGATTATTTTAGGGAGGGTGTATATAGAAATCTTTGTGCTTTAAGGGGGTGTATATAGCCAATCACGCTAAAAGGGTCAAAAACATTAACATGCTTCAGCCTAGTTCTTCATCATGTCTAATGTCCGGAGCCTTTAGGAGAACTTTGCTATATATACCTCCAATAAACCAAACATTTCTACATACACCCCCACCTTAAAAGAAATTGGGACCCATACTGACATGGGCCCTAGGCTACCACACCCCCCAAGCCTAGGGCCGACCCTTCTTACCATTTACTACTTCTCTTTTCTAATTTGTATTTTCTTTCTCAAAAGAAATATAACTAAATTTAATAAAGGATAGTTTTCAAAAATAAGTCACAGTATTTGTTTTTTGTTTTGCTATTGATGTAGTGATCAACACATACTTAAATAAACACACATGGAAATGAAGAAAGTAAATCGTCATCACAATCAAACCCACCTAATAAGGGGTACATGACACAAATTTAATCAAATCAACTATATTTTTAATGGATGTAAAATTGATTCCGCACCGACTGAAAGTGATTTATAATGATTTTGTAAATCTGTTTCTAGCTAAATCTTAATTGAAAAGTAAAATGATTTATGTTTTACTAGAGTCATGTAAAAGTAAATTGAACAATATATTTGAGTTGAGGTTAAAAATCAGTTGTAAGGTAAAAGTCATAAATTCTAGCTTTAAGTTAAAATTGATTTTGAAGGCAAAATCAACATCACTCTTGAACATTTGATTCTACTTTGGTGGAATCAAAATTCATTTTCGAATTGTAGAATTGAATTTAACATGCATGGTTATTCTAGAACATAATTGATTTCGTTTATAGAATTGAGTTTAACTTTGCAGATAGAAATGTGATCTTTTGATGGTAGAATCAATTCACTAAAATCAATTTTTATCCATAGAACAGATTACATAATTAAGCATGTCAAAATTAATGTTGCAAATAAATTTCTACCCTACCAAATATGTAACAAAAGGATAAACTTATAGCGTCTTGTATCTTCAATTGTATACCACAAGGTCTAGCTTCTACAAAACATTTTATTTTGAATTTGGAAGTATCCAATTTCATGTCAATTTTCTTGGCCTCTCAAAAAAAAAAATGTCAATTTTCTTGGTGCAATGCTTCATACGCTAGTTAAAACAATGACAGACCGAAGGAAGCGAATGCTTACTTATATGCAATAATTGCATGAAATTCATCGTAGGCTCTATTTGGATAAACTCAATAATTCACTTAACCGTTTATCATGACAAGCTTTTATGCATAAGTCAGTTTTATAATAGCAAAAGCTAAAGTAAAATTAAATTATTTTCGTTTAGGTATAAATTGTTTTTATGCTATATGGCGGAGAACTTGTGAAAATAACTTAAAAATATGACATAATAATGGTAGGGGTTAACTTAATCCATGACTCATAATAGAGAGACTCATACAAAAAAAATCATGGATTACTTTATTAAATTAGTCCGTTAAAAAATTGTGAATGATCAAAATGGATTTCTACTCTAAAATCAATTCACTCAAAATCAATTTTTATCACGATATAATTAAACACACACTTAACCTGTCAAAATCAATATATAGAATCAATTTCCAATATGTAACAAAAATATAAAATTATATTGTCCTACATCTTCAATTTTATACCACTAGCTATAACTTCTAAGTAACATTTTTCTTTTTGTCAACTCGTTGATTTGGAGGTATCAGACTTCATTTCAATTTTTTCCTTCACGCTAGTTAAAACCAGCTGATGGAAGCGAATGCGACTTATATGCAGTGATTGCATGAAATTTATTATAGACTCTATTTATTGGAGAGATGAAAATAAGTTGAAAGTAACTTTTGAATAATTATAAGTTGTTTATATAAGTTATATTGGAGAGATGAAAATAAGTTGAAAATAACAAATAAACTTATTTCAAAACAATCTCACAAATGTTTATGAACGTTTAAATAAGTCAATTCAAACACGCTTGTAACGCGGCAAGTTTAATTCACCATCTAGTGATTCTAGTGCAAACAACTTTCAAAAATGAAAATATTGAATGGCCAAGTTTTTTTTCCTTTAACCCGGTGGTCTAGCTACTTATTTTTTCTTTCAAACCAATTTTAGCTTCATCATATAAAGATAACGGTTGGTTTGATTCACAATTTGAAGTTTTTACGTGTGCAAGTGTGTAACTTTACAAAATTTTAATCCTACCTGTTGGTGAGAGGAAATAAGTTTCAAAAACTTGCACTTAATAACTTGAAACAACTTCGCAAAATATAAATATAAATACTTCAATTTTTTTGTTGTTATAGAAGTCAATACTTTATCCCGATTCACTATCATTTTCATTGACATGATTCACTAACATTCTAATCAATTTATTAAGGACAAAATGGGGAGAGAGGAGAAATAAAGAAAATGTATATGCAATAGCGAACCACCATCACAAGTTGTATACATAATACCAACAGAAATTGCATGTTACAATGTTTCTTCAAGTTTCTAATATTTATTCAAGGATCTCTGCAATACAGTTGTGGATTGCATAATAAACCCCAAAAATTTAGAGAATTATGTAAATACTACGAATTTTAGTTGCCTATTATAAGAGAAAGTATATAGTCTATATTAATAACTAGATATGTCATTTATTGAATTTAATGAACTTAAAAAATGAATTTTCTCTTATAAATGAGACCGTATAGAGTATATGTCACTGGCTGTCAGCTGAGAAGACAAACGCAGTTTATGGAAAGATGGACCTTCAGAAGGTTTGAATCCCAACTCCCGGTTGTGCATCGTATAATGCTACTGTTGTGAATTCGGTCAATTCCAAACCTCACATCAATGAAAATTAGATGTGTGGGACAAGTATCAATGGCAACCAATAACCAAAATAACTACAAGCAACAAGAACAATCTAGATCTAATTTCTAGGGACCAAGTGCATAGCAAAACCACAATCGAACCAAAGAATAAACAAAATAAAGAGAGTAGAGAAAAGATAACAACACCAAGAAATGTTTACCTAGTTAGGTCCAACCATGACCTACTATGGGAAGAGATTGATCTCTCCAATTCATTGTCAATGAGTTCTTTACAAAGAGATACAAAATGGGTTACAAGAAATTAGCTTTAATAAGCTCATAAAGAACAAACCCTAATTTCTACCCATTTGCCAATCTCTTCCCATGAACAAGACACTCAATGATTTTCACTCTCCCAAGGTGTTTACAATTGTTCCCAAACTCTAGAATCTAACCTCCAAAAGAGAACCAACCCTTAGCCTTTGATTTCACTGAGAATCTTCTCTTTTGGTTTCACAAGATTCACCCAAGTTGCTCACAAAAGACTCTCCACTCATGTGTTTCCCAACCCCATGAATCTCTCCCCAAAAGGAACAAACCCTTTTTCCAAGAGCCCACTCTTTTGGTTCTCCAAGATTCACATCTTGAAGTTTTGAACCTCACCCAAAGACTCTCGACATTTAGTATCTACATACTCTAGAAGTTCCCTCCTTTGCTTTCCATGAGATTCTCCAAGCTTACCCAACAAATGGGTCACGGAGGGCTTAAATAGTGTTTCAGATCTGTCAAAATCATGTCACGATTTAGCTTGCAGAAACACACCCACACACTGCCTCATAATCTTAACAAAATCGTGTCACAGTGCCAAAATCGTGACACGGTGCCAAAATCGTGTCACAATTTCAGACTTCTAGAACACACTAATTTTGAGTCATTTCTTAACAATTCTCCACCTTGACTCTAAATTTGTGGTGATGTCAATTTAACCATCAACCACCTTTCTCCTTAACCTTGCCTTGAATTATCCCTCAAGACAAAACCAATCAAGTCCCGCTTGAACCTTAATCTACACACCAACCTCCACTTGCATCCAACCACCCTCTGTAGTTCCACAAGCTTCCAAGTCTGATTCTTCACCTTGCATCCAACTACACTTTGTAGTCCCACAAGTTTTCACCTTTACCTCTTCAAACCTCGAAATGCCTTTTGCCCTCTTGAAGTTTCTTGTATCTAACTACACTAGGAATTTTAGGTAGTTCCACAAGCCTACTCCATAACCTCTTCAGCTCCCCGGAGTGATCAATTCCGTCCTCCAGAAGATTCACTTGCCTCCAATTACCATTGGTCTTTTCGGTAATTCCACAAGTCGTGACATACATTCTCCAAACCCCGAAATGCCTTTCGTCCTCTTGAAGAATTCGCTTGCACACAACTAGAGCATAACACCCAAGGTCTCTATAGTCGTATCGCTTTGGTGTCTTCAACTTGTCACCTCCTAGTCTCACTAGAGAAAGACTCCACCTCAAGTTGTGATTTTTTCAGCTCAACTTCCGAACGCGTACCCCCACTATGTCTTTCACCTTGAAAACTTCACCTCTAAGGTTGAACATGAGTATTGTAACCTCCGCCTCTCCAGAATGAACTTGACCATTAAAAACACACATCACTGCCATGACATCACCATCATGACCTCCTCTCTTCACACTTAACCTTCTTCGATTGTGCTAGGATGACCGGCTTCACAACCTCACCCTTCTATAATTCCATACACTCCTCTTGAACCATGCTTGCTTCCATCTCCAAGATGTAACCTTTGGTACACATGGTGCTCACTTGAAAAACTTCTCCCCTTGCCCCACGGCTGGCACCAATTGTTGTGAATTTGGTTTATTTCAAACCTCACATCAATGAAATTTAGATGTGTGGGACAAGTATCAATGGCAACCAATAAACAAAATAACTACAAGCAACAACAAAAATCTAGATCTAATTTCTAGAGACCAAGTGCATAGCAAAACCACAATCGAACCAAAGAATAAAAAAGACAAAGAGAGTATAGAAAAGATAACAACACCAAGAAATGTTTACCCAGTTCGGTCCAACCATGACCTACTATGGGGGAGAGATTGATCTCTCCAATCCACTATCAATGAGTTCTTTACAAAGAGATACAAAAATGGGTTACAAGAAATTAGCTTGAACAAACTCACAAAGAACAAACCCTAATTTCTACCAATTTCTCAATCTCTTCCCATTAACATGACACTCAATGATTTTCACTCTCTCAAGGTGTTTACAATTGTTCCCCAACTCTAGAATCTAACCCCCAAAAGAGAACCAACCATTAGCCTTTGATTTCACTAAGAATCTTCTCTTTTGGTTTCACAAGATTCACCCAAGTTGCTCACAAAAGACTCTCCACTCATGTGTTTCCCAACCCCGTGAATCTCTCCCCAAAAGGCACAAACCCTTTTTCGAAGAGCCCCCTCTTTTGGTTTCCAAGATTCACATCTTGAAGCTTTGAACCTCACCCAAAGACTCTCAACCTTTAGTATCTACATACTCTAAAAGTTCTTTCCTTTGGTTTCCATGAGATTCACCAAGCTTACCCAACAAATGGGTCATGAAGTGCTTAAATAGTGTTTTATATCTGTCAAAATCGTGCACGATTTTCCAAATTATGTCACGATTTAGCTTGCAGATTCACACCCACACACTGCCTCAGAATCGTGACAAAATCGTGTCACGGTGCCAAAATCGGTTGTTTAAAATAGGTTGTTTAAAAAAAAAAACTCTCCCAAACCGTTTCACAAGTGTGTATGTTAGTAGATAAATGCAAATAAGTAAATCCAAATAGACATAAAGCCAAGTACCCAAATTGATCATGACTTGATTAAAGGAAGCAAATCTAATTCAACCAATCTGATTAAAATAGCTACACACCAATCAAATTTCTCCAATCTGATTACAGCCAAGCAAATCTGATTAAATCTTCAATTTAGGTAACACTCACCGTTTGCTACAAACACCTAGAACAAGCAACCTAAGCCATAAAACTTTCGGTACATATAAAATCAATTAACAATAGGGCTACTTGAAGAAAAAAAACTACTCCAAATCAAGATCAGTACATTGCATTCATTTAGCAGCCTAGTTTTATCATGATATCAACATTTTTTTTCCCCAAATCAGTTTCACATTCATCTGCACGTTTACTCTCTAGAATGGAATTTAAACAAGAGTTCTTCATAATACTTTTATATGCAATTAAAGACTATCACAAGTTTGAAACTGCAAAAGTATGTGTAAATTTCAGTATATTTTAAAAGCTTCCTTCCATTCAACATCTTTAACATGTGTGTATGTACAACCTACTTAGTAAGTTAGTTCATGATTGAAAAGGTAGAACTACCACAAAGCAATTCTTAATTTTTCAAGCAGTTCTTAATTTGTTAAAAATGGTAGATATTTTGTTTATGTTTATTGGATCGAGGATCGGTAGGGACGAAGACATAAGATAAAACTGTGCATGGCATGAACGTGGACAAGTTATTTTGTGTGATGGGACCTGAATATAGTTTGAGGAACTATGTTGTTTTGACATTATACGTCGGCTCCATACTCACGTTATTATTTGTCAAAAAATAAATACTCCCGTTGATGTTTTTAATTTAGAGAAAAATAATCCCACTTAGGTTGGTCTCGTGGTATTGGATTGGGATTTGAGAGTTAATATAGCTTCTTAAAAAAAAAAAATTGGAGAAAAATAATCACAAAAAAGAGATGGTGGATCATACCACTAAATGTGTCCCACCATCATTAATTAATTTATTCTTTTTCTAAAAAAAATTGTGTCTTTATCTCTTCAAATGGTAGAAATGGAGAAAAACATAAATGAGAGGATCATAACTCGTCTTTTTGGTACAAGAAAATACTCACATTATTAGTTACTAGTGTTAATTTGTGTTTTTATTACATTAATGCATATAAATTACAAACAATATTTTTTGTGAAATTTTTATTAAAACTATTTTGATTTTGGTTAAAATTATAGATATAGATAATAGATATTTTACACTTTAATATTGTAACAAACTATACTTATATTATTAAATGATATAAAAAATATAATATAAATTCTTATTTTTTGAATAACACCAATAAAATAATATTTTTATAGTCAAATTGTTTAAGGGTATAATTAAAAGTGAAAAAGTCAATCCAAAATCATGTATTCTCGTTATATACATTATTGAAGCCTCTGCTATAGTTTTGATGATGTTTGTTGTTTTGGTTATGTATCTTTAGGTGTTTAGTTTAGATCTTGATAGTCTAGCTTTTCATTTTTAGATTATGTTAAAGCACCCTAGTGAAACAAGTTATAACTCTTCATGTTGGTATTCTAATATGTGTCATGTATCTATATGAATCGACTCCATCCTTGTCTGAATCATCTCAAAAAAGTCTCTGACTTAGTATGAATCGATTCACTATGAGTATGAATCGATTCATGTTTGAATCGTTTCATTCATCCTTGAGTCTAGTATGAATCGATTCACTATGAGTATGAATCGATTCATGTTTGAATCGTTTCATTCATCCTTGAGTCGTATCACCAATCTCTCTGACTCTCTCTGAATCGATTCAACTATATCTTGAATCAATTCAATCATCCACCTGGGCCGCTTGAATCGTTTCATGTATCTCTTGACTTGCATCAATCTTCATATACTCTCCTTCGCCTGGACTTGGTTTTCTTGATGTCTGAATCGATTCACAAGTTAAATGAATCGATTCAATATGTGGTTTTTGCGCGGAAATTGAGTCTTTTCACCCTTTACTATATATACACTTTTCTTCACAACTTCAAAAGTATTGAATCATTTGCATCTATTCTCTCTACGTCTTAAAACACTTTTTCAAGATTAAACACTTTTTCTTAGAATCACCTTGTTCTTTGAGTGTATAGATTCTCTAGGGTGCTATTAGGGATTGTAAGTTGGTTCTTTCAAGAAAATTGGTTGGGCTAAATCAAGGCTTCAAAGGAACTGAATAATCTCATTCCAACTCCAAAGGACTTGGGGTCTTTCTAACCGTTCTTGAAATCGATGGGGTTCGTTTACCGGACGTAGCATTAGAGACTCGAGTGAAGAGTTCGAAGGAGTGCATGGGTATTCAAGGATCTGAAGATTCAAGAAGCACCAAATTCAAGGGGTACTTGTGAAGTTGAAGTAAATGTCACTAGAAGGGGGGGTTGAATAGTGACCCTTTAAAAATTTCTCTGTTCTCTTTGAAAGTTAAACTCTCAAGACTTTACTTGGAGTAAGAAGATTAGTAACACAATAAACAAATATGCAATACTAAACTAAATGACGAGGAAAGTAAAGAGTAGAGTTTAAGAGAGATCACACAAAGAAGTTATCCTGGTTCACCCAATATGGGTTAGTCCAGTCCCCACAGCTTGTGTGAGATTATCCACTAGTTCTTGGGAGTTTCTTCCTCCACTTTGCAATGTGCAAAACAATATGTATTCTCTAAGGCTCACCAGACTTACACTAAAGCTCGAGCTCTTGAAGAGCTTGAGGCTATACAACTATGTATTCTCTTAGCCTCACCAGACTTACACTACTGATATTATTAGCTCCAGCAAGCTTACACTATCACTCAAGATTTTACAGGCTTGAGGATATACAATCAATATGAGATTTGATGTTTGGATCTAATTACAACTTTCAAGCTACTAAGAGAATGAGAGATCGTAGTTTGTAATACTCTTAAAAGGATGATCCGAAAATATGATTGAGTACTGTAAGAGTATTTCTGATATTGAGATTGATTGATGAATTTTTCGCTTGTATGCAGGCTTGTGATTGTTTGTAAAATTCATACTTTCTTTGTTGAGAGAAAGCTTCTATTTATAGCCAGCCTTCATCCTTCAATATCTTGCAGTTGTTCATTCTTGTGTAGACACCCTTGCTGTTGATAGGAATTGCAAAATTGCCATTGTCCCATTCTTTTGGACGCTGAGCTTGAGCTTGTCAGCCTCGACCTCAACTTTTAACACTAAGAGCTTCAGCTTGTCTCTTTTTTCAGGAGTGTGTATGAATAGTGAAAAGTACATGAACAGTAAAAAGTCTTTGCTTTTTACCACTTTCTTCTTACTTGTTCTCCAAGATGCATCATTTTCATTGTCCTTGCAATGATTTGTCTCCAAGACACCATTTATAAATTATATTTGCATACTTGGTCACCAAGTCATTGTACTTTATATCTTTTTGCTTGCTTGCTCATCAAGATTCAACTTTAGGGCTTTGTCATCATCCTTATCTTTACCAAATGATTAGCACATGATTGAAATAAAATGTTTGTACATTTTTCCTTGTATTTGCGCATGACATTTCTTGTAATGCTTTCTTGGATTAAATAAATGAT
>Ga0228711_1005833_pt1 | contig 18591 bp, 8 predicted proteins | sample MedpolnodulmetaG_2_FD_177996 | JGI IMG/M metagenome (GOLD analysis project Ga0228711, IMG submission 177996) | Root nodule microbial communities from Medicago polymorpha collected in Santa Monica, California, United States - brown nodules | ecosystem: Host-associated > Plants > Roots > Nodule...
TGAACCGGACATAGTAATTGTGATTAACTCAACATATGAAACTAGAGATAGGAAGTTGAGAGTTAAGACTTAGGGTTAACGAACTAGAACATCGCTTCCAAAGTTATTCAATCGGTTTAAGAGATTAAAAGGTTATAACCTAGGAAAGGGCTTTGAGTTAAGAGATTGATCAAAGCTAATAAGTTAATCCGACGGAAAGGCTGAAATTACATTGAGAACATAGAGAATCTTGCTACCACAGGGACCAATAGAGGATTCACTGGCTTGATCATCTGTTTTAATCCAATTTCCAACCAGTTTTATTTACTTGCAATTTATTATTTTTAGCACTTAATCCAACTGCCTAGGGCAACCATTGAATTTAATACATCCTTTATTTTAACGAACTTGCTAAGTAGAAATTAACAACGGTCCTCGTGGATACAAACTTTATTATTACTTCGATAGTTTTGGTACACTTGCCAAAATTCTATCATCTAGCGTAAGAGCCATGTCTCTTCTTACACTCTTAGAGTTACCCCTCTCATGTGGTACAATCTTACCGGCGAGGACTTGGAATTGCTAGCATCATAGCGAGAGAACTGAAGCATGTAGCCCTGAGTGGAGTGAATGGGCCAGAGACGAAGCTTGCATTTTCAGGATTCATTATGGGTCTGGTTCTTGCTCATCATGTTCACATCCCTGGACCGGCTCATGAGGAGTTGACACATCCGATAGATGATGCTTTCAATGATAATTTAGAGAAGAAGGAACAAAAAGAGTTGAGAGCATCCTCCAGCCGAGCCTCCTCATCTCGAGCCCCTCCACCTGCGAATGAGCCACACCCTGCTCCACCACCCACCAAGGCCTTTGATTTCTCCTATTTTATTCCATGGATGACCTAACAGAACCAGTATATGATGGACCAGAATGAAACACTTCACCAGAGTAATACTATCCTACATCAGTCCTTGTTCAATGTTCAGATGCATCCAGGAGACCCCCACTTTCCAGTAATGTCACCCGAGGATTATCAGGAGTACGTTGCTTGGCCTGGGGACAGGCCAGGTCCTTATGGAGGAGGTGAAGCCTCAGGTGCTGCAGGTGATGACTAGGATGACCCAGGAAATGCAAGTGTTGGTGATCATAGTGATGATGAAGAACTGGAGTACATGGATGACCAGTGAAAGCTTTTATGCTTTTAGTTCTATGTTTTACTTTTATGCTTTCAGTTTTATGTTTTCGTTTTTACTTTTGAACAATATTACCTTGATTTTGTAGCATGTACTCTTGGGCACTTGTGACACTCTTTCTTTTTAATTGCTTGGTATTTTTTTTTGTATTGTTTTTGGTGTATTGTGGTACTTTAATTAGTGTGTGTTTTAAATTACTTTTGAATGTTTTGGAAGAATTTTTTTTTGTTCACTCTTGCTTTTGTGTATGACAAAGAAAAACTGCTCATGAACCTCAACTTGTGAAGTGCTCGAAAGAACCAAAGATTGAGCAAAAATCTCAGGTGTGTGATTATGATATAAGTTGTGAGAAAGCGCAAAGTCAAGGTATTGGTTTCCTATTTTTCTATGTATTTACTAGAATTTGAAACTAGTACTTTGCACAAAAACTTATTTCATCTAGTTCTCATCAAAGACATGCTTATTCATGAACCATTTAGAACTTAGCCTAAAAGTGAGGAAGCTTCGAATTGTTTAACTTGGTTGTTTTATGTTAAATATGATAATTGTTTTGAATTGGATGAAAGCATGGAAAGGATCAAGGCATTTTTGTAATTGAGTTAAACACTTGACCACATAAAGCCTACCCAGTGATAAGAGTGAGTATTTGATACCCCAATCCGAGCCAAATGAACCAAGTCCTCAATCATGAACTGTCAATATTCATAAGCACAATGCTTAATGAATTTGCGTGAAATTTTTCAAAAATCCAGTTCATGTTTGATTCACTTTAGGATTTTGATATTTTCCCTTTGTTGAACCCTTAACCTTCATGTAATATGTCACTTGCCTTTGGATAGAGGAACATTCAATTAGGCTTATGTTGTGTTTAAGTTTGGGAGAAAGGGAGGTTTATATTGTGTCAAATATCATGGTGAATTTTAAAGTAATCTGACAACAATGAATTGTATAGAAAAAGAAAAGAAAAGAAATAAAAATCAAAAATAGAATAAGTTGTCTAGATTAGTGTGTTGATTGATTGTCACGAAGGGTTTGGAATGAAATTGAGAGAAATTGGTTGTAAATAGAAAGAATGTTCCTCTATGTTTGGCCTTTTGAATTCAATTATCCCATATATGACATTTCTTTTGTAGCCAAGCCAAGTTATAACCCTAGAAAGACCTTTTGATCCATGTTTTTTATGTTTTTTGAGATGATATTTGGATTGACACCTAACGTGATCAGGATGTTAGCAGGATTGTTGGACGTGTGTTCATTATCGTCACTCATTGTTATTACTTTGTTTCATATACTTACAAAGAAGTGTGTTAGGTGTGGTTCATAGATAATCATGTTTGTAACTTGAACTGTATGATGTAAATTTCATGCTTAGGACTTGTTTCACATTCATAGTATATGCTTAGATTTATGGAATACCTCATGCTTGCCCGTGCATTCACATTTGAATCATGCACCAGAGATGTTTTTAAACTTTGAATTGTTTTGCACTGTGCTCAAATTGTGTCCAAAGCCTTGTAAATTTCCTTTTTGAATCTTTTGTTTGAGGACAAACAAAAAGCTAAGTTGGCGAGAGTTTGATAAGTGCTCAAAAGTGATATATTTCTTATATTAATTTAGGCACTTTAGTGATTTGTTTTACAAGTTACTTATGTTGGAACAAAATGTGTTTACATTACCCTTTGAGTTTTGATGATAAAAAGGTATTAAAAATGTCCATTGGATATACTAATATTTGTTCAAGTGTGCAGGACTCTAGACAAAAATTTGAGTGTCTTTAAAAAAAGCATAGGTTCTGAAGAACAAATGAGAGCAAGTGAATCTACAAAAAAAGAAGCATAAGTTTCAAGGAAGCATCTGAAAAAAAGAGGGTTTGAAGACAAGAGGTTCTGAAGATCAACAGAAGCTAACGTCATCAGAAGCACTCTCAGAAGCTGAAGACTACCAGAAGTTGACGTCATCAGAAGCTGAAAGACTGGAAGCTTAAATGTTTGTCAAGAGTTGTTATGATCATGCCTATCATTGAAGAAAGAATAGAAGCCTGGAGCAACGACTATTTCAGAGGAATTGGAAGGCATTGGATGCTTATTCTTTGAAGAGCGTTGGAAAAAGGACAATAGTACAATTGTACAACCACTATCTCCACTACTCTGTTTTGTGTCTGCAATAGTTCAAGAACAAGAACTGTGACTATGCTGGTATTCCTCTATACTTGGAACGGATTTAAAATTGTTCCTTCATAGGACAATAACCAAATCAAGTAACACATCATTGATGATTTGATCAAGCTTCAAGCGAATCTTTTTGATGTGCTGGCAATCAACAATGTCTCTTTCACGCCTCTATATAAAGGAGTGAAGACTTGAAGATTTCCAAGAGACTCACAACAATTTACAAGAGCCAAACCTCTGCAGAAATTGTTCCACATCAAAGTTCACTTAGAATTTCTTAACAACTTTCATATCTTAGAAATTCTAGAGTCTTAAGAATCTTATCTGATTTGTATTTGTGAACACCAATGATTGTATATCAAGTGTTCAACCTCAAACATTTTTCTTTGTAATTCTGTTTGAATAGAAGTCTCTTGCAGTTGTGCTTGAGCATAGGAAGTCTCTTGATTGTGTTCTTGAGCATAGGAAATCTCTTGTAGTTGTGCTTGAGTAGTTAGAAGTCTCTTTCTATTTTGAGCAGTGAACATTTGTAATTAGATATTGATTTTAGTGAACTCTCCTTGGAAGTGCAAGGAGGAATGGACTACTTCCGGTTTGTGGAAGGAACCACTATAAATTGCTTTGTGTCTTTCTTCTTTCTCTCTATCTCTTTACTTATCCGCTGCAACTATACTCTGAACACTTCTTCAGAAGCTGAACTCTATCAGATTCTGAACAGTGAATTCAGTTTTAGGAGAAGAAAAAGAAACCACAATTCAACCCCCCTTCTTGTGTTTTTCTCACCTTCAACTTTAAGGAAAAGCTAAAATTTGATGCAATCTGAAATTCCAGCACGTTAGCTTTTAGATGTTCCAACACCAGACACACAATACGAATGTTGAATGAAATAGTTAAAACATCATGCTAACAGAATTAAACAAAACAAAGCAAACGTAAAAGACAAGAAAGTCAAAGGCATGGGAGAGTTGTTAATCCAGTTCGGTGTAAACACACCTACTCTGGGGGCTACCATGCAAGGAAGGAAATCTACTAGTGTAGTCCTTATTCTAAGTTCTTAGCAAACTCCAAGTTCACAACTTAAGACCTAGGACCTACCCGTACTGACTTCAATCTACGAACTCCTAGATATGAGATCCCATCTCACTTCCACTCAATCACACACCCTGTGATTATCTGAATACAAAACAAATGATGAAGTTACCTTCTAACACAAACTACCTCCGTGCTTCAAATCTTAGGAGTAGTATACAACTTATAACTCAATAAAACAGTCTCATACTTGCATCAAGGTGATACAAGAAAGGCTCACAAATAACAAACGACTCAAAACCCTAAAAAAAAACTCTAATATCTGAATATGACTGCTTGAATAATAAACTAGGTTTTGTAATCTTGTATTTATAATGAAGCAATGCGGGCTTGAACATCTTCTTGGGCTTCAGAACAAAGTTGATCCAAGAGTTGATCCACTTCACACGAATTAGGAACAAATAAAGCAACTCCTAAAATGTCTGAACATCTTTAGGAACTACCAATACTCCACCAAATATACCTAAAATATTGTCAGTACTTTAGGAACAAATTGTACAACTGATTCTGCACAAAAAGCACACGTCTTGCCAGCAAGAAGATATGTGTGGATTCCTTAAATATATAAAGCATGCGTAAATCTTGGCACAAAAATAGAGCACACTGAACCGTGCCAGGGTGTTGGAACATCATATCCAACATCATACATGAATATTTGTTTTAGCAAAAGTGAAGCCAATATACAAATATCCAACACAATCATGCCATTTATGCTTTAGGTGCCTTATTCTACCCAATTTGTGAAGGAAAACACAAGCAAGGACCAAGAAAACATTGAAGATGGAAAGAAATCCAAAGGGCAACTCGCTTAAGCGAGCTCAACTCGCTTAAAGCGAGAAAATGGCAGAAGGTTCCCCAACAATCTGGCTTTCAGCTCGCTTGAGCAAGATCACCAGCAAAGAGCGACTCGCTTAAAGAGAGAAAACACTAGAAGGCCTTATATCAGCACGCTCTCAACACGCCAGAAGCAAACCATAAGCGAGCATTCATGCTGAAAGTGAGTCCAAAGCGAGCTAGAAGTGAGAAAACTCAAGAAAGGCCTAGGATTGCAAAATCAAACTCGCTTTAAGCGAATTCAACTCGCTTTAGCGAGTTCAACGGGATAAGGTGCTACATGGCTGCCAACCATTGGAGCAGCGTGGAATTTCAGGCAACTCGCTTGAGCGAGTTCATCTAGCTTAAGCGAGTTTGCCCAAACTCAGCCACCTATATATAGCTTTTTCTCTCACTTCTAAGGAATCTATTTACTATTTTATACATTTTTCTAGTTTTCAGAGAGAAAGAGTATGGCATTTCTAGAGAGAAACACAAAGCAAGGGTGTTATTAATAGATTCTTCCCAAGGTTTGTAGAGGAATCATGAATCTTGTCATGAAATCTTCATCTTTCTTCCATCTTTTGCAAGGCTACTATGAAAATATGTAGCTAAATCTACCCTTGTGGGTTTTGAGGTACTCAAACAAGTTATTATGTAATCTCTTGATCATTTAATATATAGTTCTAGCTCTTTTATTTAATATTGTTATTATTCTTATGTTTAATGTTTTATTTAAGATTTGAAATGTTATTGAAAGGTATTTTTGAATCTAGGGTTAGAATAGATTGAGAACTTAATGTTATTGGCTCGTTTAATAGATTGAGAAATCATCGATTAAACGATACGGTTGATATCACAATGTTATTTAGACATAAATAATAGTGTTGAGTGATTGTGATAATATTGATTAAAAAGCTAGAATCCGTTATTTGGTCACGAGAATGCAGTTGTTACGATGGGTTGACGAACTCTAACCCCAAGCGAAATTTCCCTATCTCATCTCTATTTATTTTAAAGCACATTAGTTAGAATAGTTTTAAACAAACAAACTTTTAAACCAAACACTTAAGGTGATAATTGACATTGAATGGCTTATGGTATACGCTAGTCCTTGAGGAGACGATATTATTATACTCACGTGTAGATAGAAATATGATGTGCAAAAATCTTACATCACCACCACTCACCAATTGGTCATCTTGTACCACATAGGACTTGCAACTTACCTTGCAAAGATTAAAGTCGAGGCTAAAATGATGGATCTAGATAGTATTCGGCATGCTACTACATTTCTTCAATGGGATAAAGACAACTGCTATATTTTTCAAACTAAACCATCTTTGCATTTCACTAAATGGGATCTAGAAAGGTGGTCTCTTGTCCATTGGAGGAGTCAGATGTATGGGAAACTCTTTATCAGAATGAGAACTCGGGATCGAGTTATTCAGAGGTGGAAGAGACTGATGTAGGATAATTCCTTAGTATTTTATTATTTCGGCCCAATTTATTTATTTGTCAGTTTTGTTTTTTATTTTGGATTTCGGCCCATTAGGGTTTGTTATTTCCCTATTTAAGGTTAACAGTTGTATCCTAAGAGACAATTTTTATTCCTTCAATAATATTTTAGGGAGCTTTCTCAATTTTTGGTGGATTTCAGAACCCTATTTTCACATGTTTTTCGCTTACAAACTTGTTATTTTTCTATCTAGATTTAGTGTTTGCTAACCTATGCTACCGACTGTGTCAAAAAATTGTTTTTATATACATTATCGACCTTACTTTTGATAGGAATTCACTTTTTATTTATTATTGGTTATAAATTAGAAAACATAAATAGGGAAATGCTATTTGGGGCATTGGTTAAGAAAACATAAAAAATAAGTGTTAAATTCAAATTTCTAAAAGTTAAAAAGTAGGGAAATGCTATTTGGGGCATTGGTTATAAATTAGGGAAATGCTAAAGAGTGTCTTTGGGGGCATTGGTTAAGAAAACATAAATAGAAATAGTTTGTTGAAAAATGGTGAAAAGTGTTAAATTCAAATTTGTAAAAGTTAAAAGGTTGTAATTTCCAATGCAAAACTACTACTTTTAATTTCCTTAACCATTGTCCTGAGGGCACTGGTTATCAAGACCCAAAAAACTATTGACGACCATGCGGCCATCGATATTTTTTTTTTGGACAGATTTTAGGTTAGTTTTTTAAACCCTTTTTACACATTTTGGAGAGCAACACGCCTCCTAGAAATATCTCACTCCATATTTTATTTCAATTCTTGATCAACCTTGTCATTCGTAAGCATAACAAACAATTTTAGTATGAATTTCTCATTGTGTGTGAGTTCTTTAATCCTTAAAGAAAGAAAGGTAAGTCTATTTCTATTTTCAAAAAATCATATTTTGTATCCTGATACATATGATCCAATAGCCATTACAAACCCTGTTAGATCATGCACTAAGCACCATATGTTCAATTTTATATCGTATTCAAACTTATCTTCAAATTTTTCTGCTTTCACTTCCCAATTGTCTAGTTTAGAGATTCCAAAGAATGTAGCCACTGATCTAGCACTTCCAAAGTGGTAGGAAGTTGAACTTGAGGAGATTCTAGCAATTGAAAAGAATACAATTTGATGTGTTATTCTTCATATGTTTATATCCTTGGGTTTTAGCGCATGCAATCCCCCAAGAAGTATTATTCTTCTTTTTATATTTATTATCGTGCTACAAATGTTAGGCTGTATTCTTGAAGTTTAGACAGATTTGGGATGTCATTTCTACTATGTGATGCTTTACACTCTAGTTTTTGCTTAAAAATAAAGATTGGATGGCCGAGATTAAAATGTGTGCCGCAATTACAACATGGAATGTGTTTCCTCTATGTTACCCAATTAAGTCAAGATGTGGATGGTCCGTTGTCAAATAAGAGTAAAAAATTCTGCACTACATTTCAAATTGAAGATATGTCAGGTGTCCAACACTCGTTTGAGTCTGATACCTAACACATGTAGTTATATTCAGTCACTTTTCTATCTTAAATTATTGATAATATCGTGTCAGTATTAATGTTGTGTCTTGCATCCATGTCTATGACGATGTTTCTTATGTTTAGCTATTTAAATATCAGCAATGGTCAACCATTGTTAAGAGTTTCACATCGGATAGGAGATGACCTGACAACATATATATAAGTGGGGGCAATCCTTATCTCGTGTATAAGCCGGTTTTGTGAGGTTGCGTTAGGTCCAACCACAATTTATAAGATGGTATCAAGACCAATAGTGCTGGTCGGGTGTCTTAAGATTCAAAATATTCTGTTGAGGCTGTTCCCTTGGAAGTTGGAACCACTTGAAAGATCAAAAGCATATCCTCTAGTGACACGGGGCCCTCCCCTTCCCCTCCATCATTCCATACTGCAAAGAACAGAACATATCTATTTGTATCTGCAAAAACTGTGATCACATTTACTTACTGCGTGAGACAGTAAAGAGCATAAATAGTAACAAACAATAAAACAAAAAATGCTTCGCCTTTATATTTTATATTGATCTATTGGATATCACCATGTATATATGAATCCAGGTATGGTTGTTATCAAGTCAAAATAGAATATATAAGAATGCAAAAACTGAACAAAATTGTCCTATTCTTGTAAATTATAATTTCATTGTTTGTTATTGATATGCCAACAGTTTTGTACCACAGAAAACGAATATGTAGTTTAACATGTAATTTTCAAGCAACAAGAAATCTACAGCCTTTATTCTGTTCCATAAAATTAACTGCAATTGTTCTTTCCAAAAACGTAAGCATAATTGCTAGGTCTGAGTCTCATGTTTTAGTGGTCTATAGGTGTTGAGAATATAAAGAAATCCTATTAAATTTCTATGTATAACACTAAAAATTAATTTGTTAAAATAATTAAAGTTGTTGATCACAGTGACACTAGTTTCCAGTTTGAGAGACTTGGGCCCTGTTCGGGAAAAACTACCAGAATAATAAGGTATAATAAGTTCATACGTTACTTGAAATATGGTATAAAAAATTCAATATAAGAAAAAAATGTTGTAAGCTTGTGAGAAAAAAGTCTATCAAACATGTCTATTTTAATTATATGAGCTTATAAGCTATAAACTATGTTATAGGTTTGAAGATTGACCTTGCCAAACATAGTCTTAATCACACTTAGAACTCTTCACTAATTATTTAAATGGTCATATTTATAAATTGTGGTTTGCAACCACGATTGAGGGTGCAATATAAATTTTTTAGATGTCTAGAATGATATATTGCATTCACAATTGTGATGTCTCGTGTGTATCATTTGACATAATTGTTACCTCAAATGCGACCACGTCCTTTATTTTTAAAAAAAAATTAAATTGGTCAAATAATCTAGTTACTAGAATTCATTTTTAAAGTGACTAACCGGAGAGTGTAGGGTTCAAACCTCAGTCCTTGTATACAACAACGTCCTTACCAACTGAGTTGTATTCACATAATATATTTTTCATGCCTTTTGTTATGTTCAATAATAAAAGGCTCAATGACACGCCTCTTAGTCCAAGAAAACTGGTATTTGAAACAACGAGCGAAGGTGCATTGGTATCGAGATGGAGATTTGAATACAAATTTTTTTCATGCTTCAGCACTGCTAGGAGAAAAGTTAATAGGAAATCCTTTTTGGAAGATGCTGATGAGTCAATAAATTAACGTTTTTAATATATTATTTCAGTCTATTTTATTTAGATTTTATTTGTTTTTATTTCCTTTTTTAGAACTATTTTACTTCAATTGCAAGTTATTTAATTTCAGGAATGAATATTATAAAGATTGAGTCTTGGAGTAAAAGAAAGGAGATTTGATTCGAGCTAAAAATACGAAGATTGAATGCAAAAATATGAAGCCCCCAAGTCAGAAGCTTAGCACGGCCCGTGCCACCAGCCACACGGCCATGCCAACACCCCAGAGTCCCTTTTGCTGCTTTTGGCTTCCCGGACAAGATGCCTATTAGTTTATTTTTGACCTAAAGCCCGTGGTTTCTTGTGCAATACTTTAGTGATTTATTTCTTAGGGCTTAAGTCATTGTTAGACTATAAATAGAGCAGCCATCAAGCTTGTATAATCATCTTTTGTTCTAGGAATTCAATAGTGACAATTGTTTTCTCTTAATAAAAGTTCTTCTTTTTATTATTTTATTTTATGTTCTTCTCCTTCTTCTCTTTTATGTCTACGATGAACATGAGTGAGTAGACTCTTCTTGTCTTGGGATTGTTGGATGAGTCTAATGACATAATCCTAATCAAACCAAGCCTCGAACCCTAATTTTATGTAAATATACTTTCTAATCTAATTTCACCGTTTTTTATAATGAATTAACAAGTATCAAATTCATAATGCGATCGCGGAGGTTTAGTACTTGTTAATTCATCATCACAAATATCAAAGTGAAGCATCGAAATAAGAAGTTTTGATATTGGAACAAGTGAAATTAGACAAAGATTGCAAAACATGAGAATAGTCTAGCAAACCTTGAGACAATAAAGTTTCGTTCTTCAAGGATTCTAATAGCAATCAACCATGAGAATAGGGAGGGTTGCTAGAGGAACACACTCACTAAAACTGAAAGGAGATGTGATAGGCTTAAGAAACTTTAGAAAGTAGGTCCAACATAAAGTTCTAGGTTTAGGGTTTGGTTTGTGAAGGGTTTGTCACTAAGATGAACCAATAATTCTAAGGCGCTTTTATTATTATTGTTATTTTCTTAAAACAAAATTCCAACTTCAGCTTTTGAACTCTCTTCTAATCATTCAAAAAAGTTAATTGAATTAAACAACTCCATGTTGGAACGATACTCTCTTTACTACTTGCGGATTTACCCCATCAGATGCAAATGGAGTCCGATTTACAAATGAAGCACATACGGCCAATGTGGCCAAAGATGATTTTTCTGACTTGTTTCAGGTTACTGACAGTGTGTGTGCCACCGGTGATGAACACCATAAAGTATGTGATCTCAGAAGATGACAATGCTCAGCGAGTTGCGCCTTTTTGCATTGAGGAATTTAAAGAGGCAGTGTTCTCTATGCAGGCATATAAGTGTCGAGGCCCTTACGGTTTACCATGGAATTTTACCAACATTTTTGGCAGGTATGTAGTCCAGATATATTCCAAGAGTGTTGTTCTTGGTTTACAAATTGTCAAATTCCAGCATCGTTGAATTCCACAAATATTGCACTAATACCTAGGGGGAATGAGTAGCACTCTATGAAGGATTGAAACCCAATAGCACTTTGTAATGTCCTCTATAAAGTAAGGTCAAAGGTCCTTGCTAACAAACTGAAACATGTCCTTCATAAATGTATATATGATAATCTGTCATCTTTTGTTCAGGGACGGTATATCTTAGACAATGCTTTGGTATCCATAGAGGTGGTGCATTATCTGAAATGCAAAATAGATGGAAAGGAAGGTAATGTCGCATACCAAGGTTTATGATAGAATTGATTGGACCTATTTAAAAGATGTAATGACAAAGATGGGTTTTTGCCAACAATGGGTGAATTGGATTATGATGTGCATAGAAACAATGGACTATTTTGTTATTGTGAATATTGATACAATGGGACTGACTATTCCAGGACGCGGACTGCGCCAAGCGGATATGTTGTCTCTCTATTAATTTATTGTATGTGCAGAAGGTTTATCGGCTCTTATCATCAAGCGGAATCTATAGGAGAGCTTAATGGGGTAAAAATATGTTGGAATGCTCTGATAATTACTCACTTACTCTTTTCCGTTCAGTGCTTTTTATTTTTCAGGGCAGATGAGACTCGTCCACAAAATATGAAACACATTTTATCACTTTTTGAGGCGGCAACCGGGAAGGCTATTAGCCTCCCAAATCTGAAGTGTATTAAAGTCGTAATGTGGGGCAAGCTCTCCAAAATTCTCTCACAACTATTTTGGATGTTTAGACGGTTTTAAGCACCAGAAAATACCTTGGTTTACCGTCTATGGTAGGAAGAAATAAAAAAGCGATGTTCAATTTTATAAAAGACCGTGTTTGGCAAAAAATTAATTCATGGAGCAGCAAGTGTCTCTCCAAGGCAGGAAGAGAGGTAATGATCAAATCTATTCTCTAAGTCATTCCATCTTATGTTAAGAGTATTATTTTTACTCCATGCCACATTGATTGATGCTACTAAGAAAATAATGAATGCTTTCTGGTGGGGTCATGGAGGAGCTACTCATAGAGGACATTGGCTGTCTTGGGACAAGCTTACTATTGACAATTTTTTTAAAGGTATGGGTTTTAAATATTTGACAGCTTTTAACTAGGAAATTACAAACCCAACCTGATTGTCTATTATCTAGGCTTTTTTAAAGCTAGATAGTTTCCAAGTAGTAACTATTTTGATTCTAAACTTGGATACAAACCAAGCTTTGTATGGTGAAGTATTTTTTTCTGCAAAGAGGGTGGTCAAAACAAGTGCAAGGTGGAAAATAGGTTCAAGTGTGGATATCCCCATTTTTTATGCTCCATGGCTTAGAGATGGAGCGTCTATATAAAGTGACGGCCAATCATTATCGACAGGTTCGAAGGCTCACGTACATATGTTCCTTGATAATGAAAACCATGTGTGCAATCATCATTCTGTGTAGCAGTGTTTTGATCAGGCTATAAGAGTATTTCTAACACATCTTTATTTACATCGGTATGAAAGGATGGGCTTATTTGGAAAAAGGAAAAAACGGGGTGTTATATAGTTAAAAGTACTTATCGTTTATGATTAGAGGAAATTGTGGATAATTCTTATTTGCATCAACATCATCAATGGGCGTGTATTTGGAAGTTAAAGGTGCCTCCAAAGGTGAAACATTTGAAGTGGGGAATATGCTGAGGTTGCCTCCCAAAACATAAAGATAGAGGAAGATACAACAAAATTATATTGTTAAAGATGCAACATATATTCTATTTGATTCCCCCATGGTTGTGAGTGTTTGGAAGATTTGTGACTTATGGAAGGTTATAGAGAAGAAGATATGACCAAATTATATTGTTAAAACAATTATATTCTCACTTTTTGCAGGTTATATCACAAGTGCAAAGCGAGAGGTTCGTGACTATCACTTCGAGTCTGTGGAAAAGCAAAAACATGAAAGTGTGGCAGTAGGTTACTAAGACATGTAATAAGATTTTGGAGCGCACGAAACATTTACAGTAAGATTGGTTGAACATAAATGTAAAGAAGAATGCTTAACAAACATGGGGATATCATCGAGCATCTCCAATAGTTGTAACAACAGTGGTAACAAGCAAAATGTAACAACAGTCGCCTCAATGGAAACCACCACCAGAAGAGCGTCTAAAGTGCAACATTGACGCCTCTTTCTACACCACGTCGAACTGTATAGGGTTTGACATGTGTTTAAGGGATGATGAAGGAAGATTCTTGTTTGCTCGGATACTTTGATCGCAACCTATTTGGTCCACGAAAATTGGTGATGCCTTGGAATTACTTCATGCTATCAATTGGGTACATGATCTACAAATTAACAATATTGATTTTGAGTTAGATGCGAATATAGTTGTAGATTACTTCAACAATGGTAATCACAACATCATAGAATTTGGTACTATATTAGATGAATGCTAGCGTTGTTGTAGCTTATTTTTCATAAACTCTCGTGCCGAGATTAGTCGGAGACAAACGAATGAGGTAGCTCATACATTAGTTAGAGAGGCCGCATTATTAGCTAGTCCCCACACTTTTATTGATGTACCACAATGTATTATTGAACTTATATCTAATGAAATGCTATAAGTTTTTTCCTTAAAAAAATTAATAAAAGGCTCAAAATTCTCATTCTACAATTTCGTCCACACAATTTCAAAATTCATTTCAGGCCTTTTGCCGCAACTCGCAACTATTTTCACAAAAACAAGCCATATTTTAGAATGACTATTACTTTTCCCACCCTATGATATTCTCGTGCGCCCTATTTTTTTCTTTCAAATTTACCCTTGGTTCGGATTTATAATCCGAACTGCTTTAGAATTCTAAAATCTGAAACCACTCAAAACCTAAAGGCCACCATGTATGCTTTGTATCCTTGACAAGATTAGGGTGAAACGACATCTAGAATATATAATCCGAAAATGATTTACATGTTTCAGATTATATAACCTGATATATAATCCGAAAATTATTTATGTGTTTTGGATTATATATTCCAAAAAATCTACTCTTTAAAAAAAGCTGGAAACTTGCGGAGTGTTTCGAATTGTATATTCTGAAACCTTTGATTATATAAGGTTCACCTAGAACCTAGCTGAAGTTCACCACCTTTATCACCAAACATTCCCTAGCAATCTGGTCATCAAGGGGCGTTAACAACATCATTTTCATCTGAATGCAAGGGTAATGTGTATATAAACCCTCCCTCATTCGTTTTCTAGGCGTTATCCTTTCGATCACATCAATGAATCTGTACAGGGGCATTTCGGATTATAAAATCTGAAACCCAACAATCTGGTTCGGATTGAATAATCTGAACAAGACTGGTACATAAACTGCTTGCATTTTCTTGAAGATGATATTGATTTAGTTATAGGTTTGTGTTTTGATGATGTCTAAATAGCTAGGTTTAGTTGATATTTTTTTATGTTGCTTAACTTTATCTTAGAAACTTGTTAAAGCACCTAGCAAACCATGTCTCATTGTGTCATGTGATTCCTTGATGTCTTGTGTGTTGTCATGTATAGAAAAATCCTTCCTTGAATTTCTTTATTCAGTTCATGATTCATTGATTCATATCAAGCATTCCTTCTGTCCATTTTCCTTGTGTCACTCCTTTTGAATCGAGTCAAATTTTCCTGAATAGTATCACAGTGAATCAATTCACAGTTTTACTGAGTCGACTCAAATGTTGACAACATCAAATTTTCCTTTTCCATGTCTGAATCGATTCAAATTATGTTGAATCGTATCATGAAAACTTTCTGACTTTGGTTGAATCGATTCATAAGATTTTGAATCGTATCAATCTTCATCTGGGAACATTTGAATTGATTCTGATGCGTATCAATCTTCATTGTCATCCTGCTTGTCTTTTAGTTGTCTGAATCGATTCACACATTTAGTGAATCGATTCACTATGTTGTTTTTGGCCAAAATTTTGCACTTATCACCCTTTTCTATATATACACTTCCTCATAACACCCAAAGTATTGAATCATTTGCATCTATTCTCTCTAGGTCTAAAAAACTCATAGTTCATAAATTCTTCATGATTAAACACTTTTTCTTAGAATCACTTTGTACTTCACATTGATTTGCTAGGGTGCTAGTAGGGATTGTAAGTTGGTTCTTTCAAGCAGATTGGTTGGGCTTAATCAAGGCTCCAAAGTGAAGTGAATAATCTCATTCCACCTCCAAAGGTCTTGGGGATCTTTCTAACCGTTCTTGCAATCAAAGGGGATTCGCTTACCGGACGTAGCATCGAAGACTTGACTGAAGAGTTCAAAGGGGTGCGCGGGTAATTAATGATTCGAAGATTCAAGGAGCACCAAATTCAAAGGTTATTTGAGGTTGAATTCTGCTCTTCCCCCTGCACTTTTTGCTCGCACCCAGCTGAAAAGACAATAATGCCCTTGTGTTAGTTAAGTCACGCTGCGTGACTTAACTAATGTACCTTATAAGTTCTGCGTGACTTAAGTCACGCACCACTGGCCTGTGCGCGAGTTAACTCACACAGGTTGGACGGTGGTCAGAACTCAAGAACACACGTTTTTTGGACGGTGGTCAGGTTTTCAACATTAAATCTACACGTTTTTTTACAACCTTTACACGTTTTTTTTTACCACATTTATGGTGGTTATAACCTACACTACCATTCCCACCTATAAATACTCCTCCATACTTTCCTATTTCCTCACACCATATCACTTTCTCTTCCCCCTCACTCTCTCCCTCTATTTCTCTTCTTTCTTTTTTTCATTCAATAGTCTTTTGGGGGCAAAAGTGATCAGACTTCTTCGAGGCAAAATAACAAGTAGCCAACTTGGGGAAGTGATCAACCCTTGAGATAAAATTAAATTTGCTTCTTTTTACCCCAAAAACTTTTTACCATGGGTAAAAAGAATCTTATTGGGTATAAAAAGAACCAGATTTAAATTTAGCCCAAGAGTTGATGATGTATTTTCCCCAAGAAGGCTACTCACTATTTTGCCCCAAGAAGGCTGGTCACTTTTTACCCCAAGAGGGTAAAAAGAAAATAAGTAGATTATCTAGTGAATTCGAATAAATGTATCAATTATTGTATGAATTCGATTAATAAAATGAGATGTTGTTATATGTAATAATTTTGTTCATTTCTTTTTATTTATATTTGCTTTTATTTTCTAATTTTGTATTTAATGAATAAATCCGAATTAATTTAGTTCATTTCCTTTTATTTATATTTGTATTTATTTAATGAATAAATTCGAATCAATATTTATTTTAAGTGCATAAATAAATTAGAATAAAGTAAATAAATAATTTAGAATAACGTAAATAAATTAATTTTAATAAAGTAAGTAAATTAGAATAAAGTGAACAAATAATTTAAAAACTAAATAAATGAGAATCAATTGAACAAATAAATCACTACCAAAAAAAGTGAACAAATAAATTATAAAACAAATAAAATAGAATAAAGTGAATAAATAAATTAGAATAACGTAAATAAAATAATTTGAATACAGTAAATAAATTAAATATTGTAAATAAATAAAATAATTTAAATTAGAATAAAGCAAATAAATAAATTAGAATAACGTAAATAAAATAATTTGAATATAGTAAATAAATTTAAAAAAATTGAGTTCAAATAAAGAAAATAAATAAATTAGAATAAATTCAGCGTGAATTCGAATAAACGTTTTGACAGCATGAATTCGAATAAAAATTGCGACAGCGTGAATTCAAATAAAAATTGCGACAGTGCGAATTCGAATAAAATTTGCGTATTGAATAAATTCGAATAAAAAGTCTAATTAAACTCGGCATGAATTCGAATAAAGTTGTGTATTGAAAAAATTCGAATAAAAGTTACGTTACATTACATAAACAACATGTATATCAACCATATATGTTAACATCAAATTACTTCATACAAGACGAGTCATCACATAAAGAATGAGGTGCATTCTGTGACACTTATTTTATATGAAGGAATTCGATATCATAACTTATATAGTTGATTCTGCATAATACAAGTTGTTTTGAAACTACATTACATTAAATAAAGTTCCTAAATATGTCATATCATTACATTACATTCGGGTTGCACCTTCAAACTACAACAATTGTCTTACCTCTGAAATGGTAAATTCAAACTAGCTAGACACCAGGACTCAAACATTCACCTGGAAGTTCTATTGTTTCATTAAAAAGATTAAATTCTTGTTAGGCTTAGTTTAAATGATGGTATTCAAGTGTCAAAAGAATGAGGTGCATTCCTTGACACTTCAATACCTTCATCTAAACCAGCCTAACAGGAATTTAATCTTTTGAATGGAACAATAGAACTGTCGGGTGAAAGTTTGGGAACTGGCGTTTAACAAGTTTGAATTTCCATTTTGGGGTAAGACAATTGATGTAGTTGGAAGGTGCATTCCTTACTTAATCACGATCTTCTGGAAAAATCTGACTGTTGATAATATCTTCAGTTGATCTCAGCAATGTTACACGCATATCGATCCACTGGAACATGTTGTGCTCCCAAAAGATGCTCGTCACGTTTTCGTCGTTCGTTAATTCCACCCAACTAAATGATATTCTCCCCTGGTCGAGCGTTGGACGTTTATACCGAACGTATTCTGATACAAAATTAGCAAGTGTACTAACTCATATCGAAGTAATAAAATTTATAAGATTCGTATCCACGGGGATTGTTTCAACTTCTACTCGAGAATGTCATTATTACTAAGGATGTTTGTAAAATGGGGGGTGCACTGAGGCAATTGGTTTGATTTGCAAGTTAAAATAAAATGGTTAAGGAAAAATTGGTTTAAGAAATAATATGGAGAGGTGACTAGGTCATTCGATTCATCTGTTCATCGCTCATTAGCAACATGTTTCTTAAGTCTACGAATGCTATAAAGTTAACGACAAATTAACAAAATAGCTTAGGTCAATCCCTCGATCCTAAGCCCTCTTTTCTAATTATAATTCCCTTAGGTGAACCTATAATCATCAAAGGTTTTAAGTCCGTTAATTCAATTATCACAACCTAACAACGTTCCATCCCTAGATTGTCCGTTAGATTGAACAGTATAGATATTTCCGAGTTACACGCT
>Ga0228711_1005834_pt1 | contig 18590 bp, 13 predicted proteins | sample MedpolnodulmetaG_2_FD_177996 | JGI IMG/M metagenome (GOLD analysis project Ga0228711, IMG submission 177996) | Root nodule microbial communities from Medicago polymorpha collected in Santa Monica, California, United States - brown nodules | ecosystem: Host-associated > Plants > Roots > Nodule...
AAGAAAACCAAGGATGAAAAGAAAGCCAAGAAAGCCGAGGTAGCATCTAAGGCACAAAAGTCAGGGAAAGGAAATGTTCAGAAGGGTGCTATGCCCAAGGGTCCTAAAATGGGCGGTGGTGGTGGGAAGCGTTAAGTTTTTCCATTTTTGGTTACCATTTAAATATAATTTGTTTTCAAACTTGTGTACCGATATATTTTGTTTGCTTGATCAGCATATAATTTGTTTTCAAACTTGTGTACCGATATATTTTGTTTGCTTGATCAGCCTTTTTTGTTACTGTTTTATCAAACTTATGTTTGGAGCTTCAGAGAGAACCCAGATATTAAATTGATTTTGCTAGTTGTTTTATGTTTATTTGCATGTTTGATTATACGTTTTACTGGTCAGTACTTGGCACTTGTTCTGTATACTCTTATGTTCAGCTCAGAATATCTTGTTTCAAGAGATGACGTCTTAATACTTTCCTACTAATCCTGATTCATTCAAGTTCAGACTATGTTGTTTTAAGCCTTGATGTCTTAAAACTAATTTTTATTGAATGGATTGTTTAGTAGTAAAATTAGCAAATCATGGTGTGCTTATATGACTAGTTAATTTACAAGCTCCGTTCCCCAATGCCGAGCGTTAGTTAACTCATTTGGGAAAAAGCTGAGCGTGAGTTAACCATGTTGGATATTTTTCAAGGAATGAACAATCTTCTTGTCTCTAAGTTTGAAAACGCATTCAAAGTGTTCGTACATGCTCTAATCCCAACTTAAAAAGTGCTTATATGAATAGTTTTTTTAAGAATCAATACGCTAGTAGTTTTTTTGAAGAAATCAATACGCTAGTAGTTAATTAGTCCGTCTCCGTCAATCACAATTTAATAAATTGCATGTTTTTTACTCAAAAAAAAAATAATTGCATTTTTTCATTTTGAAAGGATAAATCATTTTACATTAAGCATCACGATCAATGAAATTGTTTGTTCCTTTAATCAATCAAAATCAAGTTATAAGAAAATTTGAACAGAAGTTATATACACTTTCACAACTTCTTTTTAAAATGCTATGCTCATATCTGAACATTAATATATATTTTTTTTGACAATAACGTTAATAATTAAATAATATGCAAATGCTTTAAAATTGATGATATGCACTTGCACAGATTCTTATTAAAATATTTTCCTGTTAAAAAAGGCTTATATCTCAATTATTGTAGTTTCAGAATCTGGCCTTTCATACAAGGTAATGATGAAAGAGATTAGCACGGAGCTTAGCAAAGGTCGGTGTGCAACTTAATCTCTCATAATCGTGTTGAACATATGTCTTATCCATTATAGTTCAGACTAGAAAACACATAATCGGTCCAACATGATTGTTAGTTCAATTGATAAATATTCAATATTATAATGCACATGTGAGACAAATTTTGCATTTTATAAAAGTTAATTTTATAATTAAATTAATAAATTTTACTATTATATTAGATAAAATATAATGTGATTTTTTAATCCAACGATATAAAAGACAATTGTATATGAAACAACTTCATGATAAGTTACTGAGATTCAACTCATCTAAATTTCTTTTATAAGAAAAAACTTCACGAACAAGCTCTAACAAGCCACCAAAGGAGGGACGAATGCTCATGCTGCAAGAATCTTGCATTCAGTTGAGAGCAGCTGCCCCCACTAAATTTTTTAGTTGGGTGTTAGCCTTTCAATAGTTTTATCAATTTTTATTAAAAATAGGTTTATTGGTACAAGATGTCACTGAACATAATTAAAAAAAAATTAATTATAGTTTAAAATGACTATACAAATTTTTTTATGTCAAATATTTGTTTGAATTTTTTCTTTTAAAAAAAAATACTCATTCCATAATTATTTGGGGGTGAGAGAGGCAAGTATAGGGTGTTAAAAATACAAATGAATATAGACCGGGTTATTTCAAATGGGCCCAATACGAAAATGGGTATATAGAATGAGAGAGCTGGAACGCTAAGCTTTTGATATTAGTTTTTAGGGTTTACAGAGAGCAGCCACCATACCAACGTAGCAGCCATGGTTCTCAAGTAAGTTTTACATCTTCACTTTCTTCCATCATTTACACGTGCAGTTTTAGGGTTTATTGTTGATTTGTTTTCTTTATTTTCTTGCCGTAGGGTTTAGTTGATGAATTCAGATTTAGTTTTATTGTATTTGAGAATTTGATTGAATGTAAAATTGTGGCATATTTTATCCAAAACAGTGTTCTGTGATTGTTGTAGGGTTTTGTTTCTAAAGTCTAAAAATTTGTTTGGTATTTATTGTTTAGAATGTGATAATTATTAATTATAAAATGATATTGTATTGAACATTTTCAAGTACCCATTATATTTTTGGTTGCTTTAGATTAAAACTTGTTTGCAATCTTTTATCCTATTGGAAATTTAGATATGTTTTTGGAACTTGTTTCCTTGTGCAATTTCAATTTTTAATGAGTGGCTTTTGAAATCTGATAATGTTGTTCTTTAAATTCGCTATTAGAAGTACATTAGATATGTTGTGTAACTTTGAAGAATGTTGGAAATAGTTGATTTTGTACCATTCACTGTTATTGCATTTTGATTGAATTAGTGGGTTGTGTTTTCAATTTATTGCATCCTTGTGCGGGAAAGTTAGTAATTTATATTTTCATTTTAGGACTGAACTCTGCCGATTTAGCGGTTCAAAGATTTACCCGGGAAGAGGGATCAGATTTATTCGTAGTGATTCTCAGGTGAGATAAAAATGACCCATGTTGAATTATGGGTTGATACATTTCCTTATTTCAATGAATATTAGTTGGGTTTGCCTTAATGTGTTCGATCTTTGTTTTACTGATATAAGTTTTTTTTTATTGTATTTACAGGTTTTCCTCTTTGTGAACTCAAAATGTAAGAGGTATTTCCACAACAAGTTGAAGCCTTCCAAGCTCACATGGACTGCCATGTACAGAAAGCAGCACAAGAAGGTGATTGTTTAACTATTTAACTGATGTATGTAATATGTATTGAACAATTACAGTGTAAAGCTAAATTAAGCTTCTGAACATGTTGAAATGAAATATCAATCCATGAACCTAGTTACATTGTTGTGGTTACTTGTGTTGAATTTGACCTAATTCTATCAGATAAGCCTTGTCCAGTAATTTTACTACTTACTGTATGCATGTTAATTGATATTATGTATCTGTCGTGCAGGACATTGCTCAAGAAGCGGTGAAGAAGAGGCGCCGTGCCACCAAGAAGCCATACTCCAGGTCCATTGTTGGTGCAACACTTGAAGTCATTCAGAAGAAAAGAACCGAGAAGCCCGAGGTTCGAGATGCTGCTAGGGAAGCTGCTCTTCGGTGTGTTTCCTTCTATTATGCTGACTCTTCGAGACCTCTTTTATTTTTAAGGACATTCTGTTTTCTAACATGTTCGTTATGCTTATTCATTGAGAACTCTTTTTAGGGACGCTGTTTTCTAACATGTTCATATTTATTTTAAATCAGCCGTGTAATTTCATCACTGTTTTTGGGTTTTTAGTCTTATCTGTTCCTGTTTTTTCCTGTTACACAATTATTGATGACAAATCTAATCATCCGAGTCAATCCTGCAGTGAAATCAAGGAGAGGATAAAGAAAACCAAGGATGAAAAGAAAGCCAAGAAAGCCGAGGTAGCATCTAAGGCACAAAAGTCAGGGAAAGGAAATGTTCAGAAGGGTGCTATGCCCAAGGGTCCCAAAATGGGCGGTGGTGGTGGGAAGCGTTAAGTTTTTCCATTTTTGGTTACCATTTAAATATAATTTGTTTTCAACCTTCAGTACCGATATATTTTGTTTGCTTGATCAGCCTTTTATGCTACTGTTCTGTGAAACTTATGTTTGGAGCTTCAGAGTGAACACAGATATTAAATGGATTTTGCTAGTTGTGTTATGTTCATTTGCACTAATGATCCCTTACGATGTTAGTTATTAATTGCATGTTTGATTATAAGTTTTACTTTTGGTCAGTGCCTGGCACTTGTTCGTTATACCCTTATATTCAGCTCAGAATATATTGTTTTAAGAGATAAGACGTCTTAATTCAGTAGTTTAACTTTCCCACTAATCCTGGTTCTTTCAAATTCAGAATATGTTGTTTTAAGCCTTAATGTCTTAAAAGCAATTTTTATTGAATTGATTGTTTAGTAGTAAAATTAACAATTCATGTTGTGCATAGATGACTAGTTAAGTTACAAGTTACGTTCTTAAATCACGTTGAAAAAAACTGAGTGTGAGTTAACAACGTTGGATATTTTTCAAGGAATGACCAATTTTGAAAGAGAGAAGAGAAATTTTTGTAAGTTACAACCTGGCATGGATAACATTGTTCTTGCCAACTAATGCATTACATTACCCTTCTTGTCTCCTATGTTCGAAAACGCATTCAAAATGTTCGTACATTTTCTAATAATATCCCAACTTCTAAGGCAATATGCTATGAAATTTTGAACTTCATTCTCCGCAACCAATAGAAGCAATGGCTTCTCTGAAGACACCAATGCCAATGGCTTCTCCCTCAACGATTGAGGGATGACAAACGTTGAGATGAAAGGGAATATGTTCAACGTCGGTATTAGGTATTAGTGTGTACAATTGTTATCTTGATTTTTTTTCCTTCGAAAATAGAAGTGAAATATAACTATTTAGAAGAGGAGGAACTACTTGGCCATACATGGGATTAAACAGGGTGTTTCGGGTAGCACTTGGGTGACATTGTGGTTGGTGACATTGTGACATTAGCCAACCACAATGTCATAAGTGTCTTTCTTCTTTCCCTTTGATAATATCTTTTTGTTTCTTTGTACACGTGTGACATTGTAGTTGGCCAATGTCACCAACCACAGTGTCACCCAAGTATTATCCGGATTAAACTATGTAACTTTAGGTAGGCAATAACAAAAAGAAAAAACCGTTGTGTTAACTTGCACATGATAATATTGAGATTCACTTAGACCATCTCTATTTTAAAGTGTAGACATACAATGATTTAAACAAATAAAAGAGTGAGTATTAGAGAGGGTGTTCAAAATAGAGTGTTGCTAGCACTTCACATGTTTGAATGATATAAAGGAGAATTGATTTTAAGAGTAGAAATGATTCTACTTGAAGTTAGAACTTGTAGCTTTTGACTTCTACAATTGATTGTAATCTTAAATTTATTGTTAAATCTACTTTTACTTAAACTCATCCAAACACTTTACACTCAACTCATTTCTATCTAAAATAAATTTTAGAGAATCAAATTACTCAAAAATCAATTCTTATCACCACAAAACCAAACATAAACACACGTCTAAAGGGAGAAAAATTAATTTTAGAAGTGTTGCTCTCGAGTAGAATTGATTGTCTTAAGAATTGGTTCTATTTGAAGCTAGAAATTGGAGCTTTTGAGTCTATAATTGATTTTAGCACTCAAATTTGTTGTTCCACTCACTTTTACATCAATGTATCCAAACATAAATCACTTCACATTCTCACGAAAATAAGACTTGGAATCTCAAGGGGGGTGTGGCTAAAATTGCAAATACTCCTCTATCTACTTCAATTTTAGATGACAACAGAAAGAAATAGATAATATATCGTTAAAAGTGCATATCATCTTACTCGAGAGCTAGTTGATACAACTCATATCAAATAGAATGGACAATGATATTTGATTTAGAATCTCAAAATTCTACCTAGGTTAAAAATATTATTTGCCGTCTGTGCAGGAGATGAGTTCCAACAAAGGTGCGACTTAGAGAGAAAGGTGTGAATTGTCCTTTAAACTATGTGTTATGTGGTGCCAACGAAGAAGATAATTTACATATTTTCTTAGTGTCTTAGCAGTTCCAATCAGGGCCGAACGAAAAGTTTAAAGACCTAAACCTAAAACAATTTCTATATTGAGGTCTTTTACAATATATTTTTTTTACACGGGTTTTATAAAAATAAATATAAAAAAAATTAAGTTTTGTTGGAACCAAGCCTTGGTCAAAAAGGATATGGCATCTTCACCTTTACCAACTTGACTATGGTAACATTAAATTTTAACTCTCATATTATTTATATATGTATAACCAAATTGAATATTTTTTAGGTCTTTTTTAGCACAAAGTTTTGTGGCCTAAAGTCCTAGCTTGGACTGCTTGGCACTTATGCTGATCCTGGTTACAATGGTTGGCAAATATGTTCCCTATTCCCTACCATGGAGGCAGCTGTAAATCATAATAAAGATGTATTAGGCATAGCATTTCAAATTCTTCAAAACTTAAAAATTGATGGAAGCAACAAAATAATAAATCTAGAGTACTGTGATTGATGCTCAAAGCTTTGTTCTTAATGATCGCCTTGTTAAGTTGAGTAGAGATGATTGATGAATTAAACCTTTAGCAGGTAGGATGAAGTGTAATATTGATGTTTTCTTTTCTCAACTTCAAAATAGTGTAAGTATTGATATATGTATCAGAGACGAACGAGGAGCTTTTGAGTTGGTTAAAACATAATGGTTCTCCCATATTTGTATCTTGGCCTCTTTTTAACTCTCAATTGGATATGTGAGTTAAGCGTGGGACTAGTTGATTTTTAGTTAGACTCTAAGAATGTGGTGGATAGTTTTCATATGTCAAAATATGATATCGTTGAGTTTGGTGCTATTATAGATCATTACAAATATACTTTCTCGCAAATTTTTGCCCCTTATTTGATTTCATAAATTATTATGTGGCATTTGACTCAGCTAATTGTGTTGTCACCTAGGTGTTGATTTAGTCAAAGTTGAAGTTTTGTAAAAGAGAGTAAAATTAAGAGTTAAAATTGCTATTTTTTTTAATAGAGAGTCAAAATTGCAACTATTTAAAAGTTATAAAATCAAAAATGAATTTAATTCAACTTATTATACCTTGATGCATATCACTTTAGAGAAGTGAGATTCCATAGTTAGACAATGATGATCAAAATGAAAATTCTCTTACTACATAACAAACAATGGCAAACATAAAACAAATGTTATTTATTTTGCACACTAGTATTTTTGTCACACTACATAGTTTTCACACCTTTGTTTTAGAATAAAACAAGAAAGAAAAATCCAACATTTCAGCTCATCACTGTCCTGTCCTGAATCCTCTGCTCTTTCTCTCTGTAACAACGTGGTAAAAAAATAGTGTGCAACTACCGTCCTTTTCTTTCTACCTAATAGCAGAGTACGTAGAAAAACTTTAACTAAAGAATTGGAAACTACTACTACTTAATACTTAACTTTTACCCTTCCTTGAATCGAATCACTACTGCATTATGACTCATAACTCATAACTACCATATCCCTATATAGTTCTGAATGGATCTTAATGTCAGTCCTCAAACCATTAATACCTAACTACTAGTACACTAAAATTAACTGAGTCACTCACTAGTCACTACTCATAGAGTACTTAAAACTACTTTGACTTGTAATGTAGATAGATTAGGGATAATAATTAGGCAATACAGGCCAGTGACATTGATTAGGAGGCATTGAAACTGAGTTATTAAAATCTTCAACAATGAAAGTGGTACTGTTGTTGTTATTGTTGTATCCCTGATCTGGAACAGCTTGTTGAATGCTACTACTTGTTGGTTTGTTAGAACAACGTAGACCTTCTGATGTGCTTTCTACTGTTTCTTCAACATATGTTTGTGTCCTAAAATTACCACCTGATTGCTCTTTTAGCTTTCCCTTTAACTTCATAACCTGTGTGTTCAGGGCACATTGATCAGCTACATGAATCAATCATTTTGGGGTAATACTAGGTTGAAGAGCTTCATTTTCATATGACCAAAGGAAAAATGTCAATAATTAAATTTTTTATACTGTTAATTATTATATTAAATTAAATTACCGAAATAGAAAAAAGCACCTAATTCTTCATACGTTTAAATACAACAAAGTGTAAAACATATATAATGTAGAATATGTGTAAGGAAAAATAAAATAAAATAAATAGTAATTTTTGTAAGGAAAATATTAATTAATTACACAATATATTTTTCACTCTCGTGTATAATTGCATTTGTATGACATAATCATAATATAGCTCTAACAAATGTTGTTTGTGTGTGTATATATTTATTTTTCTACTTTTTTTTGGGCAAAATTCAACACAAAAGAAAGATGAACATTATCCTCAAACTTGAAATGTAGTAGGTTTTAAGCTTCTTAAAGGCAAAGCATAATACATACAATTTTTTTTGGTCTCTAATATTTATTGATAATTCAACTTCTTTTTATAGGCTTAAAAATCACATAATGCAAGAGGTACATGAAGGGAGAGATACATGAACAAATCTGTGAGATTATGTTGAGATTAGTGGTATAAATGAAATATGGTTACATAATAAAAAATAGATGTTATCTCATTCTATTTCATTCAAATTCATCCTACCTTATACAAACAATCCAAAGATAATTAGTTACCTCTTCTTGAAGTTTCTGTTTTTCCTTGGAAACAACATCAAATTCTTGTTTGAGAACATCATACAAGTGTTCAAGCTGCTTAGCCTTCCACCTTGTACGCCTATTTTGGAACCAAACAGCAATTTGGCGAGGTTGAAGCCCTAGCTCTTTTGAAAGCTTCATCTTCCTTTCAGGGTCTAGCTTTATTTCTTCTTGGAAACTCTTCTCCAGTGAATCAATCTGGTTACTTGTTAATCTTTTCTTCTTCTCTCTGTAATTGTTTCCATCGATGTTCATTTCATCCATAGCTGGAAGTAACCTTTGTGGTGTCTCACCCAATGACGGTTGACTCATTTCCATTCCTAATTTTCCAGCATACACCAATGACAATATATTTTTTTATGAAATACTTAATCTATGCCTTCGTTTCTTTGTACACCCTATCATACAATTTTTTTTTTCTGCTAATTTTCTTTTTACACCTTTTCACCACATCACCATATGCATCTCATAAATTGCTTTTGTCTTTCTTTTCTTTTCTATTTAACTAATGTTATCTATAAAGATTAAATAACACAAAAGTGTATATAATGTATAAGTGAGTAGTTTTCAAATATATACGTTTTGCCTTCTATATGACTTGAAAAGCTAAAAAAAAAAGAAGGAAATAACTTGGGATTCAAGTCAATAAATTCATGTGCAATATTCTAGAGAGAGAGAAGGTGACACAAAAATTGTAAACTAAAAGGAGTAAAAAATAGCTAAAAAAACATTGGAGTATAAAGAGGTCAGTGTTTTTGTTACCTGAATAAGGGGTGTAGTTATAGTTGTAGAAGAAGCTTAAGGAAGACTCAGTATGAGGAACAAAGGGTCTTGTGCTCTCATTCCAATCCATTTTAGGCTTTCACTTTTTTTTCTTCTTCCAATTCCTTACCCTAAATGTGTCTCTTTTATGGGCTTTTTCACTCGGTTAGGATGGACCACGTAGTCAGAGTGAGGAAAGAAGATTAGAGTGGTGCAGTGCAGTCAATAGTTGTATATACTATATAGTGAGGCGTGGCACTGTGTTTCTGACTAAGAGTGATTATTAGAGATGAAATGTTAATTAGGTCCTCAGTAGATCATATTCATGGGATCATCCTAATGGACTCATAACAATTAACCGTTGTACTTGTACACCATATCTTGATTCGAAATATTAAATTAAATTATTGAGTATGTAAGTCATCTTATATGTTATGTTACTTCAACATCTATTTTTTCGTTCAATAATTTTTTTAAGTCACACTATGGTCCTCTATCTCTCTTTTCAAAAACATTCATTACATTTTTTTTTTTAAAGAAACATTCATTACTTCTATCTAGTTGTTTTCATAACAGATATTTTCCAAAAATAACATTAATACCATTTATGACTTTCTCACCTTTCATTTCATCTCTAAATCTACTCATTTTAGTATTTTAAATTATATTTTTTTTTTACTGATAGTATTTTAAATTATATAAAACTTCATTTCATTTTTCAATTTAATTACCTAATAAACTTTTCATTCGTCTGATTCAACACATTTTTATAATTTATTAATTTAGTCTCACGATAACTCTAGATCACGAATATTTAATAAGAGTACTATAACTACTGATCTAAATAGGTATCCAAGCTAAGAATCACCCCACATAGATGCTCAAAATGAGAAATTAAAATTTTACTTAGATAGTACTAATATAGGTGTGTCCGTAAACATACTTTTTTAAACCTATAATATTATGAGACGAGGAGTATGAGTATGAGAGGTTCTTTCCTCTCTTCCTTTTGGGCTAAGGTAGAACTGACCATACTGTCAGAACAAGATGTCAAAAAGGGATGTCATGTGTCGGCTGCCACCCTAACTAGTAACCACTCCTCATGCAAACCTTTTAAGTTTAGTTAATACTTCTATTGATTTTTTTTTACTCTGCTTAAATTGTACAACGTTACTACTTTGTATAAAAATAAAAATAAAAACTTAAATTAATACTTGAAATTGAAGATTTATATTAAATCTTCTAATTATCTCTATTTTTTTGGTACAAAATTATTGCTACTTTAAAATGATATTGAAATTGGAAAATTTTAATCAAATTCATCTCCCATTTGATATTTGTGAGGTTACAATGAAATAAAGTTGATAATATAAATATGAGTTTGAAAATGAATAATTTAGAGATGCATTTAACGACAAAGTAACCAATTTGATTAACATTTTGCGATTCTAGTATCATTTTTAAATATTGCATGTGGGTGATTAATTACCTAAATATACCATACCAAACCTAAGGAGGAGAAACTCATAAGCAACAAACATGTGGCAAACTATATATGACTTAGTGTAGTCCACCCAACAAAAAAAAATTCATTTTTTTTATAGAGAAATTACTAAAATATTTTTAACTTTTAAATAAAATTACATTGTGTTCATTTCTTCTTCATCCAAGTATCCAATATTATCACACTTTTAGGTCAGTTGAATGCATTGATAATTATTTTAAATATTTAAGATATGTAATTTAATTTTTTGATGGTCAACATGGTATTTAATGTTTATTAAAACATAAATTTTTTATATATATTATAGTTTTTTTTTTGTGACACATCCAAACTTTTTTTTTTCTAACTCCACCAATGATGGTATTCACATAAAATACAATTCAACTATGGGACATCCTAAATAACCCTACGGCCAAGAAGATTAACCCAAGTAGGAACTCTATCTAACAACATTTGCCAAAAGAACACCATAATCTTAGAAGGAGCTGAGCTTTTCTAAAGATCATCTAGAATGTTAATATCCTCTATCAAGAGTCTCTTGGACCGGGGGGAAATGATCAGGGCCACATATGTCGAGCAAACATAAAAAAATCCACTCAGATCATGCACCCAAGGACAACTATATCTTCCTCTATGGACAAAAGAAACACGACATAGAAGGATCGTCAATTCCTATAACAACTAGTATTCCCAAACAAACAACTCCCTCTTCCAGCTGAGATCACACAGCCAACGATTCAACTCCTAATGACCAATTTACCCTACAAGAGAATCTTGTTGATCGAATACCAGAAGCAACCTTTGAGCCCATAAACATAAACCAAGTTACCGGGTTGTTATTTTAACAAATTCGTGATTCACCATGATGTATCTATAATTTATACTCGTAATTTGTTGATCAATAGTTGATATTACTCGTTTAACCCTTTAAAATAAGTTACCCACTTTCGAAGCACCGCATCTTTCTTTTTAAAATGAATTTTTTTATGACTACCACATGTTAGTGAGTTTGTCTCCTCTAAGTGAGCAATTCAATCTATGAATATTAACGTTACGACGGGCACTAAAGTATTCCTCTTTCCACATTTCTATTGCCATTAATTATACATTTATTTTATCACATCTAGTTATATATAATTTTTTGGATATACAACAAACAAATAAAGATTTAACTTATATTATTCACTAGATCCTAATATAATTCTAATAGTTTAAATAAAGGAGTATTATACCAATGTATCATATCTCCTTTATATAGTGACATCAACCATTAATTAAAAAATTAAATATAAAAAATGTTGGTACATCATCACAAATCAGGAGTTTGTTAAAAGAACATAATTTTTTTCTTCTTCATTTTATACTTTAGGATCCAAATCTCATGTTTGTTATATTCAAGTGTGAATGGTTAGCCACACATCGTCTATAAAAGGGCAAGAAAATACTAGAGATATATACGAGATGTAACACATATATCTAAAACTTTAAAGTTTTTGACGAAGATCTGACATATTCATCTTTTCTGTTGGTGTTCTCGGACTCTTTAACAAAATATATCCGTAACAAAATATAAACAATAATAATTCAAAAATTCAATTGTGTTTAAAAACATCCGAAGATTTAAATTAAAAATACTAGTTTTGATTGGCAATGCAAGTGAAACGGGGCCCAAAAATTGCAAAACTGAGGTAGAATCAGAACATGCTCCCCGATGTAGTGTACCATAAATAAAAGACAAATGAAGAATGAAGACAAGTTGGTCTGAATGCATTTGTTTTCATTCAATCAACACCATCATCTCCCTTTCAGCTTAATTAATTATGACGGAGACAGTGCTGTGCTTTGCTGCACACAACACAGCTGATTACTTGCACTCCTTCTTTTGTCTTTCCACAAAATTTGGATCTAGCTTCCCTTCATTTAATTACATTTTCAATTTGATTCTAACTCTATTGAGGGATAGGAATAGGACTGCGCTTGTTAGTACTTCTTGGATGGACTAGGATAGATCCTTTGCAATCCTATTACATTCAGGATTATACAAACTAGGGTTCTAAGAAAATTGATTAAAGAAGTTTGTTTGCACCAACACTTTTAATCGAAAACTTGTTTTGATTTATAAAAAGAGAAATGATATTTGTACAACCACTTTGTGACAACTTTTAGACAATTTTTTTCTCTCATACTCACATTTTATTCTTACCCTCTCTCTTCCTTTTTCTCTCTCCATTGTTTTTGACCAATGAAAAGAGAGACAAGGAAGGTTTTCAAATAGGTTGTACCAAATGGTTGTTCAAATATCATTGCTCTTATAAAAAGATATGTTGAGTTGAAAGTATAAGTCAAAAATTTATCAAAGTAATAATATATCATTCTCAATTAAAAAAAAACTCTAAGATAACTTGTTAATTTTTTGTTAGATTAATTATGTAGTTCACTTAGTTCAAGGAAAAAATTGATCATGTGAAGAGGATATGCTTTTAGAACTTAAGCTCGTGAAGATAAACCAACTCAAAAGCCTCAATGGTTAATAACGCATTGAACATTATTATCCGTTCAATATGTGAAACTCTTAACATTATCACATGTTATAGAAGCGACATTCATGAAGACCTCTATCATTTTTTATGGTAGTCCTTTTTTTTTGTTCTTCTTTCTCCGGCTTTACTCACATATAAGGCAGGCCCTTATCTGACTCAACTCAATGAAAATATCAATTATAAGGACATTGATTAATCAATGAAAAGAGTCCAACACAAAAGACAAGTTTATTATATGAGAGTAATTTTATGGGCTAAATAAAACATTGATTAATCAAGTGACTGAACATAAATGATTAATAAGATCCACTAAAGGACAAATAATTAAAGATAACTTGAGTTCGATTCTTAAACTTCGGATTATTACGATCCATTCTCCTTGGAACCGGATTTTCACCCAAAAATATATCATTTTTATATGTTAAATCTAAGACTCTCTAACAGATGCATGCAGAGGGGTTAAATCCATATTAAGTGCAAATGAGTCCAATTAAACGTTGCACTACTCATACGTCAGTTCTTAGACGAATACCGAATTTTTAAAAAATACAAAAAACTTGCACTCATACCCATGAATAAATTTGCAACCGCCGCGTAAAACAAAATTTTGTGAGAAAGGTCATTGGAGAATCCAATATCTAATGGTGGATGAATCGAAGCTTTGATGTTTGATTCATGTCCCATAATAACAACGCCACATAGTTTTTTTTTTTGAATGGCAAAATATATATATATATATATATATATAAACGAAAAGAGGAACACTGTACAAATACACCAAAAGGCACCCCACACACAACACTAGGTTCAACCCAAAGCCTCACAAACGTGGGAGGAGAAAAACCCCAGCGGCACCAAAACACAACAAAACACCAGGAAAAGAGGATAAACACCCAACGCCACATAGCTTAATTTTACAGGGAGAGCCTCAGTTCTGTTCTGGCATACGGATAGGGCTAAAAAATAATGAAACACTGCACATAATTCAAATGGGAAGAGTAATCAGACAGTGCCATTAATTACTCCTTCAAAATGCCCCGTAAATCCTTCTATACCATTTTTTTTCCAAGTTTTTAAAGTTAACGACATACACATTGAACATTGACCCAAAAAAGAAAAGAATATCATCCCATTAGAAATATGTTTTGAATTGTTTCGATGAACATAACTAAGTTGGCAGAGATAATTGTTATATGTATGAGTCAGGTTCGAACCTCGGACACCCCATTTATTCACTTTAAAGAAAAAACTAGACTACTTGAAAAAAAACAAATATTTTGAATTTTGATATTTTGTTTTACATCATTTGAGTTCACCAAGTAATCTTGGAGGAAAACGGTGTTTGTTTAAGGGGTGCCAAGTATATGACAAAATTTACCTTTCATTTTGAAGAGTTTCTATGATACCTTAGCAAATTAAAGGATTTTTGGTTCCAGACAAAAACTTAAAGGATTTTCATTTTAGCATAGTTGTTTTTTTAACTAATAAATTAATGGAATGTTTTTTTTAATAAATCAACAAGCTATTTGCAAAATCTTGTTTTAAGAAACTTAATCATTTCTCTTTTAAAAAAAAACTTGACGATTTCATTAAAACTATGACTATTATAATAGTTTTCTTTATTTTTCTTAAAAACATTTGGTATTAACAATTATTAGTAACAACTAACTATAATTTTTTTGAATGTTAGTTGACTCAGGATTTCATGTAAAATAAACAAAATAGAATTTTAAATGACATGTCATGCGACACGATGATATGAAATGATCAACATCCGTGAAATTATTAAAAATCCCGTTAAATTTTTTGGTTTCAACTTAAAATATTATTTATTTTTGTAATTTAATTAATATCATGTAAATAATTAATTCACCTAGTTGTATGTCACATGATTTAATGTATGTGACATTAAACATATATATTGAAACAAAAACAAACAAATGCATTTCCATAGTTTTTGAAAATCATATATAGAGTGACAGGAAATGTAGGACTAACTCCACCAATCACGCCATTTGATATGTTCCCAATTCACACATTATATTTACCCTTTCAACTGGAGACAAATGTAAGTAACATATCTAGTTAGAGCTTAACTGGATTCCCAACTTGTTTTGCTCAAAATCAAGCAAAATTTTATTTTCTTCGTGTTGTAATTTTCGTGTCATGGAAGAAATAGAAAGATCGAGAGCTCAGCCAGAGATATATAAGTACATCTACCTTAGATAGGTAGTAGAGAGAGCTTGGTCCCGCTTGAATTTAGGCCATGGAATGGAGCCACACATTTTAACCTATACTATAGACTATATATGCCAATGCCACAAGAGATAGCAAATTCTGAAGGAGTAAATTTATACACACGTCAAAATTTAGCTTTGACCTTTTTATTAAGATCTAGATATATATGTGGTCCTAGACTTTGGTGGCTTGATCATTTTAATTAGCATTGAAAATATGTAAACTTTATGTATATATGTGTGGGGTAAAACAGAAGGGTAAGTGTAGGGTAACAACTAATATGTGAGTCCACGCAAACGGCGCCGAACACGGTCGTGGACCCCTGCCTCATCCTGGGTACCTGCTTTCTAGTACTTAATAACCCTCATCCAAATACCATAGGCATAGAAGTGGTTCATTATACACAAGAATTTAATCCTCCTAAGTACGGTACTTGATTTGCAATATATTTGAATGTATAGATTAGGATCCTATACCAAATAGTTCATTATCACTCATAAATTACATACACAAGTCGAAAGTGTTGGGTCCGTATGTCAAACATGTTTTGGTTGCCGATACTTTTTAGACTTGTCTTAAACATATGGTGTGGTGTTGTTCAATTAAAAAAGAATAGTTTAGACACTTGTTAGATACGTCTTGAATCTTGAACATGCATCAAGAGATTGAGCAAACATATGCTCTTGTATAGGTATCTCTCGGATATTGATAACCCTAGATTATACTTTTTTGTTTTTCTTATTGAGACAAATAGCAAAATGACGTCTCTTGTCAATTTTATGAGACCCATTATCAAAGAAATAAGTGGTTGTGTAAAAAAAAAATACATATCTTTAGACAGGGTTACATTCATTAACTTTGTTTTTAGAAGATTAATATGTTAATCATAGCTCCGAATTTATATTTTATCATTTTAGATATAAGTTATTAATATTAATTTAACTTCAATAGATTTTTAACTTAAAAATCTGGGTCGAGGAAAGATTTTTAACTTCAATAGTTATTAAGGGTGCGATTGTTTTAAAAATCTTGAATCTCTCTCCTATGATTTTCCAAGTTTTCATGCTGGAAGCACATGATTATTCAAAATTGTTACCTGAAGTCTTAAACCGACAAGTCTCATCTAGACTTCTAATCCCAAATTCAAAGGAATAAAGATATGAAAATGCAACCAGAGAAACAAAAATGTTTGGTAGCGAAGTTCGGTCAACTATACCTACATATGTGACTTAGAGTTGTTGTATTTCCTTTCTATTATCAGCTAAAGACTAGGGTTTACACTTTACAGGATACAACTTATATTTAAATACTATCATCCAGATTACAACATTACCCCTGAGCCGCACTATGGGGATTAGGCGCAACCCAACTTATTAGTAATATATGAGCCAAACCCAACCTATTACCTAATTTATTCCTAGCATCAGAAATATAGAAATCAGAACACTCGTCTTTAAAACTCTGTATTCTAGAAAATCCAAGAAAAAATTTCCTGTTAGTTTTGCATGCTGACCAAGTGCATAGAGGTAAGCATCAAATGCTGCTGCATATATAGCCCTTACTATGCAAAGGCCATGCCAACATAACTCTTCACAACTTAAACCATTCAACAATGAACAAGCCGATCACGAATTAATGAGACTATTAACAGGTAACTGATGTACACAAATTCTATATCTTTATGATAGATTGAAAGAATTTGGATCTTTGGAAGCGCTTGGAAAAGTTTATTTACAGTTTAGCTTAGACTAATCTTATATCATAAGCACTTATATAAGTGTAAAAGAGCTCATGACATGTTCATTAACTGCCGATTTCAAAAAGCTTTCCATCATAATTTATGAAAAACAACAGCTTATACATAAACATGTATGATAAACACTTACTTAGTAAGTGTCTAATTAAGAAGTTTATACAAACACACTCTTAGATTAGAACTTAAGGCATATTAACTTAACAGTTACGTAATAAATAACATTGACTACTTACTTTAGATATAAGTTCTGATGATTTCACCAGGGAAAACTTGAGAGAACATATAACTTGAGATGTACATTGACGTCCCTTCAAGACAAACTCAGACTAAAAAAAATTAATGTCAGACAAGATTTTGTCAAAACAATATAGAACCTTAGTAGCTCTTGTGAGTCTAGACCTATGAAGCACATACTCAGACACATACACCGGACACTACACACAGACACGGATCCGACATCGGGACACGCCTATCATGAGGGGTATATGTGCTTCATAGGTCTAGACGAAACAGCAGCAGTAACTTTCATATGCGAAGTGAATTGAAAATTCAGTAAGCCAACAGAAAAACAAATGAAATTTTCAGAATAGCAATAGCATCTTAGCAGCTCTTGAGTTTATTACCTAGTTGTTAGCAATATAGAGAATTAGAGAAAAGAAAGAATAACAAAACAAAAGTGGCTAGGATTTCATTTTTTGTTTTTTTTGAAGAAGCTGAACTAGTCCACCCAAATTGGCACGGTGAGAATTGAACCAAAGACCTTGAGGTCAAGCACACTACAAGGTCCCAAGCCAACCCAAGTGGGTTGTGGCTAGGATTTCAGTAAAATGAGCAAAACTTATGAATACAATTTTGTTTTTTGAAAGAATATATAGTGAAATATATATAGATTAAACTACCTTTAGCCCAATTATACAAAAGGTCAAATAAACTATAATCTAACTTCAATTGTGAGGAAAATCATGATTTCTCCACATTTTCAATTTTTCAAGCACCATGTTCCATCAGTAAATCTCACAAGGATAGAAACAAAGCAGAACTAGTATTTGGTGGAAGTGATGAGCAATCATACCAATGATGAGGTGAAATTACATGGCTAAACTTTGATTCACATTGTGAGAAGCATACCCATTGCTTACTTCAGTTGTTGAGTGCGTGTACTAGTTACTTATGTCCCACATCGCTTAAATATTATGCATCTTCAATGTTTATATATCGTGACAGAGAACCAAGGCTTGTCCCTGCCCAATGTTTATATTTTTGGCCATTTATTCTTGTTTTTTCATTTTCAATTGAA
>Ga0228711_1005836_pt1 | contig 18585 bp, 9 predicted proteins | sample MedpolnodulmetaG_2_FD_177996 | JGI IMG/M metagenome (GOLD analysis project Ga0228711, IMG submission 177996) | Root nodule microbial communities from Medicago polymorpha collected in Santa Monica, California, United States - brown nodules | ecosystem: Host-associated > Plants > Roots > Nodule...
ATAATAATTTGCAATTGAAGTAAAATAATTCAAAAAGGAAATAATATTTAAATAAAACTAAATCAAATCTAAATAAAATAAACTCAAATAACATATTAAAAATACTAATTTATCGACTCATCAATAGACGTTGCTCTCTTTCTAGTGTTATATGTCTCTCTTTCTAGTTCATGAATAAAACCTGAAAATAAAATAGCAAAAGAGACAAAACTTCATTAGTCTAAGAAAATAATGTACTATCTAGGTATGCTCTTCTACACTATATATGTGGCATAAAATAACTTGTTTTTGAGAGAATATATCGACCAATTTATTGATTGAAACTGTAAATATATGAACAAAACTAAAAGGAAAGGAAGGAAAAAGGAGAACTATGCTGAGTCAATAATTAGTGTTTTTTATATAATATTTGAGTTTATTTTATTTAGATTTTATATGTTTTTATTTCCTTTTTAGAGCTATTTTACTTCAATTGCAAGTTATTTTATTTCAAGAACAAATATTTCAAAGATTGAGTCTTTGAGCAAAAGAAAGGAGATTTGGAGCTGATTTGTGCCAAAAATATGAAGATCTTATACAAAAATATCTTGAGCAAAAAGTTTGAAGATCCTTCACCAAAAATAGAAGGATGGTGCGCCCCATATTGTCCTTTTACTGCTTTTGCTTCTTCGACAAGCTGCTTATTTTAGTATTTCTGACCTAAAGCTCATGGTTTCTTGTGCAACACTTTAGTGATTTATTTCTTAGGGCTTAAGTCAATGTTAGACTATAAATAGAGCAGCCATCAAGCTTGTAGAATAATCTTTTGTTCTTGGAATTCAATAGTGACAATTGTTTTCTCTTAATAAAAGTTCTTCTTTTTATTATTTTATTTTTATGTTCTTTTCCTTCTTCTCTTCTATGTCTACAATGAACATGAGTGAGTAGACTCTTCTTTTCTTGGGATTTTTGGATGAGTCTAATGACCTAATCCTAATCAAACCAAGCCTCAAACCCTAATTTTATGTAAATCTACTTTCTAATCTAATTTCACCGTTTTTATAATGAACTAACAAGTATCAAACTCATAATGCGACAACGGAGGGTTAGTACTTGTTAATTCATCATCACAAATATCAAAGTGAAGCATCGAAAGAAGAAGCTTTGATATTGGAACAAGTGAAATTAGACAAGGATTGCGAAACATGAGAATAGTCTAGAAAACATTTGAGACAATAAAGTTTCGTTCTTCAAGGATTCCAATAGCAATCAACCATGAGAATAGGCGTGGTTGCTAGAGGAACACACTCACTAAAACCGAAAGGAGATGTGATAGGCTTAAGAGAAACTTGTCTTTAGAAAGTAGGTCCATCATAAAGTTCTAGCTTTAGGGTTTAGTTTGTGAAGGGTTTGTCACCAAGATGAACCAATAATTCCAAGGCGCTTTTTATTATTACTTTTAAACGTTAAAAATCCCAACTTTTCAAGTGAACTTCCTTCTAATCATTCATAAAAGTTAATTGAATTAAACAACTCCATGTTGGAACGATACTCTCTTTTTACTACTTCGGTAAACCGTGCACTTGCGTATTTACCCCATCAAACTACCTCACCTTAGCAAAGAAGAAAAGTGAAAATGGTCATAGATGTAGAGGTTTCAATCATGTACGTATAACATCAGACAAGATTTTATTAGAAAAAGTAAAACATCAATTTTTAGAGTTTCTCATCTTATATATGAAATTTATTTGGGTAGCATAATAATCATTTTTAAATTGTTAGGACTGGCTTTTCAATTTTTTTTGGCTAAGACATTTGTTTTTTTTTTTTAATAAGCTAAATTAATCCACCCAAATTGGCACCAGAGGGAATCGAACCTGAGACTTTGAGGAGGAGCACACTCCCAAGTCCCAAGCCAATACCACTAGGCCAACTCAAATGGGTTGGCTAAGACATTTGATTAAAGTATAGAACCAAACAAAATATTTTTTTTATTACAAACAAAAAAGAATTTGATTAGTCTATAAACTTCATATGTGGACATACAGAATTAATAATCACTTTAAACATGTTTATCTAACTTCAACTTAATTGTACATTATTATTTATTTATTTATTAAATAGAATAATAGAGTAGAAATCAAGCTTCTTTAGAGGTGCCACATAGGCACAAGCCTAGCATTAGAATGGGTCTTATTTAAATTACAAAGATAATATAGCAGATAGATGGATATTGATAGATAAATAGATAGATGAGAGGAAGAATCTCTTATATGTTACTTTCTCAGTAGAACCTTTCAAAAAAACCTAAGGATGTACTTAAATGAAAAAAAATTATAAGTGGATTGTATCAAGATTACAATTTTTTAGTCAATTAAATAATTTTTTATTATTGAAATCAAATCTATATATTCTTTTAAGTATAACATGTCGTTGTAAAGGTTAATTTTTCTTCAAATTCATAAAAAAATAATATTCGGGATTTATCATTGTCTCTATGATAAAATCAAACAATAAAAATATTGTAATAGAAAATAATAATAGTTAGCTGTATTTTTATGAAACCCGTGCATATATAAGAGACTCTCGAAAGAAATACTCAATTGTTGAGTTACGAGTCGACCTCAATTTTTTGATAACCTCAATTTTTAAGTAAAGATTCTTGATATAAATCAAATAAAAGAAGATTTTTCTTTTCACAAAAAACAAAATAAATCTAGAAGATAACAATTATCACTACATATAGACTAAATTCTAAAAATAAAACAATTAAATTCAAATTATCTTTAAAAGTTATTGATTTTGATTTACATTATTTGCTATTTAAAACAATGGCAATACAAATTAAATAAGTTTTTTTTATTTTGAAAATATTAGTTATGATTAAAAATATATACTGACATGAGCTGCCACTTCTCATTGACTTCTCGAGTAGTAAGGATGCAACAAAATTAAAAATAGAAGCATCGTTTATCCTCTTACCCTGACTCACATGAGAAAATAAAATCCAAATTAATTCATACATATAGAATTCCTTAATGTTGTCAAATCCACATTAAGGAATAAAAGAAAAAAAAAAGTTTAAAAAAAAAAAAACTAACAAATATTATATCTATGAAAAAAGTAGGGCCAAACTGTTTGATCAATTTAAGCCAAGAGATTATAAAGCAAACTATCAAATGCAACAAAGGAATTTGAGATTAGTGTTGGTTATATATTTGGGAAGGAAATGTGAAAATTAGGATGATTTAAAGTGTAACATCTTTCCAGGATTTATGCGGAGGAATGTAAAGGGCAAGGCCGACCCTAGGCATAGGTCGGGGGTGCGACGACCTAGGGCCCTTGCCCGTAGGGGCCCCAAATTTGTTTTTACAAAGGGGGTGCATATAGAAAAACTAAGACAAAATAGGGTGCATATAGTAATTCGTATTAGTAGTGTTAGATTAAAATCCTTATCTTGGCCCAACTTGTAAAAAAAAGCCCTTTTATGCAATTGGAAATGCCCAGATAAATATAATTTTATTACTTTTCCCACCCTTCCTGTTTCTAGCGCGCCGTATTTTTCTTCCCAAAATACCTTTCGTTCAGATTATATAATCTGATCTACTTTTGGATTATATAATCCGAAACTTTTCGATCCTTTTGGAGATTGTAGAACCCTGAGGGATCTTGATGCTAAAGTCATTGGATGTGTTCAGATTATATAATCCGGAATGGTTTTAGACAGTTAGGATTACATAATCCGTAATGTGTCATACACCTCGTAGAGTGTCAACATATAAGGATGGAAAATGATGTTTTCGGATTATATAATCTGGAATGTGTAAATACCTTCTAGATTATATATTCCAATGTGCATCAGCACATAGACAAAATTGACTGTTTTGACTGAAACATGCTTGTTTTGGCGGATTAGATTGGTTCAAAATGACATAACCATGCATTTGACCGTATATTCAAATAGAAAATTAAATACAAAACAACAATTAACAACACAACATAAATTTCAAAACATAACATTAATCAAACATAAAAATAAAATTATCCAATGTTACATCAACAAATATTTAAACATAACATAATCAAAAATTAAAATTATCCAATCACTACATCCCTGCCACCCTCAACATTATACCTACAACGATAAACCTTTCCACCATAAACCTCTCTCAAAACTTCCTCCAAATGTTTTCACGCCTCAGACCCTTGCGGCACCACACCACTAGACATAACAACATATACATGGTTTCTGATACGGCCCAGCCTTCCGCCCAGCTCTAAGAACCCATGCTCTCTATCTTCCTCTTCAACAATCTCATCAAGGGCCTCATGCTCTGGTGGTCTTGGGACCTGAACATGCCCGTCTAGAAGAACCATGCATGGATCTGAGACGGTATAATACCCTATGATGTATCCCTCATTCGCCTCCACACCCTGCAACGCACGGTGACCAAACTGCTGAGGTGTCAGTGCATGATCAAGATGGTGCTGAAAGCGGTAGGTGATATCTGTTAAGGTCTCGTGGGGAGGTGCACTCTCACGTGGATGTCTGGGAACGGTCTGCATGTACCCCAACTAACGAAGCACCCGCTCCGGCAGATATCTCACCTTGCGGTTACCGTATCTGAGCCATCCAGAGTAAAGGCTGACCCGCTCAAACGAACATGCAACACGGTACTCTCCATATGGGGTCATGATAACGCCCGCTAGATCCAGCTGATCCAGATGCACTATGTACTTGTCTGGTGTAGACAAACCCACTCGTGGTACAAAAAGCATGGCACATGGATGTCGACGTTCCCGATATCCACCCCACGCATCCTTGTTGCACATACCCCTGAAATATTGATACACCCAAGCCTGTAACAAAGACAACCACATATAAATATACAAACAATAAACACTCACAGATGAAAAGCAAACATAATTATTTATTTATACCTGCAACAAAGTCATGTATCATGTTAAATGCTTGGTGTTGTAATAGGAAACATTATTAAGCTCTGTATACAAATGTGATAGTGCATCAGCTCCCCATGAATAACCAGCAACAACCTACATGTCTCTAAAGTACCTCAGATAAACAACATCCACATAATGGACACTCTTGTCAGTGAAGAGTGTGATCCCCACTAAGTACATCAAATATATGCGGATAACCTGCTCACAACTTCTGCACTTCCTCCTCCATACCACCCCCATTATCAACCTTCAACTACTACAAAAGACGCTCTTTGAAAATCCTCCTCAAGTAGCTAAACCGTGCATGTGAACCTTTGGGGTCAGTCACCTCCTCAATAGCATCTCCCGGATTAGACCCCAAATACCGAATCATCATATCCACGACATCGCCCCTCGAAATACTCTTGTGGTCCAAAAGCATGCCATCAATGGGGAGATTCAGCAAACAGGACACATCATCAAGTGTCATTGTCATCTCCCCAAACGGAAGATGGAAGCTCAAAGTCTCCTCGCGCCACCTCTTTGCAAATGCAGAACATAGGTTGTGGTTAATATTGTTGTAGCTGGTATCCTGAAACTAATTAAGATCGACGGGATTCAGTCCATGGCAAAAACCACCGTGCTACCATTATCATCATGTTCTCGTCATCATGTATTGCATAAATCTTCTTCCCGTAGTTGACGCATTTTAAATTGCCTCACCACTGCAAAAAAATTAAAAACAAAACACTAACATTAGTTTCACAAAGATTAATAATAGTTTACAATCATTAAAGTATCACATTAATATGTACCTCACCCACAACCGTCTTTCTGGCCACATGAACATGGTACCTCGTCAACATGGTAGTGTCGTGTGGCCTACCGGGATAGTCATCAAGAGGCTTATGCTCTGGCTCCGGCACACGCTTCCCCCCTCCTCCGCTGCTGCTGCTGGCCATCATCCACATCCTCCTCATCCTCAACATCACCCACATCCTTCTCATCATCATCCTCCACCTGATGCTCCATGTCCATCTGATCATACTCTGGCCCAGCCTGAGGTGAGACTCATTGTCAGCATCAGCACGGCGTGCCCTGCCACCCCTACACCGGGGAACTGGAACTATACCCTTCGTTGTCTGCCAATGCTCTCTCCTAACGGAAGCGTGCATAACTAAGTTATCACCTCTCCTGAGATCAACATGATCCATACCTATAACATACAAAATAGGGTAAGACACAACCAACATAAAATGCACAAAACAAGAAATAAAAAGTAACATTGGTACTGTTAGGATTACATAATCGGAACTGCAACAATGTAGTTCAGATAACAAAATACGGACAGCTTCAGTGTGCAGGAAAAAAATCGAACAAATTAACTTGCATGCATAAGGAATCAATACTAACCTTCACTTTGATGATGTTAAAACCTTTGAATGTGATGATTTTGAGCAAAAAAACTCCAACTTTGAACAAATTTGTGTGGTTCAGATTTTGGGATAAGGGAGAGAGAGAAAGTGAAAATATGAAAATGTAAAACTGTAACTTTGGGGAGAATGATTTTTCTTATTTATATCGAAGTTATCCGAAATATATAATCAGGACAAACTACCATATTTTCGGATTTCATAATTCGAAGGGCATCTTAGTATTTTTTGCTTGGCGCGTGAGCATGGCATAAGATGTGAAAAGTAATAGTCAATTTTTTTTTGTGCAATGGAAAAAGCCCAACTCATAAAAACACATTTAAACAAAAACGTCTTTTGTGCAATTAGAAGAGAATTGCTCTTTTCCCAACAAAATGCACTCATGTCCAATTGAATGTCGAAAGTACCCTCGCGTGACTTCAGTCACGCTAGGTACTTTCAGCGTGAGTTAACTCACACATGTTATAAGTTAGCGTGACTTAACTCACGCTTCTTTGACCGGTGGCGTGACTTAACTCACGCTCTTTGGTTGGTGGTCTGCACCACATCAAACACGTTTTTGGACGGTGGTGAGTTGGTAAAAGGAGTTTTTGTACGTTTTTTTTTTAAACTCATTTTGAGTCACCATTATGGATAGATACAACCAGTTGTCCATTCACCCTATAAATACCCTTCTAACCTTCACCATCATCTCACGCTCTCTCCTCCTCACTCTCACATTCTCTTCCTTCTACAACAACAATGTTTTTTCATCGTTGGCCTTTCAAAAAACGAAGCCTCTTTGAAAATTTCAGGGATTCAATGAACGATTAATGAAGCTGGAAACACACTACAAAGAAGTGCCATTTGTTTAAGTGTCATGTTGGTTTGTTTGGGTGCAAAGTTTACCATAAATGTGTCTTTCACCTTAGACAAGAAATATACCTTTCCCCAGTCCTCTTCTCCCCCACCATCTATTTATCCTTCCCATTCCCTTTACCCTACATCACATCCATATTCTTCTGAAGAAGATGTAGTTTTACCCCAATCCCCCTTCCCTAGACAAGAAACATACCTTATTGTAAATGTATTGATATAATAATAAAATGAGATTTTATGGGTATCAATTTTGTTCTTTTCTTTTTGTTTATATTTGTATTTGTTTTTGTTGGAACAAAATGTGTTTAACATACATTACCCTTAGAGTTTTGATGATAACAAGGTATTAAAAATTGTCAATTGGATATGCTAATAATTGTTCAAGTGTACAGGACCATAGACAAAGTTTCTGATATCTTATAAGGTTCTGAAAGAACAAAAGAGAGCAAAGGAATCAACAAGATTAAAGCTTGAAGCATCTGAAGAGAAGTGCTCCTGAAGTTAAGTGCTCCTGAAGTGATGACGTCATCAGAAGCAAGTCCATCAGAAGCATCTCATCAGAAGCAATATCTTCAGAAGCTGAAGTTCATCAGATGATGAGAGACTTAAAGCTTCAAAAGTTGTTCAATGGATTCAATCACGTCTAGCTTTGCAGAAGACCAGAAGAGTAAAGCAACAACTATTTTAAAAGGATTTGAGGGCATTGGATGCTTGTTCTTTTAAAAAGCGTTGACAAAGGACAATTGTACGAACTGTACAACCACTATCTCCATTACTCTGTTTTGTCCCTACAACAAGACAAGAATAACAGCTATGCCTGCAACGATGTTCCTTCATATTAGGAATGCATTTGAAATTGATCCTTCATAGGACAATAACCATATCAGGCAAAAGATCATTGGTGATTATCAACAAGCTTCAAACGACTCTTTTTAATGTGTTGACAATTTTCCAACGTATCTTTCACACCTCTATATAAAGGAGTGAAGACCTGCTAGTTGGATATGCAGAAACACACAAAAACAAGACTCATACAACAATTCACAAGTATCAAACTCTGTTGATATTGTTCTGCATCTAAAGTCACTTAGAATTTCTTATCAAAGTTCATATCTTAGAAATTCTAGAGTCTTAAGAGTCTGTATCTGATTTGTATTGTGAACACCACTGATTGTATATCAAATGTTCAAACCTCAAACAAATTTCCTTGTAATTCAGTTTGAATAGAAGTCTCTTGTTTGTGTTCTTGAGCAATAGAAGTCTCTTGCAGTTGTGCTTGAGCATTGGAAGTCTCTTGATTGTGTTCAGGAGCATAGGAAATCTCTTGCAGTTGTGCTTGAGTAATTTGAAGTCTCTTGTTAGTTGTAGCAGTGAGCATTTGTAATCAGATATTACATTCTTAGTGAACTCTCCTTGGAAGTGCAAGGGGGACATGACTACTTCCGGTTTGTGGAAGGAACCTGTATAATTGCTTTGTGTCTTTCTTCTCTCTCTCTCTCCCTGTTTTATCCGCTGCATTTAGATTCTGATTATCACTTCAGAAGCTGAACTCTATCTGCTTCTGATCAGTGACTTCAGTAGGAGAAAACGAAGAAAAAGTAAACACAATTCAACCCCCTTTCTTGTGTTTTTCTCACCTTCAATTTTATGATTTTGGCATCTTAAAAATATAATGTCTTCGAAGACTAATTAAACCCAGCGTCAATTTGAATAAAGTTGCGTATTGAATAAATTCGAAGAGAGTTTTACAAGTACACAAAATCAATTAAAAAAATACACAATTTTATTTCATCTACATTACATTACATTCTCCCTAAATATATGTGGTATCGTCATCATGATGTTGGATTTAAATTAAATTGTTGAAATTTTGCGGAAAATGTCGGCAATGAAGTGTCTTAAACTTCGGGTAGAGATTTGCAGCGTCCTTTGAAAATTTAAAAGAATGAAGAGAACAACACATGTATTCTTCCGAATCAACTTTATAGGTTATCACATTGAATCCCTTCATATAGGATGAGTAGGGACGTAAAGGAATGAGGTGCATTCTCTTACGTCGCACTTATCCTATACAAAAGAATTCGATGTGAAAACATATAAAGTTGATTCGGTAAAATACATGTTGTGTTTTCTTCATTCTTTGACTTTTCAAAGAATCTTGCAAATCTCTACACTAAGTATAAGACACTTCAATGCCAACATATTCAGCAAACTAACAAGAATTAAACTTATATTGCAACAAAATAAAGACATTACATAATAATGATGCTACCTAAAAATAATCATCTGGTTATGACAAAATCAAACTTTTAAGAATATCTTCAGGCAATGTAACATGCATATTGATCCACAAGAACATGTTGTGCTGTAGAAAATCGAAAACATACGCCTCACATCGTCGTCGTTCGTAAATTCTAGCCTACTGAACGATATTCTCCCCTCGTCCAACGTTGGATGTTTATACTAAACGTATTCCACTCTTCTTGTGTCTCCATGGTTGAGTCCTTGGTTGATTTCATTCAATTGATCCTTCAGACCTCTTAACGTGACATTAATGTACCGAACCTTTAACAATTGAGGATTCCACCGTTGAAGCGTACTGGAGTGCTGAACAAATTGGCCATTGTTTTAGATTTACACCTATAAAAAAAATTCAACAATCAATGAAAAACTCATTCAAACATTTCATCAAACACTTGGGGTGCGAATTATACATAAACCCTAAAACTCATAACAACAACATAAACATGCATACATCTAAACAATTAAGTAATATAAGTCATTTACATGTAAACATTATATCATTTCTTGCCAAAAAATCAAAATTTAAACAAACCCTACTACTAAAAAAATTCTAATTTAAGAGGAAAAATCTAACATATAAACATAAAAGGTTAATGATGTTTGATTCTGAAAACTTACTTGTTATTGAAGTGTTACTGAATTTGAAGTAGAAGGATTTTTGGATTTGGTTGATTTGAGAGAGTTTTTGGAGATTTGAGAAGAGAAATGAGGAAATGAGTTGGTGCCTCACCTTTAAAAGGACACATAGCGTGAGTTAACTCACGCTAACCTTGAACGTGACTTAAAACGTTAAGGTGTAAATTTGCAAGCTACACCTCCTAAAATCAATAAGGTGTAGGTTAGCAACCTACACCCACTTCATTTTTTACATTAATTTTTATAAGTTTTATCAAATTATTTACAATCACCTCACTAATTTACTCCCACTTTCATCTTTCCAAAACATTTTATAAATTTCATTTAACTTTTTTTTTTTACTTTAAAACATTCACTAACTATTTTCTGAAACAACAACGTTAATTTAATTACGTAAAAAGAAATATCGGTTCGATATTCCATTAATTTTTTCAAGATCAAATCACACAAGCCTTTTTATCTTTGACTATTAAAGAGAAAAAAAAAATACTCTAGCTTGTATTGACCAAAGAGAATATTGTAGTCTGTACTCCCTAATTTTATTTCAGGAATAAAAAATACTTAAACATTCAAGTAATCATTTTTTTGTTGTTGACAAAGCGTTCAAGTAATCATAAAAACCATTTCAGCAACAGAGTTTAAGGTTTCCTAAAATAAAAGATGAAATTGACAAAACTATCCTTGATTTTTTTTTTAAGGCAAAATAGAAATTATATAAAAAAAAGAAAGAGATATAAAGACTTGGGGGACATTAGACCTGACCTAGGAATAACCCAAACGGGATAATACAGTCCAAGTGGACCAACTCTAAACTATTCTAACAAAATTCACTAATCACAGGCGCAACCTAGCAAACTCGCGTACGGGTACGAAACCAAGTTACAAAAAAGAATGAAAAGTGACGTAAAATAGTTGAAATTGGTTTTTATGTAAATATGAAGTGGAAATAGTGAAATTGACAAATAAAAAGATTTGATTTTTATTTAGGTAGGAGTTTTATTTTTCCTAGTAGTATTCCCATAGAAAAAAATAGATCAATTTTTTTTTAAATTGGCATTTTTCCAGTTTCAGCATACTAGCTAAAATGCAGTACAATATATAAAGACAATAGTAACAATACTACTACTTGGGATATAAGTAGACATTAAAGTAATTAGGTCAAGAGCCAATTTCTTAAAGCAATAAGTAGAGGTCAAAATGCAAGTTCCAACCATATAAAATTTAGTCGAAACAAAATTACATTCTTAATATATTATAACAAGACTAGTATTTGGGATAGATGGAGATTAAACCAACAAGGCCAAAAGCTAATATACTAACATTTTCACTATTGAAGCTATAAACACAAACAGTCCAAAAAACAGCATGTTCCTTATCGGTTTAATTACTAGAACTGGTACCTGTCAAGTAAAGGAAAATGAAAGGAAGCATTGGTTAATTAAAGATCAACAATTCACCTTGATTCCTTATGCTGAATGGAGAAAAAAACGATTCACCTTGAGTTTAGTAGGTGGAAGGAGGTTAGGGTTTCATATTTGGGGGAAAATGAAGTTTGTATGTACGTTTCATGTTTTTTGGGGAGTAGTGATATATATACATCTATTAGAAGACAATCTTGATGACAACTTTGTGTTTCTCTCTTCTTATTGGTCAAAAACAATGGAGAGAGAAAAAGAAAGAGAGAGGAAAAGAACAACATATGAGAGAGAAAATTGTCCAAAAGTTGTCATAAAATGGTTGTACAAATATCATTTCTCTTTTTTGTGGAAATGAAATGAAAAAATTGAACAAAGCAAGGAGAGTGAAATAATAGGCGCGGAGGGAGTTTTAGCAAGAGGGGGAAGCTGAATTGGGATTGTTGACTTAGCCTCAATTTTGACCGTGGAAAATGAAAATTTAACCCGTGGCAAAATGAAATGTTACCGTGGCTAACAGCCGGTTTTTTGGTAGTGTAAATAAAAATTTAAAAAATATTTGTGTCAGCTATATTTTATTTTATCTTATATGTATTATATATAAAGAAAATATGCCATGACTAATCATCCATGCTCTGTGCAATCAACCCGAGTTTGGCTTAGGTTAGTATCTTCTAATCACATGACTAATTTCTTTTCTTTGAATTGCAGGGATTGGATCTTTGACAATCTCAACAACAAGAAGATGGCATCACACAAGATTGAGTGGCAAACTATATTTATGGTAATATGTTGGCACTTGTGGATGTGGAAGAATAAGAGCATTTTTGAAGAGGAGTTCCATCGCCCTTTCAATCCAATTGATGTGATTCTCAAGATGGCTACGGAGATTGATAACTGCAAACAAACACAAATATCTGGATGGCCTCAACACACTGACACTATTTTCATTGGTTGGAAGACACCCCGGGAGGGTTGGGTTAAACTCAACTGTGACGGCGCGCATAAGTAGTCTTTCGGGATGTGGCGGACTTCTTCGTGATAGGATGGGAAATTGTTTGAATAGTTATGCTCGTAAGATAGGATCATGTGACGCACTACATGCAGAGATGTGGGGCATGTATATTGGTATGGATATGGCTCGGAGACAAGGGATCACACACCTTCACGTGGAGAGTGACTCCAAAGTTTTGGTCGATATGGTAACTGGGAAATGTAACATCAACGGGAATGTTCCTACCTTGATTCGGCACATTCGTGATCTAAAAAACATGAGTTGGCAAGTTCAAATCAACCATATATGGCGTGAAGGAAACAGATCGGCAGATTGGCTAGCAAATTTTAGTCTATCTTTAGACTCCTTTAATTTACATGTTATTGAGACTCCTCCTAGAGAGCTTCGATGTCTCCTTTTTGATGACATTTCTGGCGCTTGCATGCCTCGAAATGTTCATCTAATCGCTTAGTTTTTTTTTCTCTCTTGGGCTCAGCCCTCTTCTTGTACCAAAAAAAAAGAAAAGAAAATATGCCATTTTTAGCTGACTTTTTCTTCTTTCAGTTATACCCTTAAGCAAATTTGATTATAAGAATACTATTTTGTTATTTTTGAAACATATTATATTTAATTTATTTTATTTTGAAGGAGAAACATATTATATTTGTTATATTGTTAGTATCATTTTTTTTAACAATAAAAAATGGACTATAATAACCACAAAAATAGGCAACCCGAATAGCACAAGGTGTGCCAAAGGAATTACTAAATATACACAGAGTCAGTCACGCAAAATAAAAAACCATTAGGCGATGCCTAAGCATTGTAAAGGGCTCGAACACCACCTATCTGTGTCAAACCTAAAAGTAGCCCTTTTGACTTTTATCCAGGCTAAAGACATATATTTTACTTTATCCAACAACTTGGAATAGGAGTTACAACATTATTAAACAGTCTATTGTTACGCTCATTCCATAAGACCCAAACACAAAGAAGCCAAATAAGTTGGAGGAACGACCGCGTTACTTTACCACCACCTATTGAGTACATAAACTGAAGAAAATGGTCTGACAAAACAATGTAGTCCACACCCATAAAACCTAGCCAATGACGCACAAGAGGCCACAATGTAGAAAAAGTAGAGCATGATAAAAATAAATGTTGAGCCGTTTCTTTGAAACCACAATCTGAGACACACAGACATGCATATGACGTGATGACCCCTCTTTGAACCAAGTTGGATTTAGTAGGCAATCTGTTGCGAAGCAGCCTCCACGCAATAACTGAAACCATCAACGACACCTGGTTATGCCAAATCAAATTTGCTGCAGAATCCCCAAGAGGAATATCCTTCGTGGTTAACAAATGATACGCACCACAAACTAAATAGCCCCCTGAAGGGTCCGGCAGCCACACCCAACGATCTGAAACATTAGCATGAAAAGAAACATCAAGCAGTAAAGTCCTACACTCCTCTAACTCCTTTTCCTCCCAAGCCCACAATCTCCGCCACCACTTCCACACCTCCCCCCTGCGCCACGCCAAGAGAGAACAAATTCGCCACCGTAATGGATTTGTTCTCATATAAATCAAACAACCGACAGTAACGCACACACAAAGGAACTAGTCCTAACCATTTGTCAAACCAAAACAACGTGTCTGACCCATCCCCCACCTTTTTCAACACACATTCCCCAAACCAATCTCCTCTCACACAACTGTCCCCATTCCTAATCTGCGCCACCTCCCTCCACAAAGAAAAACAACTTTGGCCCCCAACCTCCAACCTCCCGCCTGCTTCACCATAACTAGCGACTAATACTCTATGCCAAAAACCACACCTATCAACTAGCATCCTCCAACACCACTTACCTAACAACGCATAATTAAACTCCCTCAATTGTCTAACCTCCAACCCTCCAAACTCCTTCTGAAGGCACACATTATGCCAACCTATCCATGATACTTTCTTATGGTCCTCTCTCCCTCCCCAAAAAAATTTATTTAATAAAGATTCAATGGAAGAGATTATACCTGATGAAGATTTGAACAAGGAAAGAGCATAGACATGCAAAGATATGTATAGTTTGTTACAATTTGAGAGTGTAAAATATCTATTATCTACGGGACAGTTATCTAACGATAGTAACAATAAAAAAGATTTGATTTGCTTTTAGTTAGTTTAGTGTTTTATTTTTCTAGTCATATCTTTGTTTTTAGTTTGTTTCTAAGCTAAATAATTATAAATTCCCAAAAAAAATTTGCTTTTATTTCATGTTGTTATATGAGTCAAATATTCTAAAAAAAATTCAAAAAGATTTTGTTTTAATTTTTATTTGTTTTTTTTTATTTCTTGGTCAAATTTTTTCAAAACTCTAAAAGATTTAATTTTGTTATATTTCAATAAAAAAATTTAGAAATACCAAAAATAATTTTTATACCACTTTTAGATAGATCAGTGTTACTGAATTATTTAGTTTGTATCTTTTAAGAAAGTATGTTTGTTGTTGCGTACCCCATGTTAATGCCCAAGACAGTATTATCGATACTGTATATAAAGAAAATAGTATGTTTTCGCTCTTTTGGGGTGATTTTATCTCTTTCTAAAATTACCTTCAACTTTCAATACAAATAACACATATAAGAAATAGATAAGAGTAAATTTCAATTTTAAAACAAACTGTTTGATTTTGTTCCCATCAAAATAGGATTATTTCACAACAATAGGAACAATATTATCTACAATAGCGGAAAGACGGGCACTATCGTGTCCGTCTGTCCGCTCTTTCTACTGCGCTTTTGCATGTGATTTAAATTTTTAAATATTAATTGAAATTATTGATATATTGATTTATAAACAAAATATTGTCAAGGCATATAACAAAATTATTTATAAACTCAACATATTTTAGTTTGCCTGCATATCAAATAAAGATAAAATAATGATCTTTTATTGTTTATTCTAATAGTAATTAATAAGATCATAACATAAATGTATAAATGACATGTTATGTAAAAAAAACATTGTTATGATTGCGATAAAAGAATATCTTTAAAAACTATATTTTTCGTAAAGTCGCCATCTTTTGCTTCTATTTTTCCTTATTTAATGAGAACTTTTGTTGAATTTTGAGAAACTCCTCTTGATAAAGCTACATATAATTGACCATGGCTGAAAACATGTCGTGGAAGATAGATTCTGACATTGGGAATGGTCTACCCTTGTGACTTATCTATGGTAATAGCAAAACTTAGTCTAACGGGAAACTGTTTCCTACTAAATATTGTTAATTCTGAAATCTGATGTAGAGGGCTAAGAGAGGTTGAGAAAAACTAAACAATGCGGGAACGAAGTATGAACTATGAGAACTTTACTTACTACTAATATTTAATATAGTGCTAACAAATCTTTTTCTAAAATATTCTCTCATCTTAATCTTTTTTTTAGAGGATTTAAAGTCCGATCTTTAACATTATTTTTTCCTCACGTTTGTGACTAATCTTTTTTTTTAGAGGATTTAAAGTTCAATCTTGAACATTATATTTTGCTCACGTTTGTTACAATTTATCAATGGCAAAGGAAGAGTAACTTATATTAATAAAATAATATGGAAATACTGTTTTTTTGTGGAAAGGATATGAAAATACTTGGCAATCTTTGTCGGTTGTATCGAGGGGAACAATACAGATGTACAACATAAAAGCGACTGATAAAAAAGTAACATGAATTGTTGTTTTGTGCTAGTTTTTTGTGAGTTTGATTTGTGGTTAACGGAGGTAAAAGAGGGTTAACGGGGACGATAAGTGACATGGATTAGTAATCCACGTGTTGGTTTATAATTGGCTAACAGTAAGAACAGTTCATAAGAAACCGTGTGTAAGTTTTTTCCTTAAATTAAATTTATTCTTATTTATTTGTTACATGTGTTATTTGTATTGCGCTAACGTGCCCGTCTTTTCCACTCTTTTTATTGCACTAACGTTTGAAAATTAGGAACGATGTTTTTTTTTATGAAATTTTGATTTTGATTAAAACTAAAAAATAGAAAAAGTTGCTTAAGGGTATAATTAGAATGATGAAAAAGTAAGTATAAATATACTCATCTAGTTTGTTACATTTTTAAATGATAAAGAAAAAAAAACAAAAAAATAATATTCATATCACGTTTGTTACATTTGTTTTAATATTTACATTTATTCTTATCTATTTGTTGTTACATGTGTTATTTGTATTGAAAACTGAGAGTATTTTTGAAAAGAAAAATCAAGCCCAAAAGTGCTGAAAGGGGTAGTTTTCTTTATATATAGTATAGATTTATTTATTACATGTGTCTTTATTTTTTGAAAATTATTTGTTACATGTGTTATTTGTATTTAAAATTTAAAAATAAGAGTATTTTTGGAAAGAAAAGTCCAACCCAAAAGCGCTGAAAGGGGTATTTTCTGTATATATAGTATATAATAGATTTATTTGTTACATGTGTTATTTGTATTTAAAATTTAAATTTACGGGTATTTTTTGGAAAAAAATGTCCAACCCAAAAGTGCTAAAAGAGGTAGTTTTCTTTATATACAGTATAGATTGTATAAAGGGTTGAATTTTTTATTATTTCAATTATACCATTAAATAAATTTTCCTATATTAATGTTATATTGTTTTTTTTAATAAAAGTTATATTGTCAGTGTTATTAAAAAAATAAGAATTTATATTATATTTGTTAAATTATTGTTATCATTGTAAAAGATAAAAAAGGTAAACATGGTATGTTAGGTTTGTTACAATTTGAAAGTCACAAATATTTGTACTTATAATTTTATACAAAATCAAAATTTTACATAAAATACTGTTAATAATTTATAATTGTTAACACAATGAAAAAGTGGAAAGACGGACACATGAGTGTCTGTCTTTCCGTTAGTTTCTATAATATGTTTTATTTATTTTTCATTATGCATTTAGTTACCATTAGTAACTAAACACTATAAGATTAGGGTTATAAGATGGACATCTATTTATTTATCAGAATCAATTAATGCAACTTCCCTATTCAGTTATGATCTAAGTGAAGGAAAATCGAATGTTACAAAATAAAGCAGCGGATAAAAAATTTTGATTTTCTTTCCTTAGATCATTACGAATTTACACATGAATCAGTTATTCGATTGTTACCTCGAAGTGTGGAATCTGAAAGTTGGAAACTGGAATCACGATCACAGCAAAGCAAGCAACAAAGCTTCTAGCAAGTCCACATGAACGGTGCTCCTCCAAAACTCGGTGCTAGCCAAGGAATCAGAAGTTTCAGAGAGCTAGAGTTTCTTCAAAGACGTGTAACCAAAAACTTCAGCACTAGGGTTCTATATATAGAACTCCTAGTGTGCTCTGCAAGTCAGAAGTCACTATTAGGCTTCAGTAAGCCCAATAACGAGTTTAGTAATTTTGTTAACTAATTAGCGTTATTTACTAAACGCACCCTCATATATAAGTCATACTTATATATTTCTCTTTTGACCGTTCTTTGTGTATGACCCTATAGGTTCTAGTCACGTTGGCAATAATATTAAATCTAATATTTAATACTATAAACAATGAGCGGTATCTAGCAACACATCATTCCTACCCAAGTGACAAGAATGTCAAGTGATCTGACGAAACATTTCCATGATAATACTTATGTGTACGCTTACTCCTTTGTCCTAATATCTATATTGATCTCAAGGCATAGATTTTGTCACCCGTATAGATCAATATTTATATTTCTTGACTCCGAAATATACTGAATAACGAATAAGTCCAATATCTTATATTGACTTAGTTCGGCATGGCCATGCAGTTTTACAGTCATATTTCATCAAGAGGCCTAAAGATATAATTCTTGTTTATGAGGAGGGACAAATTCCATCTAGGACACTCATGTCCCTCAGCATGATTCATCAAGTACCCATCAACCAACGTTATGGTTATCCTTTTACAGACAACGTTAGAATGGCAACAAAGCACTTGAGTCCACATCTAGGGAACATAGT
>Ga0228711_1005837_pt1 | contig 18582 bp, 10 predicted proteins | sample MedpolnodulmetaG_2_FD_177996 | JGI IMG/M metagenome (GOLD analysis project Ga0228711, IMG submission 177996) | Root nodule microbial communities from Medicago polymorpha collected in Santa Monica, California, United States - brown nodules | ecosystem: Host-associated > Plants > Roots > Nodule...
ACAGATCCATGGTTGCGAGAGGATGGGAACTCATATGTTTCAAGTGAAAAAGTGCAAGGGACAGAAAGTATGAAGGTTGCGGATTTAATGGATATAAATGGTGCAAGCTGGAATTGGGAGCTGATTGTAGGAATTTTCAATGAGCAAGATCGAGAGGCTATATCGAAATTGGTGCTGCTGAACCGAGATAGGGACGATAAGCTCATCTGGAAGTTCAATAACCAAGGAAACTACACGGTAAAATTGGCCTATAGATAGGCAATGGAAACACTTGTTGATAACGAGGAGTATCGAGTACCAGGGGATTGGACAAGAATGTGGAAAATGAAGATTCCGCAAAGAATTAAAGTATTTTTATGGAGGGCATTGAGAGGAGTACTCCCCACGCGTATGCGTCTTCAAGATAAAGGTGTTCCGTGCACGGATAGCTGCCCTTTTTGCGAAACAAATTATGTAAATGATTGGCATATTTTCATTGGGTGTGAAGAAGCAAAAAAGGTTTAGCGAACAGCAGGATTGTGGGAGTTGATTAAAGATACTGTCGATGCTGCTGCAAGTTTTGCAGATTGTTTTTTCTCTTTCCTGTGCAGGTTATCTAGTGCAGAAAGTAAGGATGTGGCTGCGATGCTTTGGTGCCTATGGTGTCGTCGAAATGACAAAGTATGGGACGGTGAATTAAAGCCAATCAACATAGCGATACAGCTTGCTCGCGAGGCGCTTTTCCAATGGCAAGAAGTTAGGAAAATACCTGCTGAACCTGTGCAAAATCAGCAGCAGCAAGTAGCAATTTGGCAGCCACCAGATGAGGAGTTTGTTAAATGCAACGTGGACGCAGCCATGTTCGAGGAGCAAAACTGTTTTGGGATAGGTATGTGCATTCAAAATCATCGAGGTATGTTCGTAAAGGCAGCCACAATTTGGTATGAAGGCAAACCTCTCCCACAAGAAGCAGAAGCAGTTGGATTGCTTGACGCCATCTCTTAGCTTGGCAGATTAGGACTGTCGAAGGTGCTTATAGAATTAGATTGCAAACTAGTGGTTGATAGCATTTTTTATAGGAATAGCAATCAAGCGGAGTTTGGTAGTATCATATCCGAATGTCGGTCACTTTTAAAACATTATTCAAACTTTAAGATAAGTTTTGTTATGAGACAAGCTAATTTTGTCGCTCATACGTTAGCTAGGGCGTCTAGATTGAATGCTCGTTACCAAGAGTTTGATTTGATTCCATCTTGTATTGAAACTATTGCGAGAAATGAAATAATGAGTTTTTGTTCGTCAAAAAAAAGTGTGGTTAGACAGACACTATTGTATGTATCTGTCTTTCTACGAGTATTTATAATAAAAGAAACATTAATAGTGTTTGTCCCATAATAAAAGAAACATTAAGAATTATCTTCTGCTGATCATGTGATTCATATTTTAGCTTTCTCTTATCATTGTATATGTTAAAATTAATATCTCTCTAACGCCCATCATTCAGCTAGTATTTATAAAAAGAAACATTTAGAATTATCTTAGTTGAGCGTGTGATTCATATTTTAGTTTTCTCTTGGTGTTATTGTACAGTACTCCTTGAAAGAAGTGGAAGGTTTCCATAGACAAATTTAAAAACCTTCCACACTTTTCTTATTGAAATTTAAACTTTCCAATATACACATATACACACGAATTCCTTATGCCAAATTAACTGCAAAAAATAAAAAATTCTGGTATCATCCATGTCTCTTTTTGATGTCCAACCAAATTGAAGTGGTGGCTAAGAGTTGGAACTCTATCCACGTGGATTGGGATCAGTCACCATGACTTTAGTGAGTATTTTACTGAAGTGTTTCATGAGAGATAAAGATGACAGAGAAAGTAGTTAAGGTGAGAAACAATAATATATAAGTTTTATATTAACAGCATGTCTTCAAAGTTAGCCAATCTCAATCTATATCCACATTCCACAGCATGTCTTCAAAGTGTCTGAACCAAAAAATTAGTTTTATATTATTACTGTGACATATGTCATACCAGTGTCGGCATCTACCACATATCAGACACTCAAACACACCTTCAGCATGCAATTAATGTCCTTTTAAAAAAAAAAACATGCAATTGATATTGGGGAAACAAAGTATGACATAATTAGTATAATCGCGATAATCAGTTTGAGTTCAACTTATTTAGTGATGTGGACTTGCATTAGTAAATAAATACTATTGAAAAGTGAAAGTGTACACCATCATAATATGCAATTCTTCTAAGGAAGATGGCAATGGCAATGGCAATGGCAATGGCAGTATAATTTACAAGTAGTCTCCAAACTGAGAATATTAAAACAAAGTATTGACCCTTAGAATAACCAAATGCTTACCAAGAATTAAAAGGAAATACAGTGCTATTTTCCATGCAAACAAGGTATAAGATGTCAAGAGACAGCATACCTTAACACAATCCCTTATTGTGAAATGAATGGAAGAATCACTACATCCTGATTCCTGAGTTGGTCCTATAACAGAAGCCTCCGAGGCAGGAGAACTATAAAAGAATGCAATTGGTGCTTAGTTTGTAGACAACTAATATATATATAAAAACAAAATCAACATTTGAAGTTACCTTTTGCAATATCGCAAAAACTTTGCCGGGGAAATATTGTTTCCGGGTCCATTTTCTGGGAAGAAATAATCGTTGACAGGCTATGCTTACTGCAGAAAGCAACCAAACTCAATGTTTTTAGGTAAATGGATAAGCCGAAATTTCTTTATTATATTGTGATCAAGCAATAGTAAATCTATCTGCTGCATAATTTCTAGAACCCAAACAGGGGTACCTATTTTGCACAATTAATATTATTGGTGCCAACCACATATTGCTTTTAAAGCTTTTATTTAATTTATTTTCCTTGTTACAGTTTGAATAAAAAAATGCTCCACAAAAGCGCATGCGCCATGAAAGGTTGAAAACCCCAAAAACCACATTGAGAGAAGGCACCATAACATTATTAAATGGGTACGCTAGAAAAACTTGAACTGTCACAAACCTTGCCCATGATGGCATAAACTTATTATTTGGTACATCATCATCTTCATCATCATCTGATCTATATGGAGACATCTCGTATGATTGCTCTTGAAGTGAGTTTTTGATGATAGAGTCATTGTCTTCAACAGCTTTGATCAAATCAACCATTTTTGCCTATAAAGATATTTAAATCTCACAATGGTTATAAAGGAACCAAATGACACATATTAAAGAATATAAGACGCCAGAAGATCATTGAAAAGACTAGTATTCAGTCAACCCCTGCTAAGCACACGTACAAGCTGAACTCATTACGAGAGAATTATGTTTGGTTAAACAGTTTAACATCAAGTGGATAAATCATATATCCCTTCAAATAATCGCTGAGCACTATAAATACTAGGAAACAGTTGGCTTTAAACAATTAATATTAACAGCAATTAAAACCAAAAGCATTGACATTATTTGACTGACTAAAAAATAAGCAGCCTGCATTGTTAGAAGAAAAGAACTTCTTGTATAGAACTCGAAAAGATTTTTCCTAACCAGGACAAAACGGCTATGAAATCCTTCCTAGTATGATTGTTAAAGATAACATAGAATAGAGCATCAGAAAATTATTTTACCTTTCCATTATTGGCACATTCGCTCACAGATTCTGACTTATCATAACAGCTTTCCTTGGTTTTGTTATTGGCTGAATCGCTGATGGTCAAAGGTTCAGTTTCTGAAAGTTTCTGCACATTGCCTTGTCTATTATTCTCTTGCAGTAGCAAGTTGTTACGATTGTCTCTTCCTTCTATAATTTTCCTGCTTTCACGGACTTCTTCACCCTAGACCAGAAAATCTATATATTAGCCTTTTCACAAAATCAAAAGAGAAAGAGAGATAAAAACAATTTTATTGGCAAAAGAGGCATTTTACTGCAGGTCTAGCTTTCTTCGCATGTATCTTCCCATGCTCTTGCTGCTTCATGTCATTAACAGCCTTCCTTTTTCTATCTTTCTCCTTTTTCTCTTCAATTTCCCTTTGTTTTTTTTCTTTAGCTGCCATTTCTTCTTCCTCCTTCTTTTTCTTCTGCTGCTCCATCATGAACTCCTTCCTCTTCTTTTGCTCATTCGCTTTAATGTCAGCATTACGTTTGGCAGCCTCAGCTTTAATCAGAGAAGGCACTTTGATATTTCTCTTGCCTACATGTTCACATGTTAGGGTTAAAATAACTATAAGAAAGATCAATCATTTGTATTTCTATGTTAAGATGGTAATTTTGTACTCATTGTTGTTACATAAAAGGTCAGGGCAGCACCATGGCGGAATAGGGAGGCGTATTTTGTGCCAGCTGCCATAAGCAATTTTTGAAAGCCATGGATCAAACCCATATTTATCTGGTGGAATTTTGGCCATCCACCATTGACAATATTGTGAGCAAAATCCAAAAGAGGCAACCTATATATTAGAAAAACAAATTTCATTTTTTAAATAACTACCATTTACCTGTAAAAACCGCTGCCGCTTGTTTTTGCTGCACTAATGGAATAAAGGAAGTAAGATTGGATACAATATTACTGCGTGTAGACTTCCCTCCAGAAAAAGTGGGACATCGTTGATTCAAACTATTTTTTCCAGATAAATTTGACCTACTGGATCTTTTACGTACTGATTCGGAGTTTCTCTTGGCACCATTTACTGGATCTTTCATACTATTTTTTCCAGATAACTTTGACCTACTGGATCTTTTACGTACTGATTCGGAGTTCCTCTTGGCACCATTTACTACACTCTTGTTTTCCTTCCCCTTATTTGTAAATCTTATCCCATTTCCATTCTGCATGTCAGGTTTCTTTTTTATTTTATTGGGAGTCCCGTCAAAGTTAAATTCTGAGCTCACAGAATCCTTACGTCCACTAGCTAATGCATCTTGTAAAACTGATGTTGAAGGGTTTGCATTATCTACAATCTTTATTTTTGACTCGGCATTATCTACAATATCAGCTAGTAGTCCCCTGGTAATTGACCTTGTTATTCCTTCTGAACCAATGCCTTTTTGGAATGTACCAGCAATCTCGTCAACATTTTCATTTTCTTCACTAATGCAGGGTAGCTCTGGTTTTGAACTCTTACGCTTTCCTGAACTGCCGAAATTCGAATTAAATCGATCCCAAAGAGTTTGGACCGAAGATGTAAACCGACCATTACAATTTGGTCGGCAATCAGAAAGGGACCTTGGACTCCCATCGTTCACAGGACGGGAAGTCCTTAGACCATATCCCTCCAGAAGTCCATTAGGTAAAGACTGATAAAGGTTTGCTAGGCTATCCAACTTGTATGGAGTAGAAGAATAGCATGATGGAGAATGTATGAATCTAGATCTACCAAGTGATGTATAATCTACGGAATTACTAGGAAGACTCATACTTTCCAATTCCATTTCGTCTCGAGCAGTGCATGGTTGCACATTATCTGTCTGCATAAGGAACCCTTCGAACTCTGGTAAAGCTTCGCCTGTACCAATCAAATTCAAATCTCGTAATCCTGGAGAAACAGACAAACCATCTGAGAATTCAGTATCACCTCCGGGATTGATTCTTCTACTTGACGTGCTTCTTTCAACACAAGTCAGATGCTCTGCACTATCTTGTCCAGAATTAACCTCAAGATGCCATGACCCCGCCTTCTCGTCCATGCTGAACCTCATTGAGTCAATACTAAAACTGAACGGATTTGCTTCTGGCAACATAAGGGTGTCTGAGCTTCGGCCTCTTCCTTCGCATATAAGTTTCTGCTAACAGGAAAATCATTGAAGCACAATCTACTTAGACAAATCAAGTAAAATGGAAAAGCAACTTTTACAACTATACACCTGCACATATTCATTTATATATTCGTTTCAGAGTAGGAGATTACAGAATTCTATCAATGTTCAGTTGCCAGTTCAGTTCTAGTTAAATACAATGATTTTAAAACAAGCTAATGACAAATAGAGAGTCAGAAAAAACTTGGCAGATCTTTAAGTGTAATATTTATAAATCAATAGAAAAATTAATTCTCATTTGCCTCAACTACTCTTTTTTTTTTTGAAGGAATTTGCCTCAACTTTTATTATTCACAATCCAGCTCATGGAAAATAGTCTTTCACTGGTTATCCCCAAACAATAACTTTAGAAACTAGCCTGATAATGGAACTTTTTGATTTTAGAAGAGATGGCTCATGCTATAAGGCTGTGAGGTGTCACAATTTATGACAAGGGAACGAATAAAAAACTAGTTGATATTCCTTTTAATACAGACAAATTGAAAAGGATATATATGTACACAATGAGAAATTCCAGTCTAAAGAACCAATGTCAGGTTAAATTAGTAGCTTGCATGTTTTCAATTTCTCTTTCCTAAACTAATACCAGGCATCAAAGTTACTGTTACAGTTGATAAGATTCATTTCTATTGACCAACTGAGGATGCTCCCTTGAACCTCTCCCTTTATCCTTGTTCCCTCCCATCCTCTCCACCAATCTAAGTAGGGATCCTCTTTATTTCTCAAGAAATGAAGAGTTCCATTACTATAGTTTTGAGTATATATTTCTATAGTATTATTGCATAGAACTACTATATTTCAATACAAAAGGGCAATCAAAACTCAAATTCAACTTTTCCCCTAGCTCAATTGGTTTAAAATGTGACATTTACTCAACTAATTTCAAACAACGAAGATCCCAAAAGTTGAAAGAAAAATAAAACAATGAAAAAACATATATTAAGATTTTTTTTTCAATTCAATGTATAATTTGCTTACCAAAGTTATTGGGAAACAACAGCTAAAATGATGCTTCCCCCTAGATGGGATTACTAGAGTTATTATTTTGGGCTTTATTGGCTTTAAAGATTTATTCTTCATTTCTATTGGAATCGGCTTTACTGAACGCAGACTATTTATTTCATTTTCAGTGTTTTCTATTACATAAATACTAAGGCTTTGCTAGGGAGTTTGGAGGGGAGGGGAAAGGAGGGTTTTGGAGGGTGAGAAATATATAGAAAAATGGAGAAATCTTTCACATTTTTCGAAAGAGCAATTTTTTAGATAATGATAAACTAATGCTTATTATTAATATATTTTTGAAAGAGCAATTCATATCTACTTTGGGTGCATAAAAAAAATATTGAAATATATTATTTATAATGTAGAACGTAATAGATTTACCTCTTCTTTTCTCACTTTAACTGAAGACCCTACCATTTTTTGACTTTCCTTGGTGTCTTCCATCACATCTGTTGGGCTATTACTAGCATGTTGATCTCCTATACCATCCGCCTGATCATGTGCCAAATGGTGAACTTCAATGACAGCTTCAGGATTGTCTTCTTTGATACTTGAGGTTCCACTTGCAGGCTTTTGGTCAGTGGAATCAACTAGCTTTTCCGCCAAGAGTGTAGAGTCAGGAAGAAATTTCTTTGTTTCAATTTCAACCTTCCTTCTCTTATGCTGAGAGCATGAATGCTCCACATTATTAGTAAAACTATCTGTGGAACTTTTGAAATTATGGCAGTCAGTTGAAAAACTGGTAACTTTTCCATTACTGAGCAGCACCTGTGGCAATAAGTCACCATTTTGACCCGAGCAAATGGTATTTGGGGACTGTTGTGCCAAATCAACATTCGTGTCATCAGTATTTGGGGACTGTTGTGCCAAATCAACATTCGTGTCATCAGTAGGAGAACCAGATGAGAACCTAACGTTAAAGTTTGTGACACTTTTGTCTGAATGTCTAAGCAAACCATTTTCAGTAACTGCTTCAGAAAAAGAATCTGCCAGAACTTCCTGCCAGAATTACCATAGTTTTTAGTATATATTTCTATAGTATTATTGCATAGAACTACTATATTTCAATACAAAAGGGCAATCAAAACTCAAATTCAACTTTTCCCCTAGCTCAGTTGCTTTAAAATGTGCCGTTTACTCTCAGCTAATTTCAAACAACGAAGATGCCAAAAGTTGGAAGAAAAATAAATAATGTAAAAACATATATTAAAAAAAAATTCAATTCAATGTAGATAATTTGCTTACCGAAGTTATTGGGAAACAACAGCTAAAATGATGTTTCCCCCTAGATGGGATTACTAGAGTTATTATTTAGGGCTTTATTGGCTTTAAAGATTTATTCTTCATTTCTGTTGGAATCAGCTTTACTGAACGCAGACTATTTATTTCATTTTCAGTGTCCTCTATTACATAAATACTAAGGCTTTGTTTGGGAGTTTGGAGGGGAGGGGAAAGGAGGGTTTTGGAGGGTGAGAAATATATAGAGAAATGGAGAAATCTTTCACATTTTTTGAAAGAGCAATTTTTTAGATAATGATAAACTAATGCTTATTATTAATATATTTTTGAAAGAGCAATTCATATCTACTTTGGGTGTATAAAAAAAATATTGAAATATATTATTTATAATGTAGAACATAATAGATTTACCTCTTCTTTTCTCACTTTAACTGAAGACCCTGCCATTTTTTGACTTTCCTTGGTGTCTTCCATCACATCTGTTGGGCTATTACTAGCATGTTGATCTCCTATACCATCTGCCTGATCATGTGCCATATGTTGAACTTCAATGACAGCCTCAGGATTGTCTTCTTTGATACTTGAGGTTCCACTTGCAGGCCTTCGGTCAATGGAATCAACTAGCTTTTCCGTCATGAGTGTAGAGTCAGGAAGAAATTTCTCTGTTTCAATTTCAACCTTCCTTCTCTTATGCCGAGAGCATGAATGCTCCACATTATTAGTAAAACTATCTGTGGAACTTTTGAAATTATGGCAGTCAGTTGAAAAACTGGTAACTTTTCCGTTACTGAGCAGCGCCTGCGGCAATAAGTCACCATTTTGACCCGAGCAAATGGTATTTGGGGCCTGTTGTGCCAAATCAACATTCGTGTCATCAGTAGGAGAACCAGATGAGAACCTAACGTTAAAGTTTGTGACACTTTTGTCTGAATGTCTAAGCAAACCATTTTCAGTAACTGCCAGAACTTCCTGTATGTCATCAAGTAACTTCAATGGTTCCGACAAAGCCAGCGGTTCTTTATCTGGTGATATTCTCCGGCATCCTTCTTTTAAATCAAGGCTAGTTATTCCATCCCTATTGGTCTCTTCACCATCATCAAAAACAAGTTGCTTAGGAATCACAGACACAACGAAATCAGGGGAAAGCCTTAAGACGGAAACATCCTCCCTAACCTTAGGGTTGGCAGTAGTGAGTCTTGACCCCAAACAAGAAGGTTCATTATCAACTAATCCATCAAAATCAAGATGAACTTTGGCATTAGTTGCAGCAGATCTGTGCTCGGCATTATCAGTGGAATTCACATCAGATGCTATATTTTCTTGGACATCCAAGTCCTTTTCAGCCACAGCTGCTTTAATGTATAATGATTCTGCATGTAAAGACCCGCCGTCTATACTGGAAGAGATCAACAGCCCTTCTTTTGTGTGACTAGTCACAACCCTTGTATTTCTAGAAGCACCAACTTCAGCAATGTTCTCCTTCTCTGCAGAATTCACTGAAATTTCTCCTTCTCCTTGGCTGTTGGGTTGAAACTCATTGACCAAGCTTAAATCCTTGATATGGTCTTCTTGTAGAGACGGCGATCCAGAACCTGTAGCTGCAGCAGTCCAATCACCAGCATTATCACCATCTCCTGACAACCGTTTGGATGCTTTTGCACTGTTACGTTCCTCGAGAGCCTTCTGCCTCGACCTTGACCTTTGCAACTTTGCTAGTGACACTGCTGGGTCATGGAAACTCTCAGAGACTCTTGGTTCTATCTGATTCTGAGGTGAAATAGCACCTGAATCCAATTCTGGAGGATCACTTGAAGCACATCCAGCATTGTTGACCGAGCAATCCGGCAAAACTGAAAGCCTGCGCCCCATATCACCGTCATTTTTAAAAGCACAGACTTCATTCCGTAAACCAACAGGATACTGAACATCATTGAAAACAGCATCCAGATTGCTGTATAGACTGCATTGTTGACCAGTGAAAGGAATTCCAAATTGTGTTCGTGAGAGTAAACCTTCAGAAACAACTTCATGTCTGTTTAAATCTGTATACAATGCAAAAAGATTTATAACAAATCAGGATCAAATTTCCCAACGTAAAATCGGCTTAGAATTTGTTACAACTAAATAAGTGACCTTACTAAACCTTATTGTGCAGATTAATCGTAGTAATAATAACAATTAGCCACTGTAGTATTTGACAGATCCTTCTATTAAGACTATATAAAACAGAAAACAAGAAAATCCATATCGTAACTGAAAATTAAAATATCATTCATATTAATGTGCATAGATTTAAACCAATAGATTTCAGATTTTCAAAATTAAGCAAAATCTAAAATGCTACACTTAACAGAATCAAGGATCTAACAGAAAATAATAACAATTAGAGTTAATTACACTCCAATGTCACTATAATGCATGTAAAAGCTTATAAACCTAAAACAAAATGAAAATTGCAAAATTTCTCCCTCATAATTTCACTGTAAACCCTAATTCATGCGAACAAGTGAAAATCGAGAGAGAGAGAGAGAGAGAGAGAGAGAGAACCTTTGGGATCTGAGTGAGTGAGCCATGGAGGAGGAGGAATTCCGTTGAGGATGAGTTTTGGAAGAAGGTGGTGCTCCCATAGACGAGATTCCTGACGAGCATGCTCGACGATTCGCTTTTTCCGATCAAAGATCTGAACGAAGTGTTTCTCAATCGCCGACATTGTTCACAGCGTCGATGATGTCAGCACCGGAGGGTGAAATGAGAAGAAGAGAGATAGGTTTGTGTTTGGCACATTTCGAATTTCAAATTTGGGGAAATTTAATTTTTGGAACGTTGGATTAGAGTAGACAATAAAGTGTTTTGTTATTTTTGAAAGGATAATGATATTTCCTCTCAAAAAAGAAAGGTTAATGATATTTGGACATCTATTTGATGACAATCGTTGTTTCTCTCTTTTTTTATTGGTTAAAAACAATAGAGAGAGAAGAAAAAAAAAAAAGAGGATAAGAGTAACATGTGAGTATGAGAGAAAAAGTTGTCCAAAAATTGTTGTACAAATATCATTTCTCTTTTTTGAAATGATGCTATAGTCAAATTATTTCAGATAATGTTGGAAAACAAAAATATACCAAAAAGAAAATTGACTATATAAATTTTGTCATAACCTAAGAGCACCTCCAATAGGGGTGGCAAAAGGGGGCCGGTCCGTCGGGCCAGCCCGTTTAACCCGTCATTTTAGGCGGCTGGGGTGAGATTTTGAGCCCATCTCTCTAGTTGGTCCGCCCCTGTTCAGCCCGCTAAAAAAGCGGGTGATATCGGGGTGGGACGAGCTGGCGCGCGGGCTTATTAAACTTTAACTTTTTACTATTAGTGATCGAAATTTTAATTTACACACCCCATAAAAAATTGGGTCAAATGATACCCAACTCAGCTTCAATTTACCCACTCTCTCTGATAAGTGATAAGTGATTCACCACTAATCAACTACCTCTAGAAAAAAAAAAACTGATTCACCTGCATTATAAAACTTTCATCCCAGACTTAAATTCGTCCTCTATCTCTTTCGCTCTCTACTCTTGGTCTGAGTCTGATTTGCTCTGATTCACTTGAGACTTTTTTACTATTAATGTTTTTATAATAGCATCATATTTGTTAATAACAATCGACAGAAAAAATATTTTAAAAAATAGACGGGCCAGATCTCAAGTTCGCCCGCCCCGCCCTACCCCCGTTTTTGGCGGACTAATAGCGGTAACGGGGCGGGTTTGCCCGTATTGCCATCCCTACCTCCAATGCTTAACTCTCCCAATTGTTATTCTGTGGGTCTCACTATGCCACATCATTCTGAAGCAACTCACTTATTTTATATTCCAATTGTGAACTTTAAAATAACTAATATTAGGTCCCACACTTTTACCTCAAATATTAATATTTTATCCATATTTAATTTTATCACAGCTCATATTAGGTCCCAGTATATTAGAAAGGTTGTAATTCTATTTTTATTTCAATCAAAGTGATCAAAATAAAAAGTTGCTTCAGAAAGCAACGATTATTACACGCTAGCCAACTCCAGTACAAATTATTGCAAAATAACCCACTTTTTCAATCTCCACCTGGCGAACCATTGAGAAATTGAGACCGCTGGAGTTGCTCTAAATCAAAACATTGTCGATATTGCTAAATTAGACATCTTTTTTTATAAAGTTGCTAAATTAGACATCATCATTTTGTTTTAAAACTGCATCATACATTCATAATATCTTTCTTTTACAAAAGTAAATGTATTCATTCATTTAGATTGATAGAGTACCAATACAATATAAATTTAAAGTTGCTAAAAAAATGATGAATATGCGAACAAACTCACAGCATTCATGTTGATATCATAAAATACCAATGTATCTATGACTATATTCAAGTCTTCATAATATTCATGTCATCAGATCTGCAACGTTGACGATGTCAAACTCGTTGATTAAATTTGCACTTGCTCAAAGCTGATCCTTCAACCTGAAAAACAAAATCATATTGAAAAACATCGCACTAAGACGGAAAAACAAAACCATACTAAAATCAAAACAGATAGAGTCTCGCATAGACAACAAAATTAGAAAAACAAACGAAAAATATACCGAAAATATGTGGATATCACTTATTTAACTATAATGGAAGGAAAAACAATTCAGATATGTGATTTTGGGTCAAAATTGACCGTAAATCACCTATCTCCGATACATAGAAAGAAAGAAAAAACGGCGACGACAACGGTTTTAGAAGGAGGGAGACGTTTTATTAATTTTTTATACACTCATAAGTCGTAATACCTAAATAACCATCAAAATCAATGCAATAATTAATTATTGTAACTTTTAAAATATTTTTATAAATATGTATTTTTTCTTAAGACAAATATACTCTTATATGATACATTAAATACACTTGATAATATTAAAATAAACAAACATTAAATTGTGGTGGAAAAGTTTTAAATAGTAGCTAAAACTTAAAAGTTGTGACATTTTTTTATAAATATAAAAAAAAGGAAAAAAATCTTATGTTAAGGTTCGGAGGGAGTACAAGAAATTTTTACACAAAGTACTTAAAGATCGGAGGGAGTACTTTGTTTACAAACAAAAAAGAATGGATATATAAATTTTCACAAAAATAAGAAAAAACTTAGGTACAATTTTTTAGGTGTTTTTGGTATGGTTCTTAACTAAATTCACCATGATTTCCGTAAATCCATAATTTTCTCAAAATTTGTTATATCTAAAAAAATTGTATTTTTAGTTAAGAACTATACGAAAAACACCTAAAGAATTGTTGGTGAGTTTTGTCCAAAATAAAATTGGTTATAGAAATATATTTTTTTCATAAAAAAAAGGAAGAAATATTTTTTTTCCTACTTAGATTGTTATGATTACGAGGATTCGAGAATGACGAGGAAGGAGGAAAGGAAATAGAATACAGGATGGTCTTTAAACTTAAAATGGATGTTTGTTTCTTTGTGACACAAAGTCCATCAAAAATAGGTTAACTCAAAAATTATACCACCTGTACAAGAACTAACAACAAGACCCGAGAGGATCTTAAAAAAGGTACTCTGGAGTATTAAAAAATGTTTCTGAAGGGTTTAGATAAAGGAAAATATTAAAGTGTTTCCGGGACACTTCTTAAAGACTATAAATAATAAGTGTTTATAAAAATGTGTGTAATTAATGCATTGATAATCGAAATATTTAATTTTTTAAAAGAAAAATTATTTATTTTAGAATGCTTAAAAGATGCTTCCAAGGGCACTCGTTAACGAGATCATTAGATAAATTCTTAGAAATTAATTTATTTGTTATAATATTCTAAAAATATATTAATGATAGATATTCATTTACCATCCTTGACGAAAGTATTCTCTTAAAAAATGTGAATGATTTTTTCTATTTTTTTTCTTCGCCCCATATTAATGCCCTTGATCCGTCTTGTTTCTGTTTCATGGATCCTAGGGTTCAAGTTCAGACTTTTGGAAATCAAAACATGGTGGAGGCTAGATTCGAACCAGCAATCTTCTGATCATGAGCCTAACAAGTTAACCAACTACTATACCCCGTTTCTTCCCCCTCTCTTTCTTTTCTTTCAAGTAATAATTGGGTTTGAGCTATACAAGTTGTACAAGAACTAACAACAAGACCCGAGAGGATCTTAAAAGAAGAAAAAAAACAAGACCCACGAGGACTGTTTTGAATCCACTTGTTATATCATTACCAATAGTGGCAGAGCCGTTCCTGTGAAATAGGAGGCTCGACTCTCTTTTTAAAATAGGCCCCTAGTAAAATAAAACGAAATTTTTTTGTGTAGCTAAACTTCATTAAAAAAAATTAGAATCAGAAGAACTTCTAAATATGAAAGGAATTAAAAAAAAAATAAGTGAAAGAGGTGAAATTTATCTAACGGTGTCGTTTGGATTTGTCACTCCTCTATTGTGGAAAAGAGTAAAACGAATGGTTTATGCAAAGAAAAAAATGATTGTTGTGATTCTTTCAATGAAATAGCTTTTCAAATTGACTGATTAAGTTATTATACAAATTAGGGGTGATTTGATAGGATCAGATTTATGTACAAAAAGGAGAACTAGAGTCTAGAAGAAAAAAAACTCAAACATGTACTGAAGAAAGAAAATGATATAACATTTTTTTTTATCTCAGTGGGGGGTGGATATTAGACTTAATTTTTTGTTTGAGGCCCGTAGCATTTGGAGGCCCGGCCTGGTTGAGCACCTTGCACTCCCCCAAGGTCGGGCCTGAATAATGGCCAATGGAACTAACAACAATACATAGATTTCTGCTCTTTCCCCAACACATTTTGCTCGCACCCTGCAGCCATGCCCAAAATACCCCTGCGTTAGTTAACTAGCGCAAGTGTAAAATAATGCACAAGTTAAGTTGAGTGGCGTGAGTTAAGTAGCGCATAGTCGTTATTTTTTAATAATTTATTTACTATTTTCAAATTATTTTATTTACTTTATTCTAAAATATTTTATTTACTTTATTCTAAATTATTTGTTCACTTTATTCTAAATTATTTATTTGCTATATTCTAATTTATTTATGCATTTAAAATAAATTCGAAATTAGAAAATAAATTCTAATTTATTTATGCACTTAAAATAAATTCGAAATTAGAAAATAAATTTGATTTTATTCTAATTCAATATTTATTCTAATTTTTTTATTCATTAAATACAAAATTAGAAAATAAATTTGATTTTATTTATTCAATATTAATTATTCAAAACATAATCATAAACATAAAATAAATGCAAATATAATTACAAATAAAAAACAAAATTAATAAATACAACTCTGGTTTTATTAATATCATTCAAACATTACAATAATGTATTTGAATTCACTAATCTACTTATTATGTTTTTACCCTATTAGGATAAAAAGTTATTTTTACCCTCTTCGGTATATAGCAATAACTCTTGGGGAAAATAGTGATTAGTCCTGTTGGGGAAAATACATCAAGATCCCTTGAAGTAAATTTAAATTTGATTCCTTTTATACCCCCATGATGATTCTTTTTACCCACGGTAAAAAGATTTTGGGAGTAAAAGGAAGCAAACTTAATTTTACCTCAAAGGATGATGTCTTTTTCCCCAACTTGACCGACCACTATTTCCCCCAAGAGCTACTACTATATACCTAAAGGGGTATAAAGAGCCTAGAGACTATAGAAGCAAAAAAGAAGAAGAGAAAGAGAGAGAGATAGTGAGGAGAGGGAGAAAGTGATATGGTGTGAGGAATTAGGGAAGTATGAAGGAGTATTTATAGATGGGAATGGTAGTATAGGTTATAAACACCATTAATGTGGTAAAAAAAAACGTGTATAATGGGTTAAAAACATGTAAATTGAATGTTGAAAACTTGACCAAAGTGAGAAAAACGTTTGTTCTTCAGCTCTGACCACCGGCCAATGTGCGTGAGTTAACTCGCGCACAGGCCAGTGGCAGAGCTTATAACGTGCGTGAGTTAAGTCACACCGCGTGACTTAACTCAAGCATGAGTATATCTGGAAATCATGCTGGACGCGAGCAAACTGTACTGAGGGAAGAGCAGAAATCCAATACATATGGTATTCTTTGTAAGTTTTGACTTTCTTTTTTAATAAAAGGCCAAGACATTTTAGACACGTACTTTACAGTACACAAAAAGTCATTTGGACCTATGAGATCAATCTATTTAAATAAATAAATAAATAATTCAATTGAGTTGGTTTGATGATATTCATTTTAGACTTTGTAATGTACTCCCTCTGATCTTGAATGTAAGAGAGAAAGAAAAAAAAAAGGCATACATATTAAGAAAGTGGATTGACTTCATTTAGTCAATATAAAAATTACCATTTTTCAATTTTGTCCTTGTCTTGAAATAATTTATAGTAGTACATATTCACACATTAATGATAACAACATTTTATAAGGAAACATGAGTTTTGAACTCGACCAATGGAAAATCTTTGAAAAGTGTTAAACATGGTAATGTGAAACAAATTGGATAAAGTTAATGAGGGTAAAATTGAGATAGTGATATTTAATAGGACTAGACGTTTGACCCGTGCGAGTTTAAGATTGTAATTTTTTTGAAGAACATAAATTGAAGTTGTTATTAACATATTGTTATATTAGATGCACGTTATGGTTGTAAAACTACAATCAATTATGTTGACATTGATCCGAACAAATTTATTATAAATATTATAATGAAAATTTTGTACATGTTAGTAATTAACTAAATACATTTTGAAATAATTTTTGTATAAACTACATTTGATGTTACATTTATATCTTCATCCTCCTCTTGCAACTTAGTTATTGATTTACATGACTCATAACATTTTTTACCAGTAGACATGATCATCTATTGTTGCAGCTTGTCTCATTTGTTAGTAATTTTATAGACAAAATTGACCAACGATTAATAAATATTTTGAAGAGAAAATGTATTAATTATGTAACCACGTCCAAGCACATAGAATAGTACAAGTTAAAAACATCAAAGCCAAAGATGAGCAAAACGATGCTAACTCTCAACTTTTACAAAACTGATACAATTTCTCCACAAATTGTCCCCTACTCAGCTATTTCAAACATGCAGCCACAATATTATTTTGTATTATGTAATTAGTCCACAAAACAGTCCAATCTTGCCTTACGCAGAAATTTTTTTGCTGAAAATATCTTGCCTGCTGGACTTAGTTTGAATAGGTGGGACTTAGTTCTGCCGGACTTAGTAGATCACATAGTATATAAAAAAAATTTGTCTGTTGAACTTTCAAGAGCATTTTGGTTATGATATCATGTCCACCAATTTTTAAATGTCTCTCACTAAGCTGTTTGTAAATCTTCTACAATTATGTATCCATGGATTCAAATGATTTACTCTAAAGAGAATATCAAATCAATAAGATTTAAGCTTACAATACAAACTTAAGTAAAGACAATCCAAAAAAGTTGCAAATACAATTTTCGATCCAAATTAGTGACTGATACAACACTCATATAATTTAGACAAACTATGACATTTCATAAAAGGAAACTTTCAACTAATAAAAAGACAACAAAACAAAAAACTAATAAAATGCAAATTACATTTCAAGACCTATTCTCATCAATTTAGGAAAGAGTATTTCTTGATAAAATTTTAATACTGCACAGTGTCCCTGTAAATAATACTATCAACAACAGAAAACTGAATGGCCTCAAGAAAATGCAACAACAATGAAAGAAAGGCAACATGGGCAACATAAGCCACAACTAAAATCCTATTATTCATTTGAAAATTAAAAAACCGAACACGATATAGTGAAAATTGAAACTTGAATTTACTTCAAGCACTTTCATTCATTGGAGGAGTGTGTCAGTAACACTTACATTGTAGGTAAACACATGATTAGGAAAATACATTATATACAAAATTATAGATATCACACAACTTATTCGATTCCATCATATATGATATTACAACAACCTACACACACAAACAACAAAAAATTATAAACTAAAAAGAGAGATAAAGATAATCCACAATTCAAACCATTTAGATCACTAATTTACTTTATCAGCCATCACTTTAGGTGTTAAATTTAAGTTCACCTGTAGAGAAAAAAGCAAAGAGGAGCAATTCGTACTAACACATACTTCTCTGGACGCTACACACATTTTTCATTAAATCCACTATGACACTATGCTCACACAAATTAACAAAAAAATAAAAATGAAAGACAATTGTTGAAAGAAGTAATGGTATTTTTAATCTAAGAATCAATTGAATGTATCTCAAACTCTTCGACCTAAGACTAATCACTATTGCATGACTATCAACGTAACGTTAGCAGTGGTTTTTGAATGAAAATGTCCAAATATAACTTTTTAGCTAAAGGGACTGACCATACAATGCATGAACTTAATAAGGATATTTGTGTGGAACAACTTACCCCTTGCTTTCATCTGATTTATCTCCTATACTTGGTTT
>Ga0228711_1005838_pt1 | contig 18580 bp, 13 predicted proteins | sample MedpolnodulmetaG_2_FD_177996 | JGI IMG/M metagenome (GOLD analysis project Ga0228711, IMG submission 177996) | Root nodule microbial communities from Medicago polymorpha collected in Santa Monica, California, United States - brown nodules | ecosystem: Host-associated > Plants > Roots > Nodule...
ATGCTTGGTCATTGCTTGATAACTTTGAATGGAGATTAGGGTACACATCAAGGTTTGGTATTGTCTATGTTGACTTCAAAACTCTCAAGAGAACCCCTAAGATGTCTGCATATTGGTTCAAGCAGCTTATTACCAAAAAGAAGTAAATTGATGACCTAAAAAGGCCTCTTTTTGGTCTCTACAATGTTATCATGTGACTTGATTAATGCAAGTCTTGGAATGAAATTATCTTTTAAATAAAACATCATGAGTTTAGATTCAAAATTGAATTCATCAACCTCCACCAAATCTAACAATTACTACTATATCTCACTCTCACAAGTCACAAATGATGTTTAAGAATTGGAATTTGTATAAATATTAGACAAACAATTTTTAAAAATACTCAATATTTTCCTGAAAAAAGTCACTCTTTAAATATAAAGTTTATATAACTTAAACAAACATCCTCTTTCAACATCGTTCAGCTCCTACTATTAAGCTTATGAAACTTTGTTTTTAAAAGATTTTGGAGAAAGTGAAGAAAAAAAGAAGATATATATCTTCTAGTGCCTTGTGAAGCACTAACATAGACACCAAATACAACATTGACATAGATATCAATGTTGATTTACGAAAGTAAGCAATTAAATATAATCACATGTGTCAGTATCATGTCGGTGTTGGACACCTTAATCAAACGTATTTGTGTTAGATACGTGACAGTTTGATGGAGCATCATAATGTCATCTGAAGGTCGTACGAGTCTCGACGAGACCTGACGCTTATTCAGGACATATGATGGTACTCCAAATGGATCATGGCCGACAAAGACAAGAGGCGTCACTTGCCAGAGCGGGTTCTAAAGCAATATGGCTATGTCTAGACCATTCCCAGACCTCCTACGACGATTGGGGATCTTGCACAATCGGATGTGGTTATGGCCTTCATGGAATTTTCTGTCCATGACCTTAGCCAGCAGGAGAGGGGTGATCCGGTCTCGGAGGACGAGGTGTGGAAGCATGAGGTGGGGTACATCAAATGGTTCTACCGTGCATCCCATCCTATTATGATTTCCCCTGCGCCCGTTGCTGATTACACAGCTCTTGTCCCTCCCTACGAGGAGGTTAATGTTGAGCAGCAGTGGGTTAGACAGCAGATCATCAGCAACATCAGTGCCAGAGTGGAGAGTGCAATGGGGGTTCCTTATGTGTTTTCAAATTCTGTCGTTGCTGGCATTATGGATGGCATATGGTCCGAGTATAGCATTTTGCAGGAGGTGTCGGTTTCGCGGAGGAGGACTAGGAGTGATAGTCCACAAAACGAGTAGGGTTTTTTTTTTGTGTTTTCCTGACATTTGTACATATTTAGATGTTTTTATGACACTTTGGCAAATATAGATGTAATAAATTTACATTTGCACATTTGCGTTATTTTATGACATGTTGAATGAATGAATGTATGTATGATTGAATGAATGATGAAAACATGAATGGATGTATGGAAGTATGAATGAATGCTTGAAATTAGGTAAAAATTGCAAAACTGTTGTTCTGGTTGTGGACACAGAATCAATGTGAGTTAAGTAAACCCAGCGTGACTTAAGTCACGCCGGGGGTATTTTAGCCATTTCGTATGGGGATGAGCAAATCTTGATGGGAGAAGAGCAATTTTCTTCGTCCTAACCCATTTGGCTTGTTAGAAAAAATTGGGTTGGGTTGGCTAACCTCTCAGACTTTGGGTCAGTTAAAATTGGGTTGGGTCGGCTAACCTCTGAGACTTTGGGTTGGTCCACTATCAACATTTACATTTGATTTTTGTTAAAAGAAGTAGTACCTTTTTTAAAAAAAATATCATCTAATTTAAAAATTATTAATAAAAATATTTTGACATATGTAAACTTAATAAAAATGATAAATTTAACCAAAATTTATAAATTATTAATTATGAATATGATGTAGAGGCATGCATAACCCAGATAACACTTGAGTAACATTGGTGACATTGATCAACCACAATATCACAAATATATGAAAATACAAAAAAAACTTTGTCAAAGAGAAGAAAAAAAAACAACTTATGACATTGTGGTTAATCAATGTCACCGATAAAAATATCACCAAAGTGCTACTCAGATGACCCAAGCTTAGATGTTATTAGCACACCATAGACAGGCACGAGCATAGAGGTACACGCATGCCATGTAAGGGTCCCTTGATTATGACACATTGCCAAATGTACATTTACAATTTATTTCTAATTTTAGCTTTTGATGGGCAAAATTGAAATTTTCTTCAAACATGTCCTATAAAACCAAACTCTCTCATGTGGTAATCAATGAAACATTATCTAGTGTCAGTGTTTCACTTCACTAGTATTGTTGTCTTTGAAGATGATGATGTTGGATTCACAACAGCATCAATGTTTCTATCCCATGTTTTTCTTCTTCTTAGTTGTTCTTGTTAGTTCAGTTAATGGGGTTACAGTGCCTGAAACAGTGCACTTAGATACTGGAGGGTTGAGTAGAGATGTGTTTCCTAAAGGGTTTGTGTTTGGAGTGGCAACTTCTGCTTATCAAGTAGAGGGTATGGCTAGCAAAGAGGGTCGTGGCCCTAGTATTTGGGATGTTTTCATAAAAAAACCTGGTTTGTGTTTCTTACTTAATCTCAATTAATTATTCTTAATTAGTCAAAAAATAATAATCTCATTTTTTTTTTCTTGATAATGAAAGACCATGTAAAAAAGTGTGTTTTTATTGGAAGTAAGAAAAACTTTTTTTGATGAAATTATTTTGGGAAAATGCATGTTGTGTCTCTGTTCTCAGAACCAAAAAGTATGTTGGTTTGTGTAAAATTGGGTTTGTATTTTTAAATAATGTTTCAAATTTTAATTAGTTCTATCTCGTTTTAACATGGATTAGAAATCAATCTGAGAAGTCCGCAAGCATAGTTCAATTGGTAGCTATCAAGTAGCTATCAAGGACATTATCTCTAGAGGTTGGGGTTCGAACTTCGAATTTTTCATTTCTCTTGATCCAAAAAAAAATTCAATATGTGAATCAAGCCACAAGCTATTTGATTAAAAATAAAAATCAATCTGAAAACCTTGAAAAAAAAAAAGGAACTAAGAAGTGCAATTATTTACGTATAAAATACAAACTTAAATTACTATCTCATTTTGCTATTTTAATCTCTTTTTTTTTCGAAAAAAAATTAAAATAGCAAATAGTAATTTAAAAGGAGTGTTGATAGTACATTTTCTAACACATTTTTTTATTGATTTGAAATTCAAACGCCACATTAATTCATAAGGGGCCATATATGAATATGGTGAAGCATTTTTTCTAATTTTAAAGACATCTATTTAAAAATATATTAATCTCTTTTTAAAAAAATGGTAAGATTTTGATTTGGTCTACCTGTTTGTCGGAAAAAGAGACTCTTTAAAACGATCATGATGTAAAGTGTACATCTTTACACTGTACGAATTTCTTTTTTTCTTAAAAGAGCAATGATGAGATGATTGTGATAAATTTTCCAGTCCAAAAAATACTTCTTTTTGGTCAAAGTTTTTTTGACAATAATTTTTTTTTGGTACCTAGATTTTTATTAAGATTTGATGTTATTTTGTATAAATTCATAGAAAAATTTTACAACATTTTGACAAAGTTTTTTTTTTTTTTTTAATGTTTTTTGGGTTCCACTACTTATTTTTAGGAAGTAGTGAATAGTAATATTTGTTAACCATTGATTATTTTTTTTGACAAAATTGATTGTTACTTTACTCTAATATGAAATATAAACAATAAGGATAGTTGAAAAGTTGATATATTTAGTTACTCAATTTCCTAAAAAAAAGTTGATATAGATTTTCTAACACATTTTTTATCATTTTTTTACGTATTTACTTCATATACATCAATTTTTATGTATTTTGTTTAAAAGTTGATGTAGATTTTCTAACATGTTTGTTACAAGTAACTATACTCAATTCCCTGGAAAAAAATGTTATTTCTCATTTGTTATAAGTAATTAACACATTCATAAAATTGGCATGTCCCTTTTCTTTCTACTATGTCAACCCATAAATTAACCTTGAGATTGGTTAAGCGTTTTTCTTTTAAAAAGGTTAAATATTTCATGTTTCAATTCATAACAGGGATTGTCGCGAATAATGGCACAGGAGAAGTTTCTGTTGATCAATATCATCGCTACAAAGTAAGCACCTTCAAAGCTTAAACACATTAGAAATTTAATTGAAGTTACATAACTTTTGTCACAAGCAATCCAAAATCCTTAGTATGAACCTTACATTTAACTTGCCAAATAACATATTATATAATGTGCATTTGATCATATATGTGTGTGTGGTGTCGCGCGTGTTTGAGCTCAAGTATGTTCAATTTGCAGGAAGATATAGATCTCATCGCAAAGCTAAATTTTGATCAATACCGGTTCTCAATCTCATGGTCCAGAATTTTTCCAAGTAATTCAAATATTTCTATATTTACATATTTGATCAAAACAAGATGTAGAAAATCCATTAATAATCAGTTTTAAACTATTGATGCAGATGGAACTGGCAAAGTAAATTGGAAAGGTGTAGCGTACTACAACAGATTGATCGATTACTTGCTAGAAAAGGGTAATTTTTTATGTATCCATAGTCGAAATACTAACATAGTTTTGGAAATGTAATGTTAATTTTAATTGCTCGTGGTGTTTTTGTTCCTTAAACCGTTGCAGGCATTACTCCTTACGCAAATCTCTACCATTATGACCTTCCTTTAGCTCTTGAGTTGAAATACAACGGTTTATTGAGCCGTAATGTTGTGTAAGTACTTACATAGACAAAAAATGTTGATAGAAAGTTTTACGGGACTAAAAAATGTGATTTTATTTTATCTGGAATAAAAACGAAATTCTGAATGATCAATGTTTTAAAATTGGACAGGAAAGATTTTGCGGATTATGCAGATTTTTGTTTTAAGACATTTGGAGACAGAGTTAAGAACTGGATGACCTTCAATGAACCAAGAGTTGTTGCTGCTCTTGGTTACGATAATGGCTTTTTTGCCCCTGGAAGATGTTCAAAAGAATATGGAAATTGTTCAGCTGGAAATTCAGGAACTGAGCCTTATACTGTAGCACACAATTTGATATTGTCACATGCTGCTGCTGCTCAAAGATACAGAGAGAAATACCAGGTAATATTAATATTTTGAGTCTTTTTTAGATTAGGTATATGTTTAGATAATCGGTGAGTTTGTGAGAATCACGAAGTGCCATAGTGATTTCGGCAAAAACTACACTGCGCAACTATGATTTCGTCACACTCATTGTGATTCTCATCATGGACCAAGTGGTTTATACAATTTGTTTTGATGTTTTTATCTTGTGGTGATGATTGTGGATTTTTTAGGAAAAGCAAAAGGGTAGGATTGGAATTTTGTTGGATTTTGTTTGGTATGAGCCTCTTACAAGATCAAAGGCTGATAACTATGCTGCTCAAAGAGCTAGAGACTTTCATATTGGATGGTAAAAATTGTTGGCTTTTCTAATCGAAGAATTTGTTGGAATAACGCCAGAAGAATTGTACCTAAGTTTTGTCATTTTGTTAATTTCGTAGTGTGTGTTTTAAGTTGTTTATAAATTTCCACAGGTTCATTCATCCCCTTGTTTATGGTGAGTATCCAAGAACTATGCAAACTATTGTTGGGAAGAGACTCCCAAAGTTTACTAAGGAGGAAGTGAAACTTGTGAAGGGCTCAATTGATTTTGTTGGTATCAATCAATATACTACTTACTACATGTATGATCCTCATAACCAAAAACCAAAAGTCCCTGGCTATCAATCGGATTGGAATGCAGGGTTTGCTTGTAAGATTTTAGTCATTGTTATTACGATATTAGCGACTATGTTGACGAATTTCATATACTTCAGAAACTACTTTTTATTTTTATATACTTTAGTGACTGAATTGTATAGAGAGTAATACTTTAGAAAGTAAGTTGATGATTATTTTTCCTGTTAATGTCCATGACTGACATTGATTTTCTTGCTAAACATTGAAGATGCTAAAAATGGAGTGCCTGTTGGACCAAGAGTAAGTTTGAATCAAGTGAAAGTTAATTAATCATTATAAAACTATTAGTGCAAATGCAATTACTTAATAATATGTGATACTTTTCAGGCATATTCATATTGGCTTTACAATGTACCATGGGGCTTGTACAAATCAATAATGTACATCAAGGAGCATTATAAAAACCCAACTATGTTCTTATCTGAAAATGGTAAAAGTTGATACTAGTTTCTAGTTTATTTGAAGAAAATTGCTCTTCTCCCTTTCAAAATTGCTCATTCCCTTAATTCAACATGAGTTAACTCACGCTCGGCATTTTTCAGCTTGAGTTAACTCACACCGACACTTTTAAGATCAGTTGAACCGGCTTAAAAAGTGATTGAATTGATCTGAAAAGTGCCAATGTGAGTTAACTTGCACTGAAAAAATGTCGAGCGAGAGTTAACTCACGCTAAATTAAGGGAACGAGAAAAAACAAAAGTGAGAAGAGCAATTTTCTTATTTGAATACTTCATTTTATTAGTTTTAACCCTCCTTTTTGTAAGGATGAATGTTCAATTTAAAGGAAATATGAAATTTGGGTTTTGATGTAATGTAAATATTTAATGATTTGTAGGCATGGACGATCCTGGAAATGTAACATTTTCCAAGGGTTTGCATGACACAACAAGAATAAACTATTACAAAGGCTATTTGACTCAACTAAAGAAAGCTATAGATGATGGAGCAAATGTGTTTGGATACCATGCTTGGTCATTGCTTGATAACTTTGAATGGAGATTAGGGTACACATCAAGGTTTGGTATTGTCTATGTTGACTTCAAAACTCTCAAGAGAACCCCTAAGATGTCTGCATATTGGTTCAAGCAGCTACTTACCAAAAAGAAGTAAATTGCTGAGCTAAAACAATGTTTCTTAAGTTTCTAGTTGTGGTAGTGAATAATGTTTTTGAGGTTTTGGATAAAAGACCTCTTTTGGGTCTCTACAATGTAATCATGTGACTTGATTAATGCAAGTCTTGGAATAAAGTTATCTTTTAAATAAAGCTAGAAACATCTTCTAGTGTCCCATGATTGAAGCACTGACACAGACACCAGATATAACTGACACGAACATCAATAGTAATTTATAAAAATAAAAGTGATTAAATATAATCACATGTATCGGTATCATGTCAGTGTTGGAACACCTTAATCAGACGTGTTTGTGTTGCACACACGTGACCGGTTGGCTCAATTTGGCAGATTATGAACTACTTTTCTAAAAAAAATGTATAAATTCTAACTGGGATACAACAAAATTCATGAGCAGATTGAAGGATTACACTCTTGAAAAGAAACTCAAAATAGTTCTGATGTTACTCCCCTTTTTCTTCTTGGATTTCTTTTCACTTCCACCACTTCCTTTCAAATCAGCACTAATCCTAATCTTAGACTTTACACTTTCTTGAGACTCCATATCCAAGCATAAAGCATCACAATTTTCCTCTTCAGTCACTCCTGAAACCTGTTCATCAGTGACTTCTGCTTTATCTAAGCAAACATTCTCAGATTTCCTTTTCTTTGAGAGATTTGTTGACCCTTTTTCTTGAAAGTTATTTGGTGACATGTAATCATCAATATCTATATATTCAGCACTGCTTACAATAGAAATTTCTTCCATTGTTTCCTCTTTCTGAACCAAACTTATTTCCTCCTCGTGTTTTCTTATCCTAAAAGGATTGTTGTTAGGAACCTTTAAATGAGTTTCATCAAATGTAAATGGCTTTTTCATTGTTTCATTTGTTTCCAATGGCATGATTAGTTTCTGAAGTGCCGTTACTTCATTGGAATACTTATCTTTATCTGAGAGCCTTGTCACTGCAGATAGAGAAATGTCTTATGAGAATACAACATATACCATGCTAGAAACTGGATTAAATACCTAGTTCGCACATTATCAATATTCCAAAATGGTATCTAGAATCGAAAAAATATCAATCAAGTTATGAATCTGCTACCATAAACATACCTAACAGTGTCCACGTAGTTCAAAATTCACATATGATATTACAAACTTAATGTCATTCTAGTCCTTGTACATATCAATGAGTAATGAATTTAATTAAAATTTTGTAATTTTAAAGATCATTTTGGAATATCGATAATGTGAAAGACTAGATTTATACAGTCCTACAATTTCAACTTTCAAGTACATATTTGATAATTATTCTAGAAAAATATGCATAAAGTTGATAATGTATTTCACAGAGAATTTAACGTATGCAACGACAGGATAAAAAAAAAATTACACCGAGATTCAATCATATCTCACCATGTAAATATTTGGAGCAATACTTCAGAAAAGAATATTCTTACATGACATCACTGTAAAATATGATTGAAAACTGTGTAATTTTTTTATACTGTCGATGCGAAGTTATCAAATTATTTTACAAAAATCGTAAGTACAAACGCAATGCATCGACAATTTATATGACTTGCCTGTACAATTTTTATTGATATTCTGGGAGCCAAAGATTGAAAAACAATTCTCCTGTTTAAATGGTGTAGGAACTTCACTTTTCCTGAGTTGACCAATGGTATGGGGATCAATGGGGTGTAAAGGAAGTCTAGAACATTCAGATTTATCAAAGGCTTCCTTAGTTGATGGATTCAAATTTCCTTCAGCTATTGCTTTGACTATAGTTGAGGGAATTTCTCTAATTACATTTGGATTTGGTCAAGGAAAAAATTACATGTTCAGCAATCATATATTAAAACCGATGACGTATATAAGGTATGTTTGAATTGACTTATTTGAATTTATCTACTGACATAAACACTTTGAGATTGTTTGCGAGAGTTTGTGGAAAGAGCTTATGACATGTCCATAAGTTGTTTTCAACTTGCTGTCATAACTCCCCGATATAGCTTATGAAAACAGCTTAAAGTTTATATTAAAACAGTTAGATTTCATTTCATATTTTGAAATAGAAATAGCTTAGATATAATCACTTTATTGATTAAATCGTATGCTATAAGTTCTTAATTAAGTTGTTTATCCAAATCATGATATACATATTCAGAAACTCTAGATAAATATTATCAGAAACGGTGTCTGATGGATGCAACAAATGCAGAATGGAGAAGTTGAGAGTATTGAAAATAATGGAAGATTTAAGTAAAAGTCCAATAAATCAAGGATACGGCCCCAAAAAATTGAGGTCTTTGTCAAGTGACTCAAGAAAACTTTCCGGAAGAGGCTTCATGTGCTTGAGCTCTTTGGTATTGATATCATATCTACACAAATATTTGAAACGAAGATGTTATCATTGGAGTTAATAAAATACTCGATATGAAAATCAGAAATAGTTTTAGTATATTAGTACATTCGGGCATGCTCAAAAACAGCAAGTGCATCCTTGAAGGATTTGGCATAATCTACGGGCATTTGATCACCTTTCTCAAGCTTAAGAACAGACAAGATCTGTTGTAAAGAACTCATATATTAGTCTCATAATGACTTTAGGCAACATCGGCGGCAACAACTTGTACCAATTTGAACTTTAGGCAATTACTGTTTCCGAGTATACACCAATAGTGAATGTCACCTAAGAAATGACAATCATGTAGTGTTTGCGTGCATGCAAGTGTTATAAAAAGCTACACACCAATATATCAAGCAAGTAGTATTTGGGGATAGAAGAGATGTTTTGTAATTTTAGTAGAATCATTGAATCTTCTATTGTAATTGAATTCACTTCCACAAGTACTTACACGATCGATATTCCGATACTTCGAAACTAGGGCATGCGCTCGAGCAACACCAATGCCAGGAACAGATGGAAGAAAATCACAGCCAGCTAAAACACACATACCTAAAAGGAGAGAGGAAAAAAAATCTCTTTTTCAGCTTGTCATAAACCTAAAAAATAGTGGTAAATTCCTAGTTTCTTTTCAGCTTGTTCATCATTTCAAGGAAAAGTTTTGTGCAGAAAAGTTCTCGGCATTCTAATTTTCCTTCTTTCAAAAAAAGACACATGGATATTTTTAAGCGTATTATTGCATTCAACAAGAAAATCACCTGTGAAAAGTTTCATATCGAAACTTTGAAACGAAGGTTTACAAGATTCGGCAGAAAAAACCTTCTCTAACTCAATTCTTTCGCCATTCCCGTCACGGTCCATCTTAAAAATAACCTGTTCAAAATAACTGCGGATTAAAATCCAAAACACAGGACTTCTGTTAAAATTGAAAGATAAAGTGGTAAACCTGGACGCACAAGATCATAGTTTCAGAGAAGTTCTTACAGCTGGACAACCATATGCAATCAGATCACTATCTTCAGTGATCACTGCTTCAATGCCACCTTTTTCGGTTTCGAGGTTGGACAAGTATGCTAACTGAGCATCTGCTTCATATGGAGCTACAACAAACTCAATGTTCTCTGATTTCAGAGTCTGCAACAAAATTGTATGAAGGAATTACTCTAGAGTGCACATTATTCATAGATTGTTGTTCGAGATGAGCGTTATTATTCTCAAATTTATATGTTTAGAGCGTACCTGAATCAGCTTATGAGCCATAACGGGAGTAATATTCACTGCTCTCTACACACAAATATGGAAAGTGCTTCAATTGTTTTGCTTCATAAGCATAACCATCATCATGTGAAATAGAAAATACAATAAACTTTTGTCACTTCATATCTACTGACATAATCACTTGTTAGACTGTTTGAATAAGCTTATGACATGTCCATAAGCTCTCCAGGATAGTTTATGAAAGCAGCTATAGCTTATATACAAATAATTTGATATTACCTTATCTTTTGTCATAAAAACTGCTTATACATAAGCACTGATATAATAAGCACTCATGTTATAAGCGTTTGATTAAGTTGTTTTCCATGACCAAAAAAGTATAAAATTGGCATCATTGCTCATACCTTATTCATTACTTTTTTTTGACCAGACATAACTATTCTAGTAAAACCTAGGTTTCATCTAATTAATCGGCATAAGCAATAAAATAAACCCCCTAACTAACCATTGTTTTATCTTTTCCATTTCAAAACTGAAATGTTTCTAACCTGAAAGAGTTCAGAAGCAGCATTAACATTCCCTTCTTTGAGCTTAGCCATTGCCAACTCACGATTAGTATTCCTTTTTCTAAACAACCAAATCAAACAAGCATCATAAACTGAAAAACAGAACAAACAAAAGATTGAAGAAATTGATTCAAATCCTTAAAAGCTCAAACAAATAAAAGCATACTTATTCCTCTCTTTCTCAGTTGCTGCTTTGCAAGGAACATTGCCGCCATCAAAAACAACAACTGGTGTTACTTTATAGTACCGAAGCAAATTCACTCTATGCATGAAGTATTCAATGTACCGCAATTTCCTTTCACTATTAGAATCAAGACAAAGCTCCATACTACACGAATAAGCTAAAAACAAAACAACAAATAAACGCGTATTAGATGTAATAGTTAGTTATAATAATTAGTTACACTAGTTAGTTATTTTAATTGACTTTACAAACATTGTTTGTATCCTTTCATATAAACAACAATCCTCTCATTAATCAATATACTTTTAGATTAATTTCTATGCACGGACAGAGTAAAACTTTTTACAAATGTGTCCAATCAAATCACATTACGCCACTGTCATATGTTAGTTCCTAAAATATTTACAAGGCATGATTTAATCGAATGCATGTGTAAAAAAAGCTTTACACTGTCGGTGTATATACATTAAATCCATATAAAAGCTTTGCACTGTCAGTGTTTATAAATTAAATCCATGTAAAAGTTTTACACCGTTGGTGTATATAAATTAAATCCATATACTTTTCTATCAAGATTTGTAATATGGTATCAGAGAGTTAATCGTTCCACAACTTACTTTCACAAAAATTTTCGCAAACTTATTTGATCAAATAAAAAAAAACTCTTAAAATTGCAAGAACAACATAACGAGTGAATTTCAAAATTTCATCAAAATCAAATTTTTACTCACCCCCTTTATGAAGCCATGAATATGCATCAATACCCACCTGAAGATTTAGCAATATGAATTAAAAGAAGCTAAAAGAATGAAAATTAAACACAACCCAGATGAAATTTTGAGTAAAAATCAAAACTTTTAATGGATTTTGTTGAATCTTACTCGTTTTCCAGCGTAGTTCTTGATGTGAACTGGTTCAACGTAAGTTTTCATGAATCTGAGAAGATCTTTGATTCCCATTCGCAATGTTCGTAGGTTTTTGTTTCTGGGTTTTGGGTTTTTTTCGATTTTTCTTTAATATTTGTTAATCTTTTATTTGATTTTTTTTATATTATTATAGAGACAGAAAATGGCGGGAAAAGCGGTAATTGGCGAAATAAAACGAGGTAACACGAGGAAAACTACGTTCCCTGTGGTTGGAGTTTACTTTTCTGCCCCTTCAATTGCTCTTTATGCTGAAAATATCTGCCCTTTCAATTACTCTATGTTAAAAAATATCATTCAAAAGTTATATGATAAAGAAGTTAAAATTAAAAATAAAATGTCGTTTGGTAGTTACGAATCGAAAGGTTGTAGCAATTTTTTTGGAAATACCCACCCTATGGCCTTCTCCCGCGCCTTGTAAATTTTTCAAAAATGCCCTTGTGAAATCCGGATTTTAAAATCCGAATTCATATTTACTATTTTGGATTTTATAATCCAAACAGTTCTTATGTACAATCAGTCATCAGACTCTCTCACATTTCAGCAGTTTTTAGTTTTGCTTTCAAAAACAACAAAAAAACTAAGAAAAAAAAATGCTAAAAACCTATCAAATAAAATCATAAAAATATAAAAATAGCACCAAAAATTTCTAAAAATCAAATAAAACTAATGCAAATTTTTTCAGATTTTTCTGAGAATATGAAAAATTAAAAAAAAAATAAAAATGGGTCTAGATAATGAAATTTTGGATTTTGAGGGGCGGACTCCCGTAGAAGGTACCTTCTAACTCCTGTAGAAGGAACCTTCTACGAGAGTCATGGTCCTTGAATTTTTTCTGATTTTCTGGGGAAGTTTCGGAGCAATTCGATCAAGTAGCTTGAAAGCCCAATTTTTGACTAAGAACAGGTAACAATAACCTAAAATAGAAGGATGCGAGTTAGGAAGATTAATATTGTCCCTAAAATGACTATCCATGTTATAAACATGTTTAGAATTTGTGCTGATCCAGTTTGAATTATATAATCCGAACTGTTTTACCTTGAAAAAGGGTGTTTAGGGGGATATGCACATAATCCGAATTTGTGCTGATACAGTTCGGATTATGTAATCTGGAAACATCATGTAACGCGTCCTATTTTTTGAATTTTCCAGATTACAAAATCCGGAAAAATCTGTTACTCAATTTTTCACCCTTTAACAAAAGAAAAACCATTTCGGATTATAAAATCCGAAAACTCAAGGGCATTTTTGGAAAAATAGGGCGCGCGAGGAAACCCACAGGGTGGAAAAAGTAATTCCCTTTTTTTTGGGTTAGAAAAGTACATCTTGATAGTTATTGGCTGTGCTACGAAGGCGATATGTGTTTTAAAGTGGATTTTAGCGTTGGCTCAAACCTGATATACTTTTGCATTATGAAATGCATCATTTCATCTGCATCAATACAAAGACTTTTACTTGTAGGCATCATCTTATTGTATTCTCGTGCATCCTATTTTTCGAAAATACCATTTGTTCAGATTGTATATCTAAAGGGTTTTTCGGATTATAAAATTCAAACGGAGTAAAAAACTGAAGGCTTGTAATGTCTAAAATTATACATTACGTCTACTTCTTCATTTTTAGAAAAATAGGACTTTTTTTAACAATAGTCAAGCATAATAAACTCATAACTAGAACTTAACAAAAATAGTTAAAATAATTTAATTACAAACCTAACATTTCAAGTCAAGTTAACTACGAAGCTAATAAACTTCGAAAACTATTTTAACTTACAATTCAGAAAAATCCAAATTTATTTCCTCTCGTACATGCTTCACGCAAAACAAAACATCAAGCACACATCACATCTCATTTGATACCTAAAATGTTGGTCGTATGGGTTAGTCTTCAATATCCATGAAATAAAATCAATAATAAATTATAACATCAAATAAGAATATACAATCATTATCAAAGAATCATGATAACCTTTTTTTTATTTAGAATATTATTCACTCCAAAATATACTATGAAATAGACGCAAGACTCAATGTTAGTGCAGATGCATGAAACACAAGTAGACATGATCTGGAAATCACCTCAATTTGCATAATAATTTTTAATCGTCCCATTTGACATATAATAATGAATCGCCCATTTGACATAGTAAGAATCACCCTATTTAGCATTTGATAATAACTCATTGAATCGCCCCATTTGACATTTAAAAGTCAATTGAATCGTCTCATTTGACACCTATATGTCATGTCATGCATGTTGTACACTCTTTCTATAAATTACAAACTTTTCAGGCTCTTAAACCAGCAAATACACACACACACACACACACACACACACACGCACACACACACGCGCACACACACACACACACACATATATATATATATATATATATATATATATATTAGTATTATTTTAAATAAACACAACTCAATACTATTTTAACTAACAACATTAACAAGTTAAGAGTCTTCCAAAATCATACTAGATTATGAATAGGTACCTAGTATTGATTCAATTTAGGTCCAATATCTGTTATTTTAACATCCTTCGTAGCTAATTAATATATTATTTTGGCAAAATACCTCTTTTGGTCATTTAAGTTTGAAAAAATTGTTAGAATGACAGGCCTTGCCTTTCCATTTTTATATATACAATCAGAGTTTGACAAAATCCTATACATTCATGACTAATCAAGACTAATCAATTTACAATAATGATATTCGTAAATATAGGGATATGTACATAATAATCTAATACACCTCATAGTTGAAACTGGAGGTTGACCAATGGTGAGAGTATCACAAAAGTCATGAAAGAGTTGCAGCGGAAGACCTTTGATGAAGATGTCAACAATTTGATAGCGTGATGGAACATGCAAATCTTACTTGTCCGCGAGCTACTTTTTCACGCACAAAATGAATATTCATCTTGATGTGTTTGGTGCGCTGATGTTGAACAGAGTTGCCAGAAAGGTAAACTACACTCACATTACCACAAAATACCAAAGTAGTAGTTGTTGTAATGGGGCAATGTAGTTCCAATAATAAGTTTCTAATCCAACAAGATTCAGAGACTACATTAGCGACTCCGTGGTATTCGGCTTCTTCACTTGACCGAAAAGTGTGGGTTGGCGCTTGGCAGACCAGAAGATTAGACTATCTCCAACGTAGACACAGTAGCCAGAAGTGGATCTTCTGGTGTCTAAACAACCAGCCCAATTTGTATCAGTGTAAGACACTAGTCTGCCGACAGAAAAGGGATACAAATGAAGGTCGAAATCAAGAGTGTCGTGAATATACCGAATGATACACTTCAGAGTTGGCATATGTTGTGTTTTAGGACCAGACATGAATAAACATACTTGTTGAACATCATATGAGATATCAGGTCTTGTGAATGTTAAGTATTGCAAAGCACCTGCAAGATTCTGATATTCTGTTGGGTCGTGATATGGATTCCCAGAAGAAGCACTGAGTTTTTTCTTGGTGTCAACCAGTGTAGGGGATGATGTAACATCCCAGACGACTTAACTTGTTGTTTTATTGTTTTCGTGCAAATATTTTATGACATGTGGGTTTGTAGATACTTGATACTAGTTTTATTTTTTTAGGGAAAATACTTGATACTAGTGAGGATGGGTTTTCATTTGACATAATTTTTTGTGACATTGTTGACATTAATGTATTTTAAATAAGAAAGAATAGTGGATGAATGGTTAAAATAAAATATTTAGATGAGAGAAAATGATTGATTAATAGATAGATCGGAACAATGTCATTAAAATCTAATGTCACTCAAGTGTATTCCGTGAATATTTCACGTGGTTGATAGTTATTGGTTGTAGAGTGAGGGTGATTTGGGTATTTCATTTAAATTAGTGTTTCAAAGTGGACTTTGACTCAATCCTAATACGCTTCTGCATTATGAAATGCACTATTTCATCTACATCAATGCTAACTAATTCATAATTCATTATAACTAAAGGAACATAGCAATGGAGATTGAATCACCAAGTTTTCAATGTAGTCTTCATGTCTCTCCGAGAAACTATTGAGTCAACGTCTTTCTCAGCGGCGAAGCTCGTACAATTTTTACAAGGGGGCCAAATATAAAAAAGAAATAAAATATATTTTAAAAACTAATATATTAAACTTAATCAATAAGTAAAATAAATTTGCAATAATTTTTACTTATATTTAATGAAACGACAACGGAGAAAATAAAAGTTAAACAATAGTTATTTATAAAAGTTGAGCTTTATAGAGTGGTAATAACTTAAATTTATCCATAATTGACACTAAGTAAACTAAATATATTATCAATATTTATGCAATACCATCTCTCTTTAAACCAACAAAATTGTTTGGAGTAGCCAAATAATATATTAATGGTAGCTACATATAACCCTATACCAATTTTCAAGTTTTTCTTCTTTTGGGGTAGCCAATGCTACCCCATAGTTATGAAGGGAATCACCCCTGATCTTCCTTCCTTTTTGTGGGTTCGTAGACTCTTGAAAAGATTGGTGCCAAAGTCATACCATCAATGGTACTCTTCAAACGCACTTCTAGTATGAAAAGCTCGTAAAAATCTTTTGACATTTTGTATGAATTACCTCACATAGGTCTCTTTGGTGAGGTTTATGATGTGAATGTTGAGAATACGTACATTCCATCATATGAAAGAAATGTAGATGCTCCTATCTTTTTCATCAGTAAGTTGGACAAAGGAGACTTTCAATCTATAAGATCACAAGTTACATGGATTCTCACTCATCAAAGAGATGACGATGAAGTCTTAACCCCCATTTTTACATGGTTGTTGATAGTATTCCTCACTCTATGAGTGGGAACACAACAAAAATGTAGGGCATGAAAATAAGTACAATCAAAATTCATAGGTAAAAGCAAATATTTTGCCTGATGGGTGAAACTCAACAACTATAGGGCATGAAATCCTTGAATTTGGGAAATCAAATTGACAAATTACATTAACGGTCTTTTATCTTAATTAGTTATAACCCTTCGTTCTTTATCTTTTATTTTTTTTTATCATTTAGGTCCTTTATCTATCAAAATGTGTAAAAGTTAATCCTTTTTACCATTTTCCTATTAAAAACAATGCTGAAATAATAATTTTGTAAGTAACTTTATTTTTAAATAAATAATTTTTACTAAAAATAAAGGAATTCATAAATCATATGAACATCTTCACCATAGTCATCCACATCTTTATCATGTTCTTCCTTAAATCAAAATTCAAAGTCCCCAAAAATATCTACCTAAATACACCTCCAAATTGGTTGAATATCTTTCCTTCTATCTCTAAGTTGCTTTCTTACTAGTGATTGACAGCAAAATTTGCCATATTACTTTTATTTATTATAGTTAGTGGCTTAGTCTCTTTGTTTGTTTAGGCATTGGTTAATTTTTGCTTTCTGGTCTTGCTTGGTTTGTTGCATTTGTAAGATTTTGAAGTTATATTGTGGTACGCTTTGTGCTAGATATATTGCTTTTTCTATGTCAATATACTCTATTTTAACTTGTTTAAAAAAACATCATTTTGCATACACATACATGAAAAATCCTGGCAATGATCGGAGAACATGAACGTGGTTCATCCACTTGGTCATTTGGGTATTGCCTACATACCAGATATATGGGCAAAGTTTAAGATTGATTCATCATCGTTTTACAATTGTATCAAAATTGGATTATATTTTGGTTTTCAAGTCTGGTACGGCTATTAAAAATTTATTGAAGGAGATGATTCACACATGTGGGAGAGGATAATACTTAGATGCCTTGTTGAGATTTGGGGATTATGAAAGAAAAACCAGGAAAAAATGAATTTGGGAATTTTATGGGTTTGGTAAATTTATGGTTTATTAACATTTGAGGATTTTAAATTTTAATTTAAGGAAGAAGATGAAAGTGAAGATATTCAAACAATTTGGGATATTTAAGTGTACATTTTTAGGATTTTTAATTTTGATTTAAGGAAGAATGGAGATTAACTTATGCATGTTTTGATGATTAAAGAAACAAAATGGGACAAAAAAGAAATAAAGTACGCATGCGTTACAACTAAATATGATAAAAATATTTCATAGTATAATTTTGTCAACTTAAATTTGACGGTAACTACTAAAGAGGAATATGATTTTCTCGATATACCTACAATTTTGTACCTGTTACCTAAGGATTTTTATTGTAACTATAAATCAATTTTCTTGTAGTGTAAGTGTATGAAAATCAAAACTTGTCCAAAAAAATAAAATCAAAAGAACTTTTACGATTTCTTTAAAAAAAAAAA
>Ga0228711_1005842_pt1 | contig 18579 bp, 13 predicted proteins | sample MedpolnodulmetaG_2_FD_177996 | JGI IMG/M metagenome (GOLD analysis project Ga0228711, IMG submission 177996) | Root nodule microbial communities from Medicago polymorpha collected in Santa Monica, California, United States - brown nodules | ecosystem: Host-associated > Plants > Roots > Nodule...
GTTAAGATATATAAGTATGAGTGTGAGGAACTCCCACATTAATTTGCCAAAGTCTCTAGTCTACCCGTTTTTCCCAATATAATATCATATGATTCATGTCCCAAAATGTATCAATCTATGTGTGAGTGTGAAACAATATGTTTGGACATGTAAAAGATTATCCACAACATTTAATTGCTAAGATTAGTGGAAGGAAAGATTCAATAAAGCATAATTGGTTTGTAAGATTCCACCTAAAAGTGCTTTCATCACCATGCTCAAGTCAACAATTGCTTTTAGTCTTCTAACACACTAAGAACTTAGTGTTTAAATTGCAAATGCTGCTTGTAGAAAGTGTGTTGGAAAGGCATGGTCTAATGTGAAAATAATAATATGATATCAAAATTTGAACTAAGTAAGTGGATTGCTTTTTAAGAGTGCAAGAAATGAACTTTGTGGATATTGTGATTGGAACAAAATATTTTTTTAGAATGCAACCCACAAAAAGTTTCTTTCTAAGAAAATGCTTAGTGTTTGTGTGCGTCACATAAAATATATTTATAGGATTTCATAGAAACTTTGCAAAACTCCATAGAAACTTTCTCATATTAACAAAAAAAATATTATGTGGCATTGTTCAAAAGACACTTTGCAAAGCTACATAGAAACTTCCATAATTTAAACAAATTTTTTTGGTTGTCTCCATGAACCATGATGCTTTCCAATTCAATTTTTATTTCAATTATAATGTACTTTCTCTATCAAACAAAGTTTCCCTCAATAAATAGTAAATGTTTTGTTTGAATTAGATGGTTGTTTCTCTACTTGTACACATGATTTAAACATGTGTTACAATGCATGTGTGTCATTGCCAAAGTGTCACTAATTTCCTTAAACATAACTATGTTGTTGGGGGTCCAAGCTCAACTATGCAGACATAAATAGCTAAGGAATAGGATGCTAGCTGTAATCCTCAACATAAGAAAGCATGCATGATAGCTGCTGTCAAGAATGGAACTAGAAATACTTTGCATTATCTTTAGTGGTTTTATTCTTCCATAAATGTCTATTATTTGATACCTTTTAATTTGGACAAGTGAAGAAGAGCCAAAACTTCTAAGTGTAAAGGTCACATAAATTTAATTTAAATTTTTTTATTACATAAATACTGAATTTTGTAAAAAAAAAATAAAAATACATGAAATATGAACGAATATACATGCATGATTTTATAACAAAAGTATATTTATGTCAATAAATTTTTAAAATTTATAAACTCAAATTCTCACACTTCCAAATCACACCAATATCGGAGAGCTAATAAGTGAGGAAGATTGGAAGAAGTTGATAGTTTTTTTAAAAAAAATAAAATTAAGAACTTGATAGTCACAAGCTTGTTATATATATTTTTTGACAACATCATTTCGTGTTTTAGTTTATTTTAGGAGAATGTCGTATTTTAGTTGATGTTCAAGTTATTCAATTTATATTGAAATTTTTTAATGGTAAATATCAATATGTTAATTGTTATGTTAGTTTTTTCTCATTGTATCTTGAATCTTCAACTCTTAAACGCTTAACTCAAACCAGAGCTATCCAACCTCCCACTTATTGAACTTATATGCCCTAGGCAGTGCATGGCAATTGGTAGGATAGGGTAAGGTGCTATGGTGTATGTCCCTATACAAGCAGTTTGAAAAAAAAAAACTACAACATCCACATTCTGGGTATTTAAGTGTTTGTACTCATTTTGTAAAAAAACAAAAAAGGGTTGTGGTGAAAAATTCGTATGTAGTCTTTTATCTTATATTTTTGTAATAATTTAATGGCTTAATTAATGATTTAGTCCCTTGAGTTATTTGTTGGTTACATTTTGGTCCTATAAGTTATTAACGTTACAATTTGGTCCCTTAAGTTAGTATCTGTTAGCCAAATAAATCCTCACTGGCAGTCTTTTGCCAAAACGTTAAATAGGCACATGTGAACGGTGACGTGACAACTTGCAATGTGTATCCACCTTAGACAATGGGTTAGCGGTTTTGACGGTGGGGATTTATTTGGTTGACGGAAGATAGCTTAAAGGGATCAAATTGTAACGTTAATGAATTATGAGATTAAAATGTAACCAACAAATAACTTAAGGGACCACATCATTAATTAAGTCTTTAATGATTAATTTTTTTCTCTTCCATGTCATTTATCTTTTACAACACGCACAAGATTTTTCTTTCTCAATATTTCGTTTAAAAGACCCTTATATGTCTTTTACAAACCAAAATATTATAGTGACTCAAATAATTATTAGACGATGTGTGTGTAATTTTGGTTGGCAGCATATTATTGGTTTATAAATTTTGGTATATTTCATTATGATTCGTACCTAATTTTCACAGACAAAGAGAAGAAAACATTCACCACAATATAGAAAGAAATGACATAGAAAATAGATAACTAGAATTTTTAAGCTTTATTTTAAGATGATGTGTAAAAAAATAAAAATATTACAAGTTGTTATTGTAAATGAGTTTTATATTGCCATTGCGTAAAAAATAATTTATTAAAACTAGGCCTAGATTAATTTAATATTTAATTTTTATTAAGTATGTGTGTATATATATATACATTTGAAGGATGTTTTTTCTCCTAAAAAAATATAGGGGTGAATATTAGAGGGTCCCTACCCACACTCATACCATTTAATTTTACGAGTAATTACATGTGCTCGTGCTCATACCCGTTGAATGTTTTTTTTATCCTACCATCATGAGTATATCTTGCAAATACCCGATGGTTATCAGTCTAATTGTCATCCACAGCCATAACACTTTCATTCTATTCATATTATGTAAATTTTGGGTTTCGAATCCTCAAGTGTATTGCATCGGTCATGTCCATAAAAAACATTGCGCTAAAATCGAGTTGATTGCAATTAAGTATGTTTTCCTAAGATGAGCCTAAATGGGAAGTACACTCGATCTTTTTATTATGTCATCATATTTACTAAGTTATTCTACGGTCGTCCTAATTTTAAAAGAGTGATTCTCCTAGTAATGAAAATGAGTCATTGTATATTGATTCTTTAATAGTTGATGCATCTCCACCTCTCTTATGTTATGCAATCCACAACAATAACAAATATTAGAGTGAAGTTGCTAATCTAAATGAAGGAAATAGTTTTTTAAGGCTTAATTACTGTTTTAGCTTTCCAAGCTCTCTCTGTTTACTTTCTGTTGCAATTTTAGTCCTCTACCCCAATTTTGACCCAGTTACATATTATAAATTTCAGGGAGTATTTTGTCTTTGAGTTAAGAATTTTCTAGAGCATTTAACTTTAAATAATTTAAATCAAGGGGTATTTTTATGTCTCTTTATTCTTTTTCAAATCCCTAAATCCGAAAAATTCACAGATCTAAAAATTGTGATACCCAAATATATTATTTCCTTCAATCTATCCGTAATTTGTAAATCGGTGAAATGAATCGCCGTCGTACTATACTCGTGCGTAAAAAAATCAAGATAACAGGGTGTTTAAGAAGCACCAATGGCAATGAGGGTCAAAGCAGGAACTATTATTTGCTCAATCGTTATAGCGGAAGAGATCTCAACAGGAACAGTTACTATGGAAGGCGATCCTCGACTGGTCTTTCTTCCATGGTCAGTTATTTTATTTAATACCTTTTTGTACTTGTCTTCTCTTTTAGATCTCTTTAGCTCCCATTTTTCGTATTGCCATTAATTTATTTAAAGTTACGATTTTAATAAAACATATTATTTCATATTGAGGAAACATATGATAAAATTTTGGTCCAAAATTAATTTCCAAAGGTTCAGATAGCATGTTTCATATAAGGATTTTCAGATTTGGGTTTTCAATTTCTAGGTTTTTAGATTTATAGATTTAGGGTTTTTTTTTGGATTTGGGAAATAAGATAAATAATGAACCAAAGTACTCCTTAATTTAAATTACTTAAATGCAAAATGTCTATGAAATTTGTAGACTATAGGTAAAATGCTTATTGAAATTTGTAACATGTAAGAAAAATTTGCTCTATATTGTATTGCTGACATGGACAAACGTCAATATTATTTATCGAGACATCTTAACACCTTTAAAATAACTTCTTGATGAATGAAACATTTTGTCTGGTTTTCAATTTGAGGGAAAAATTTACTATTAAATTTAGGATCCTAATTTGGCTGGTGCTTCTGTCTTACAATTTCAAGACTCATTTTGATAGTTTACTCGTTAGAGAATAATTATTTAAATTAACGATTTAATCCGAATGTTGATGTTAGGAATTAAAAAAGTTTTTGATCATAAGGTAAAAAGAAATTTGATAAAGATTAGAATCTGAATTGAATGTACAATATATTTGGAGATTTACCACCTTTGATTTGAATTGTTATAAAAACTTTGATTTGAATTCGACATGTTAGGATTTTTTTTCTTACAAAAACCAAGGTATTGAGTCCATTAAAATCACATACAGAATAAAACAATCTTTTAAAAGTTTTAACACAGCCATGTAACATTGGAACTCAAAACCTCTTTAACTTAAAAGAGACACATCTTGTCCTAGTGAACTTAAATATCTAGTTATCGTGAACTTAACTCAGTTGCTATAGACGATGCATAATATATGTAAGATTCGAAGTTCAAATCCTAATCAACAAAAAAAACATACACATCTTATTTCATCAAATCACTCTTTAGATATTAGAATCAAATAATACACTACTAATAGAAAATTAAAGCATATACATGAAACTTATTTCTTTGTTTTCGAAATAATCACGTGCTTAAAGCAATCTAAATACCTCTAATCAAATCAAAATCAAATCAACACTTTCTTTTTTGTTTGTTCAAGAATCAACACTTTCTTCTAAAACATTGAAGTGAAGGAATATTTTATAAAATTCTTCAAAATACATATTTTTTATTCCAAAATACATATTATCATTCAAAGAAAAAGTTACATTTTTGTAATATTAAACAGTTAACATTAGTCTAACTTGAACACGAACAATGTTAAATTTTTTACAAAGTTTCGTCATGCAATCATATTGATCGATAAATTAGTCTTTATAAATGCGTGGGAGATACTCATTTGATACCAGAAATTTAATAAACATTATTGTTATTTATATTTGCCTTTTATAATAATTATTCTGTTCTACAAAATCGCATTTTCGTGTCACTGCTTTTCCGTTTCCCCTTCAATAACAGAGAAAAAAAAACACTCTCTGGCGCCGCCACCGTAACCGTAACCGTCACCACCACCATCACCACCGTAACCGTAATCACCATCACCGTAATCACCATCCTATTCCGATATTCACCTCAAAACACCACCTAGGGTTTCGAAAAACCATCACCAATCTCATGATTGATTCCTAAGGGTTTCCGATTTGAATGGCATTGGGAGATTTAATGGCATCGCGATTTTCCCAATCAACTGTTCTTATAGTTCCTAATCATCACCGCGACGATTCCACCTCCACAACCGCTTTTTCCGCCTCTGCATCAGCTTCCGCCGCCGCCTTAAACGATGATGGCAGCGATTTCAATAGTTCTTTTCCGAACCGGCGTGATTCGGAATTCGGTGCTGCGAGTAGCAGTAGCGTAGGTGTTTATGGTAATGCTGCTACTACGATGGTGTATTTGCCGCAGACGAGTTTCTTCAATGAGCTTCGTCATGATGCGTTTGAGCTTGAGCTTCCTACTGGTCCGTCGGATAGTGGTTTGGTCTCGAAATGGAGGCCGAAGGATAGGGTATGGTTTTCTCTTGAGTTTGATTTCACGTTTTTGTGTTTGTGAAAATGCGGCAATGAGTTTTTTTTATGTGGTGAATTTATGATTCAAGATTTGATTGTTGTGTGAGTAGAAATTAGTGTTATGAAATTTGAATTTTGTAGAAAAAAAGGATTTTTAGGGTTATTGTTTGCTTGTGTGGAATAGAAATAGTGTTAAGCTTGAAGTTTCTATCAAACAAGGGTTTGGATGTATGACACTGACACGTCGACACTGATAATTATTTGCAAAAATTGACTTAATTGAATGTAATCATGTGTCAGAGTGTCGTGTCGGACACGTTGACAAGCTTTTGATCAGAAGTGTTAGTTCTACATAGGTTTGGATCCGTTAATGTGAAAAGGAATAAAGTGCCGGGTGGTAGTGATTAATGAGAGAATTAAGAGAGTGAAGTTTTGTGGTAGACATGATTTTGAACTTTTGCTCGATGAATTTGATTCGACAGAGTAGAACTTTTATGAATGGTTATCAACTTTTCGCTTTACTGATCTCTAGAGGGTGCTTTACATTTTTGACGAACGATATTTCTATCGGTCCAAAAAATAATAATGTTAATGACATTATGACAATAACACTAAACATGATAGTTGATACGTGCATTGGTGCATGGTAGTTAAAATCCTGATTTGAATCCTATTTTTGTGGAATTCGATGGAATCCCGATTTGAATCGTAAAATCTTATGATTTTGCGATTATGATTTCACTCGGCGATTAAGAGTACACACTTAAATCTTGTGATTTAGCGACTATGCTTGCATCCTTTTCAACAAAAATCTTATTCTCCCTCGTCCATCTGTTTCGTTTCCAACTAGCTTCACACTCTCATGTTAATGAATTTAAATTTTCATAAATATTTCAAGTGTGATTTAAGGTTTTCTGTCTTATGCAATTTTACATGCATATTTATGAATTTATATGCATATATTTGAGTTATGTGAATTTTGTATAATCTTACGATTACACGATTTATGATTTTACTTTCCATTTCCGATTGTGCATAAAATCTCGGTTTCAACTACCTAGCGCTGTTAGCGGCCAACACTCGGGTGGGATTTAGTCCCACATCGGATAGATAGGATTCTTGAGAATAGTTTATAAAGAGGAGGCACTCCTCACCGTACAAGCCGGTTTTGTAAGGATGAATTAGGCCTCGATATTCGTGACATGGTATCAGAGCCTATCGGGTCCATCGTTGGGTTTGCATCGTCCACGCTTCAGGCCCATTGGGTCGGGCTGAAGCGTGAGGGGGTGTGTTAGCGGCCAACACTCGGGTGGGATTTAGTCCCACATCGGATAGATAGGATTCTTGAGAATAGTTTATAAAGAGGAGGCACTCCTCACCGTACAAGCCGGTTTTGTAAGGACGAGTTAGGCCTCAATATTCGTGACAGGCACCACTTCTATTTAAGTTTGGTATCATTATATATTGGCTAAAAACTGAGCTGAAAATGGGTAAATTATGCTTGAATTTCTTTACTGAAGTAAGTGATTTCGGAAACGAGGCAGGGAAAATGTTCTTGACATTTGCTTCTTTAGAATGCTAGTGCTTTTATAAATCTCAGTAAGTAGCTTCCCCTAGGAGGTAGTATGTCACATGAATGGGAGGGTGCTAGTTTCTTACGTTGGCAATAGGGTAAGTTGCTTACAATGGGAGGGAAAAGTAGATGACTGCAGGAAAAATGTCTATGTTTTTTGCAAGTTGCTTTACTTTAAGATTCCAATATTCTGCTGTGGCGAGAGAATTATTTGAAGTCTAGCTTTATTCCATGAAGACATACCAGCATTTTACTTTAAAGGCTACAAACCAGTATACACACTAAATAACTATATAGATTCTGGAATCCTTGTTATGTTCTTACATATTACGATGTTGCTACCCCAACTCAATCCTAGGTAATTATTTTGGTAGGGTCTTACGGTCCCTATTACAATCTTACTATTACAATCTTACGTATTACGATCTTGCTACCCGTTCTCGATTGTAGGCAAGATCTCGATCTTGACAACATTTGGTACATTGGCAAATTCACACTCACTGATATTTGCAGTTTTCTGAAATGTATTCCTGATTATCCTTATGAAGACTTGTGAAGAAAGAGAAACTTTATTTTGGATAAAATGTGCCAATTTCTTGCTGTATTCATGATAACATAAATCTGTATTGTGCCAAAACACTAGTGGTTTTTATAGTGACAGTGTCTTGCATGCTTTTTTTTCTGTCCTATAGAAAAAGGTAGCATAAACGGCTTATTTTACGGTTACCTATTTTGGGGGCAGGGGAGCTCAAATCACATAAATTCTCTCTATTGTAATTTATTTAATATTCTGCTGTGGCGAGGGAATTTTTTGAAGTCTAGCTTTATTCCATGAAGACATACCAGCATTTTATAGCAGCTTCTAAAATGTTATAATCAATGTTTCTGATAGAATCATATATGTTTTAGACGCATTCTTTGATTAACCCCTAATTTTGTTGTGCAGATGAAGACAGGATGTGTAGCTCTAGTATTATGTTTAAATATTAATGTCGATCCACCAGATGTAATAAAGATATCTCCTTGTGCCAGAATGGAGTGCTGGATAGGTCTCTTGTTACGTTTCCGATCTCGTTTGTTTTTTATATATTTTTTTCCCATGGTTTGTACTATAAGTTCATATTTTTGGCATTTCTTCATGTTCAGTTAATGTTTGGATTTTGGAATTAGCTTTTGATTTCCTAATAATAGTGTATCCATATTTTTGTGCATAAATAACTACTTGAATTTACATGTTCCAAATGCTGATAAATCCAAATAAATTGTAAATGAATTTTCTGGCAGTAAGGCATATAACTGCACACTGTTTTACACTGACTTCTGATCGTTAGACTCGGATTTAAGCTCTTACATCTTATCCAATTTTATCCACTCTGCTTGTTGACTCCAAAACTTAACTGTTTTGAGTAGGTGCAGATTTTTATTGAGAAATGTAAATAAAATGTAGTCAAACCTTGTATTATTTTAAAACTCTGCAAGTTTGGGACTATTGTTATTAGCACAAACAACATTTTGATGCCTTGCTTTTCTAATGCTGCAGATCCTTTTTCTATGGCACCACAGAAGGCATTAGAGTTGATTGGGAAATCTTTGACCAGTCAGTATGAAAGATGGCAACCAAAGGTCAGAATGTTTAGCTTGCTAACCTCATCTGAATATAAGCTTTTTAAATTGTTTTTTAGCTGACCTTGTTGCCATGTTTACAGGCACGCTATAAGTGTCAACTTGATCCAACATTGGATGAGGTGAAAAAGCTTTGTACTACATGTCGTAGATATGCAAAGTCTGAAAGAGTTTTGTTTCATTACAATGGGCATGGTGTGCCAAAACCAACTCATAATGGGGAACTTTGGGTCTTCAATAAGGTCAATTTTCTTCCTTCCTATCTCTCAAACCAACTAGTTATCCAATAAATAAATTGTCACCCCTGTTCTTGGTGAAAATGTTTGACCAGTGGACAGGGTTATTCATATTGGAGCTTCTTATTTATTACATATACAGAGTTCCCATTGTCTCCAAAATAAATTAGTGATATAAAAGATGAAAATTGGAGGATTAAAAAAATGAATTAGTGATATAAAAGATGAAATGGGAGGATTGAAAAAATGATGTGCAATCTTTGGAAAGGGCGAGAAAACAATTTTGTCCATGAAAAATTAATATATTGTGTTTTAATTAGTGTACTTGTTATGCCTTTTATTTTTCTATGGTTTTCTCAAATTCCACTATGCAATAGTGATGTAGTACTGCTATTTAACGACCCAGGTCACAACTCATTAACCATCTAGTGAACACAATTAACCCTGATTTTGAACATCATTAACCATAATTTTTCAGTTTATACATGAATGCAAATTGTGGTTAATGAATATCATGTATATTTGAACACCTGAAAATAATGTATTTTTGAACACAATTTAGATGGTTAATAGGATATATGTATATGTTATATTTGTACACTTAAAAACTATGGTTATAATGACGTTCAAAATTGTGGTTAATTTTGTGCAGCGGATGGTTAATAAGTTGCGACGCCTTAAAATGTTCATTAACCATCCCCTGAACGTAATTAACCACATTTTCACGGCGTTGACCATCCAATTTGATGTTGAAATTCAATTTCAAATCTGTGTGTCAAAATATCATCTCATTCTCATTTTTCTTGCTATTATGCTCAGAGCTATACACAGTATATCCCCTTACCACTCAATGATCTTGATTCCTGGCTAAAGACACCATCAATTTATGTTTTTGATTGCTCTGCGGCTGGTAAAGTTGTGAATGCCTTCATTCAGGTATTCATTCAAAATCATTTTTATTGAATGCTATATAAGAAAACTTCAAATATATCGGTTCTGATTTTTTTATTTATTTTTTCTTATTTGGACTGCGAATTTTTGTTGCTGGACTTGTTATTGATAAGCTTCACGAATGGAATGCTTCTAACTCTGATGGGTCACCAAGGGATTGCATTATGCTTGCAGCATGTGAAGCGCACGAGACTTTGCCCCAGAGTGTAGAATTCCCAGCTGATGTATTTACAGCTTGTCTTACAACACCTATAAAGATGGCATTGCGATGGTGAATATTCTTCCATTAATTCTTGCCTAGTATCACCTTTAGAATGTTTCACATAATAAACTTTCAGGAAGGTTTAGTTAGTTTATCTTTCTTTTTTGGGGGGTAAAATGATGCTTCATGCATGGAATTTCAAATACGGCATGCTTTTCTAATGTTAGTGGTATTAGTTTACCCAAACTATGGTCTTTGTTTTTGCCCATAGTGATTCTTACTAACCTCTGACTGCTTTTATCGAGTGGCATTTCATGATGACGGATTGTATACATCATTATTGTTTAGGGTATATTTTATTATGTAATTTGTTCATTGAGGGTATTTTTGTTGTCCTGATCTATTATTTTTTGCGTTAACTTATTTTAGCTGGATTTATGTTAGTGATGATAGAAAATGCTATTGTGATAATGATAATTTTATAAGTAGGATTTATGTTTGAATATGCTTTTATTTCGTTACTAACCTTGGTATGGAAATTATGCATCAACATAATGTCACAATTTCTCTTTAGACTTGGCTAATAATTGCCATTTTCTAAATCATGAACTTTCGAATAGTGTAAGCGTTTATTTCATTAGTAAATGTTCAATGACTTTTATGTATTTTGTCTCTAGGTTTTCTACTCGTTCGTTACTTCGCGACTCGTTTGATTATTTACTTATAGACAAGATCCCTGGCCGTCCAAATGACCGAAAGACTCTTCTTGGTGAATTGAATTGGATCTTTACAGCAGTAACTGATACGATTGCATGGAATGTTCTTCCTCATGGTAGGTCTCAACTCTTCCCATTCTTCCTAATGACTTCCTAAATTTCCATGGTTTATTTTCAACCCAGGTATTTTGCAACAACCAATTTTAGTTGGTCTCTTTTAGCGTATATTGACATTGACTGTCCTGCAGATCTTTTTCAGAGACTGTTCAGACAGGATTTGCTTGTTGCAAGTTTGTTTCGAAATTTTCTACTTGCTGAGCGAATTATGCGATCGGCAAATTGTACTCCCGTTTCTCACCCTATGCTACCACCAACCCATCAGCATCATATGTGGTATTGTTGGTGATTATTGTTATGATATTGCTATGCGCCAATAAACTTTATCATCAGAATATGTTTTCAATCCATGCTGCAGGGATGCGTGGGATATGGCTGCCGAGCTCTGCCTTTCTCAACTTCCTTCATTAGTTGAGGATCCTAATGCAGAATTTCAGGTAATTTAATGTTTCTTTTATACCTCTGATGTTAAGTTTCCTTGGCTCTGGTATTCTGCTTTTACTAGGAACAGTAGCATAAGTATTAATTTTTTATTAGTTTTGACCTTACCTGATGAAGTATATGGCTGTTCTCTTTCAGCCTAGTACATTTTTTACTGAGCAGTTAACAGCATTTGAAGTTTGGCTCGACCATGGTTCTGAGCATAAGAAACCACCCGAACAGTTGCCTATAGTTCTTCAGGTACATCACATGTCTTAGTCTTGGTTACCTTTGGAACCATTGTGTCGGTTTCAAATACCATTGTTATGTTGGTTACTGTTCCTTAATTAAGTTTTTGCTATTTGAATTATGCTCTTGTTAGTGAAATTTTTTCAATTTGGCTGATGATCATTATCATCCTTCTGAAAGAAATTTGATAAAAATGTGTATTTATTGCAAGTATCATCTCTTAGCCATGTGTCTAGATTCCGAAGTAGTAATGCCGAGGGGTACTTTCTGGGTTCTTTATTCAGCCAATGGAGATGTTATTGGGAATTTTTGAAGCCAAGTTGCTGCCTTTCAAATTGTTTTGCAATCATTTGTCTCAATTATTTTATTACTGGGGTTTCGTTGCAAGTTTTTGACCCAGGAATTATTTCGCTTTCTCTCTATTCTGTTTTAGCTTCCATTGTTATACTTGTGTGATGACCGAAGCTTTCGTATTTATACTCATACGTGTATGATGACCGATTGTGTTGCTTTTTCTACAAATTTTCTTTCTGAAGCAAAATATTTTTTTATCCTGACTCAATCTTTTTGGTTTATCATACTAACTTTGTTTTTCCCTTTTCACAATATTTACATTTTGAAGCCATGGGAAAATTGTTTGGCATTTTATACATATCTTTGTATACATTCAGAAGTAGTTCTGTTCCTATTTCAGGTTTTACTTAGTCAATGCCATCGATTTCGCGCCTTAGTACTCCTAGGAAGATTTCTTGATATGGGCCCATGGGCTGTGGATCTGGTAATTTCTATCACAATTCGTCAAATTTTTGTGCAGTTTTTATCTACTTTCAATAAGACTGTTGTATTATATGATAATTGGATACGAGTTTCTTATATGTAGGCATTATCTGTTGGAATCTTCCCTTATGTTCTGAAGCTGTTGCAAACAACCACACCAGAACTAAGACAGATTCTTGTATTCATATGGACAAAGATCCTTGCACTTGACAAGGTACTTTTGGAGGATAGTTTCTCTTAAATAGAATGTCAATTCTCAATTCCTTAATTTGTTGCAGGACATGTGCTTGCTGTGCATGTATACACATGATTCAGTGCTTAGCTGACATTTCAGCAGACATGAGTTTTATTTAATACATAAGCCATGTTGAAATTTCTGCTTTGATTGATAATGCTTCTTGTACTGTAGTCATTATTAAAGTACATGAACATGTTATTTTTCCCGTCGGATTTGGTTCAGGACAAGGTGAGAAAAGTAAAAGATAGAGAATATAAAAAGAGGGAAATAAACATCACTGGCCAATATGAAGTTGCTCAATTGTTCATTTCCCTATTAAAAATTCTGTGTAGGCAGACTGGATATTCCTTCTCTTTTATAAGAAACTATTACTTGGCAGCTGATCATTTTATTGATTGAATGCCTGAAGAGGAATGCTAGCAACACACATTTTAATACACACTTTTCATCAAACTCTTTTTAATTGGTTAAAACTCACATGGGTCCCACCAAATCATGTGGGTCCTATATAAATAGTTGAGTCCCATGTGAATTTTAACTAATCAAGGAGAGTGTGTTGGAAAGTGTGTGTTTGTAAACTCTTAGAGAAACTAAACACATTTTCTAACTAACTTTTGATCTGAATTTCTGTTTTTCATTATGATTGAAAACTGTTACGATCAGTCTTATATATGAGACTGAAGGTTACCTGCTATAGCAAGTTAACCTGATTCATTACAGACAGGTGGCAGTCACTTTGACAGCTGTTAATAGCTGTCAAGTGCTAACAGATATCTAATCTATCTATTACAAGCATATTATATCTTCTTCTCTTATAAATTATTGTGATTTCAAAACAATTAGGGGCTTAAAATAATTTTAGAATTGCTAAAGTATCCATTTGTATTGTACACCACCCTAAACCATCTACCATGGTGTTGTGCATTAAAGTTACAGTTCCCATCTCATGGACGATAAATAATCCTAAACTTAAATAGCAAAGATTCATTCCGTTAAATTGCACATAACTTTTAAATTATTGCATATCTTTTATGACATGCATGGTTTATTTGTCTTCTTTTCATTACGGGGTCTGTCGAGGATGCTCACAAAGTGTTTATAAGCCCAGGGGAAATTAATTGGATTGTTGTTTGTAGTTAAATCTGACATATAGCTGGAACATGACTTTTTGGTAAACTGTGTCACAGAATTATGCTCTGTTTGCTGAATATTCATTCTTGTCATGATTAATTTGTATAATATACTAATGTTCCTTCTTTGTTATATTTTCTTTACTATTGAGTTCAGGCTTTTCATTTTTCTTTATGCTGTTTTGTCTATACATATTCAAATTATCTCTGCGGGTGTGTTCCTTACTCTTTATTCTTTTCAGCTAATACTTCTTCTATAACTTGAATCCTGTAGGTTTATGTACGGTTTATTATAGAGTCAATAGTAGATGCGGATGATGACCGTTTTAATTATTTTGTTAAGAAGGTATGTATTCTGGAATTGTGGTTTTAAAAAATTTGTGTCGAGTCCTATTAATTGTAGTTGTTCATTCTTTCTTTCTAGCAATTTGCAGTCATTGCTAGTCTTTGTCGAGTAATTTGGCTAAAGTCTGAAGCAAATGGACATATTTTTGTAACATTTTAGACTGAAAATCCGAAGAGTGATAATACGTGAATTGAATCTTCTAAGCAATGTACAGACGGTATAAATGACACCAAATTGTACTGAGATACTATGTGAATCATTCTTGCAGGTTTTCCCAAGAATAAAAGACTCTGATCAGGTTAACTTTTTAATAAACTTCATTTTTTCGAACATGCATGTTTGTTATAATAAATTTATATGCAGATGTTAATGATTTTTTAATGAAATCTTTGATGCAGGGAGGAATCATGATATTTGCCAGTTCTTACATCGAATTTATTCGAATCCGAAATTTTTTGAAGTCCCAGAATGCCTCCTTCTGTCTGTTTGGGGAGTAAGGAACCATTTCCTTTATGGTGCCATTAAAGCTCTAATCTTAAAATGTAGCTCTCGTGTTCCATTGTAACTTATGTGTGGATCTTTTTAATTTAGGTATACGACTGAACAGGATATTTCTCGTGCACGTACTTGGTTCTTTGAAGGGAAAAGAAAAATTATGCTTTTCACAGAGAGATCTCATTTTTACTACAGATATAAGGTTGTGTGCAGTGAAATAGTTTTTTTTTCCTCCTTCCCTTTCTTTTCTATAGTTAATTTATTTTGTATTTAACAGTGGTATGTTTTGGTAGTTTTGATATTATTCTTATATGATCTTACTTTCCTCTTACTCAACAGTTATATTGATGCATAATTGACAAATATAGTTTATTTCTTCATGGCAGATTCGCCAGGTTAAGAATTTAATCATGTATTCACTCCCAGAGAGGAAGGAGTTTTACCCTGAGGTAAGCAGGCTTGTAAATGAAGTAGTATATTTCTCTTCTCTTGCAATAATTCACTAAGGAAAGAGTGTAAGACAGATGTAATAGGAATCCTCCATGGCTAACAATAAAATCAGCAGAAAAAAAATAAAATTGTCTCAAAAGAGTAATCCTGTTCTTTTGCATGTCTAGTCATGAAAAATCTAACAACAAAAAAGGGTAAGACCCAAGTGGGAGATAAGAAGACAAGCCTGTCACACAAAAGGTTTAGAGGAAGTATCTCATGGCTGGAAATTTTTTTTGAATTATTGCCAGCCAAATTCATTGGTTTACTCTATAAGAAATGACAACCAAAAATTCTGTTTCTGTAGCCTTTGAATGAAGAAAATATAGTTCATGGCTTCTTTTTTCTGTTGATTTTTTTATTCTCATTTTGCCATTATGAATGACACAAAGTGAAAACAAATTCTAAAATCTCACTCTTTTCACTGATATCTCTCTTTTCCATTTACAGATTGTAAATATGCTTGACGGGTCTGAAAACCCTCAGTGCACCGCCCTTTTTTCACGCCTCGACAAGTACCGGGTAATGCCTCAGTCTCTGATGTCCTTCAGTATTATGCTACTTGATGAAATGTGGTGCAAGTGGCTTTATATTAATCTAGAGAGGCATCCATGCATGTTTGATTTTGCGGTGCGATTGTCAGTCAGAATCGCCACCGTGATTTTGACAAAAGCTACACTTGTAGCTTCAATAAAATCACGGCGTGTCACTGTGATTTTTCCATTAATGTCTACATTGTTGGATTGTAGTAGTCTTTTGCAGTGCTTGTTAATTAAATTTATCTTGCAATTCTGGTAATCTTATTTTCCTTTTGATTTTTTTCTCTCGCTATTTTTTATTGTATTGATATTATACCTTTCTTACATTTTAGCTGGAAAGAATTGTTGGAACTACTTCGGCAACAACGATGGTGGCTTCGGAGAAACCAGTTTTTGTTTTTTGCGATTAGCATTATGTTGTACTCCATAGTTGCATCAATGTAAAGCAACTCAAGTATGTTGTGTCATATTTATATGCTTTTGAAATCCAAGAGGCTCTTGACAAAGATATCGACGAGATTATAAAGACTTATATTTGATTTTCCTGAGGAGGCTTGAACTTGAAGAATGAAATGGTAGTAGTAGCTCTTACTGAACAAAAATCATGGAGGATAACTTACCCCTTGGGTGTGTTTTTTCTTATCCACCTTGGTTTATTCAACTTTATGCAATGCATGCAGAAGTAATTTGAAAGGGACAAAAATTTAGAATTGCCAGGGTCAACTCTCAGAATACATTGGGAGTTCAATACACACAAGCTTGGTATAAAATATTTGTTATTTCTAGGAATTTATTATTGTAATGAATGAAATATGAAATCAGTTGATTGGTCTTTACTTATTTATTTATTTTTGTTGAAATCTATACTTATTTATTTGATCTTACTGATTACTGAAGCAAACGCCCACTTGGATTTGCAGCTTTAGAAAACATTAAAGAGACTTAAACTAAATTTCTCGATGATTTTATTTGAATTTAGCTCAATTAGGATAAGGTCAACCGAAAATAGAAGAGAGCAACCTTGTTACTCTTTTCATTTGCAAATTAAAAATGAATTTTACTACGATACCTGTTTTTAGTTAGAAATTAAGTTAGAATAAGAAAAGAGAAAATAAGTTAGTTGTAATTTCCCCTATCACCATACAAATTAAAATGAATCATACTATAGTAGACTTTGATTCCAAAATTGTTGAACGAACAGTGTAATTATAGTTGAAAATTGCTTTTCTGACATCCATAAGTTCACAATGACACATGGAAAATACTAAATTGCCTTCAAGGGTACAGTTTGATCCCAAATCACATCTGTAATCCTCTTTTCCAAATCAATCTTCTTTTCCTCAACAATATTAAAATAGTGTAAAAGTGAAATCAAAATACTGAAATGAGTTCTTTCTATTAGAAGAGAATAATAATTAATTGGAGTTCTTCAAAAAAATAATTAATTAGAGACATAACTAATTGGGAAGAGTACAGTTTGATCCCTGCAGCACACATACATTTCAAAATTGAGCATACTGATGTTCCTCATTCCTACTATACTGGAATTCTTGGTATGTATTCAACAATTTCACTTTGTTGATTTATGGATAAGAATGCAATTGATGACGGTATGATTTGCAAGCCTCGAGTTATGAGGTTTCATGTGATGAATGAGTCTTCAAGTTGTGTTGTTTAGTATTGTTACAAATGGGTTAGTTGTGTGATAGAGTTGGTTGGATGTCAAGCTGTACTCTTCCAAGTCTCAAACAGAAGAAGAGGAGGTTGTTGGGATTTTTAATTAAAACTGAAAGTGGGAGTGAATGTAAACAGAAAAGCAATTTTCCAATGGTAGTTAACTACTGTTGGGGCCTAGCGGTAGTTAACTACCATTGGGGGCAATTTAGTATTTTTCATGTGTTATTATGAACTTATGGATGTTAGAAAAGCAATTATCATTATAGTTTGAGTAAATAAGCAATTACCCCCCTGAAATTGTAAGTTTCGTCAATTACCCCTCGAAATTGCAAAACGTTAATCAATTTACCCCCTCCGTCAAATTCTTATGTTAGTCAACATGACGTTTTGCAAATATCCTCCTGAAGTTTTGCACTTATGTGCAAAATGCTCCCCGAACTTAAAAATTTATATATTTTTTTCTCTTTATAGTTGACTCAAAAGATATTAAAGGCAAACAAGGAAGCTTGAGAAATGCATTTAGGATTCAAGGAAGAGCTTAAAAAGTTACTTGGTGAAGGGTACTATGGTAAAAGAGGATTACCAAAAGTGTTTATTGAAAAGAAATACATTGGTGGAGTTGAGGAAATTCAGAAACTTCATGATGACAAGAAGCTTGAGAAATTGCTTGATTGTTGTGAAAGGATTGATGACATTGAAGGAGGTGATGGTGGATGTGAAGCTTGTGGTGATATAAAGTTTGTTCCTTGTTAAACATGTTATGAAAGTTGTAAAATCTACTATGAAGGTGATTATGAAGAAGATGATAATTGTGAGGTTGGTGGGTGAGTGTGGATTCCAAAGGTGTTCTCATTGGAATGAAAATGACCTAATAAGATGTTTCATGTGTTGTTTCTAGTTTCACATTTCATTTTGACATTTAACAATGAAAATGGTCAGTTAATTGTTGATTATTTGCCTTTAATATCTTTTGAGTCAAGGATAAGAAGAAAAAAAAATTCAAATTCGGGGGGCATTTTGCACATAAGTGCAAAACTTCAGGGGGGG
>Ga0228711_1005844_pt1 | contig 18578 bp, 13 predicted proteins | sample MedpolnodulmetaG_2_FD_177996 | JGI IMG/M metagenome (GOLD analysis project Ga0228711, IMG submission 177996) | Root nodule microbial communities from Medicago polymorpha collected in Santa Monica, California, United States - brown nodules | ecosystem: Host-associated > Plants > Roots > Nodule...
TCCATTTGTTCGTCGGATCAGCTCATCTGTTGGTGTTGATAAGAGTTCGTGATCTGTTGTGTTCGAAATCCTTTCTCTTCTACTTAACTCTGATGAATCCTTAGTTATTAAAAGATTGTAGATCGGCCTGGCAAGATGATGAAATGTTCCATTAAGTACCGAAACTGGCAATTTTATTGAACAACCTGCTAGAGCAAGTGACAATTATACTCATCTCTATAATAACAAGTGTCACAATTTCTAGTGTTTCTACTTTCTTATTTCAACATTTTTCTCTATTCAATACAATAGATCTCATATAAAAAAGTGGAAATTATCAATTGGATCTTCTAATTTAACCATCCCTTAGACACAAATATATGACCACGACTTACGAGGATGGACATAAGGTGGAGTTACATAATGAGAAAACAATTAACCATTATTTGGGATGGAAGATTCAGTATGAAAAGTATGAAAACCATAGAGAAAGAGAGTAGTCTCATAATCTTTTTTTTTTGGGATGTATGCAAATTATTTCTACTGTTAAGGGAGGTTAGTGTTTATGGGAGGTGTATGACAATTAATGAAAATTTAAGGGAGGTCAATGATCATTTAACTACTAGAGGGAAGGTTTGTGATATTTAATCAAAATTTAAGGGAGGTTAATATAATTTTCCCTTAAATTAAATGTGAATTAGAGTCGGGAGTAAAAAAAATCTTCTTTTTATTTATAGACAAAATGATAAACAACAGCTAAACTCACACTGGCGAGAGTTCAAACTCAAGCGAAGATGTCCAACCATCAATATCGGTAAAACTAATTTCGAGGAGAAATAAAAAGTGTTTTGCGATGGAGGGATTTTGATCCTCTCCCCTCCGTTATGTTCCTATAAAAGTTGAACCAAACAAAAAATTTCAAATATTCCATCCCCTCGACCCACCTAACAGACACTAGCTAGAATCTGGAAGAAAAAAAAATGCTACACGAGTGTATTTCTAGTTGCTACCATACCTCAACAAAATAGATGAAATCCATTCCATGATTGCAATAGATCAGATTATAATATTTACGCAATTTCATTCAATTCTGACTCCTTAATGAGACTCACCTAAAAGACCAGTGATTTTAAAACTAAATCATTGAATCCCAATTTCAAAACTAGACTGTACATGCTGCTTTCACATGGCCATAGATCATCCAAGTCACTCAAAATGTAATTTATCATGACACATTCTTAACTACAGACAGAAATAGTTTTGGAATTTACCCCAAAACCAAAATTTTAACTAGGCTTCTTGTGTGCCGTTTCCATCTACACACCATTCAAACAGGCACCAGTAACATCAAACATTTGTTAGTACATAACAATGAGCCTATTCTTCAGCTAAAATCTTATACATATTCCTCTCATCCTTCCAGTCGCTATCAGCATCACAATGTGGTTTCACAGAGCTAGTCCAGTATTCACAAGGAGCAACTGAGTCACACACGTAACAGAAACACTGTATTCAACCAAAGACATTAATTAGAGACAGTGTAGAGAGATCAATAAAAACTAAACAAGAAGAAAATCCCACCATTACCATTTCACATGAACTCTCGTGAGGTGTAGTAGTGAATGGAAATTTGACACATAGATGTCTCGCATGTGGATAATCTCTACAAGCCACCTATATATTAGTCAAAAGATAATCAACCAGCATGAGTCAAAATGAAAATTAATACTGTAGTCCGTAGCAATTACGGTTATGATAGAAAGTGTGTCCTCCAGTGTCCAGAAGCAATTCGGAGACACGAGGCAATTTTACTTGAAACTATTATCTGTAGCTTTTGATTTTAGAGTTGATTATAACACACAAATGTATAATTCAACTCACTTTTACATGTATGTATCCGAACACAAATAAGTTTACGTGCAACTCACTTTTTAACTAGAATCAATTTACTCATAATCGATTCTTGTCAAATGAGAAGAAGTAAACATACACTCAAAATCGCTTCTAATACACATTTCACTTTGATTTTAGTAAGTTGCATTTCATGGGTTTCCACTGAAGAAACAAACACCCACTAAAAAGTTACATTCATTTAATTCATTTTTCAAATTATTATCGATGTCGACATGTTTGTGTGTTTTTGCTTGGTTCATAAAACCCATTAGAATCCAACATTATCATATAGAAAAATGTTTTAAGCTACAGCAAAAACAAAAACTAAACATGCATTTTTTATTTGCAGGACTAAGAATGTATACAATAACTAAAACCATTTCCATGAAAAAACGAAAAACTTAAACGAACAAAAAATGTAAACTTTACGGTGATTAAACACATACTTCAAAGTTGTCAACAACAAGACAGTCCAATCCCAAATAACTGAACCCTAGTTTTGATTTTGTTCATAACCTTGAAATCCAATTAATAAAAACAGAGTTGTATTTTTACCTGACCCTTTTCAGCAACAACGGAGATATCAGGGCTGTCATCACTATGATTATTGTCGTTCACTTTCTCCAACGAAAGCTTTGATAGAGAATCAGATGGGTCGTCGAAATCTAAGATGAAGCATTCTTCAGTTTCCTCGAAACGTTTGATGTCTTCTTTTCTTTTGAGACAAACCACTGCTCTTATTGGGGTTTCCGACATTGGTGTAGAAAGGTCTATGCTTTCGTTTTTACAGTCTTGCTCTTCTGCCATTGTTTTCCACTTCTTCTTCTTCTGTGTCGAAAGGGAAATTATCAAACTTCGAAACTAAACAAAACCTTTCGCGTTCCCTGTTTAATGCGACGTCGTTTCGGGGCGAGTGCTGCTTTCAAAATATTTCTTGGGTTTTTCAAGGTTTGCCCAAAACTAAAATTTAGAAATTGCTAGCATCAAGCTCTCCAAAGAGGCTTATGGTCCGACTTACTTAACCCTCGGTTTGATCAAGCTCGTTTATTAAAGAGATTAGACTCTTTGTTTTTTAAATTCGTTAATTTAAATAAGTCAAACTAAAGCTTATAGAAAAGCACACTAGGCTTATCAGATAGCCTCATTTATATATAATAAAATATCCTCCATTATATTAATATTTTTTTTTGACAAAATTAATAAATTTTTGGTTCCATCAAATTTTTAATGCCATAATTTTTATTTTTTATTTTGGGATTTCCAATAAGTTACAAAACTCTTGGTATTACTCTCTTACTTCAATTCCAACGAGTATATATATTTTTGGGTTTACTCTCTTAATCTCTTACTCTTTTCATTCTCATCTTATTACAAACTACGAAGGAACAATATTAGTAATTGTTTTGGACCGAGCAAGCACCAAAGGCCCAATTACCATAGGCCTAAACCCCCGATCAAATTGAACATTAACGTCTCCCACAGGTGCCTGGGAATCCCGCCCCAACGGTTATGATTCCTACGATTACGTAACAGTCGAGCGCTATGATGTGCCTTACAACGGCTTCTGCACCTCCTCACTATATAAGGGGAGTTTACACAATCCCCAAAAGTACGATTCATTCAAACCATTAACCATATTCTCCTGCTCTTGCTGATTTGAGTATCGGAGTGTCTATAGGTACACCCCCCGCTTACAAACGTACAAAACAACCGCACTAGGCATCATTGTTATGATAAGGTACGATCAGTAACAAAAGTAAAAGGCAATAATCAAATTTATGCAATACATACTTATCAGCATCTACAAAATGGACGTACAAACTTTACAAAATTTTATTGGAAATATATGCAATATATGCTTATAAAGTGGAAAAAATGAATGTTCATGTTTTACAAAAGTTTACTAACCCAATGACCTTTTTATAAATAGGTCAAACGTTTTATTTAAATTTTTTAGTTAAAATTAGATTTTTAGACATGCTAATAGGCTAGACTGGGCTTTTAAAAAGCTCAGACCAAACTTAAAAGTTAAAATAAAGCCTTTGATAAGCTAATAGGTCAAGCTAGGCTTTAGTTTTTCAACTAAGCCTGGCCTATTGAAGCAAAGCCCAGATCGCCCCGGCCTATTTTCACCCCTACTCCTTAGACACCCAAGGTTTTCTCTCATACATCTTAAACTTACGAAAATACTATCAACAATAATTAGTTATCATTTTCTGGTTTATGATAGTTAATTGTTGCTCAAGAAACGCGAGAAACGGTTTGCTTAGACATGTGTCAGTCAAAAACACCATTCAACAAGCATCGCAATAATACAACAATTATGTTCCACAGTCAACAACCAAAAATCATAATTCAAAATTCACTAACATTACATCAATTCAAAATTACATTAATAATACACAAGCAGTTAACATTCAATAACAATTCAATATTACGGAAATTGACAACATATTACACAATTACATTAGATAACTTAAAAGTCCATAACATGACACCAAATCTCTACTAACAATTTGGTCACTTGCAGTTGGAATGAAACCTAATATATAACTTATTATTTTCCACCACATAGAAAAATATGGATACTACATCGCTATCATCCTTAAGCATCTCAGAACTATAAAAAATAGTTTTGTTGTCGTTATCATCGCCTAGATTTATGCATGGTATTTGTATACAACCATAACATGTTACTTATTTTTCAAGATGAACAAAGAACTGGTTAAATTGTGTCTTCAAGTCACCCAAATTGTTGATGGGGGTAAAAGAATCTCAATCGTCCTTTTGAAAGCTTCATATCGAACACGACCTTTAACTTTCTAATCCTAAGACATTATTCACTTGACTAAAAGAGATACAAGAGAAAATATCAGACTAAAACGAAATGAAAGAAATGATAAAATAAATTGTAGATTAGCCAGAGACATATATTTATATAAAATGTGGTGTAATATTATCTGGATAAACCTTTTTCGAAAAACAACAATATTATCCACATAAACTCTCAATACTTTGTCTACAAAAAGTGTCATATCTTATCTAGTGAAATTGGTTCTTCGTCTTTTTCAAATTCTTCCTCTTTACTTTCCAAAGAAATTGCTCTTTCAATGTCTATGGGTTCTCAAACTGTGATCGTAGGTCCAAAAAAGTATTTTCACATGTCTCAGCTTCTATTTTTTGTGTAGTTTCCAACATGATAGAGGTATTGGACACCCATCTTTCAAAATTACATGAACAACAAAGTGTTCTGAAATTAAGCCAAGACACATAATGCGGGCATTTGGGTGTAGTGGTTGGGTTCTTCTAATCGAGAAAAAAGTTTTGAAAATACCGATTTTATGTTTTGCTATCTCACCCCACAAATTTATTGTAGCAAGCTGTAATAATATCTGTTTGGTTGAAGTGAAATAGGGAAGAGAGAAAGAGAGAAGAGAGAAAGAGGGAAGAGATGATACTTTTCTCTTGTTTTGAATGCAAAGAAATAAGGAAAAGAGATTAAAAATTGTAGGGCCCACCACTTCTTATCGTCTCTTCAAAGCAGGGAAGAAAGGGGAGAGAAAAGTTTATAGTATTTGTCATTCCTACCTTGCCCTTGTTACAAAGTTCTCATGGTTTTCAACACCAATTGTACTTTTTTTTTGAAACGGCAAATATTATTAACGACGAACGGTGCAAGGCGCACAAAACGCGATCGCGAACAAGCCAAAAAGGCAAAGGAACAATACAACAAACGGTGTCGTATATAGCCGGAACACCGCGAAACCCAAAAGAGAAAAACCAGCACCACTACCCACACACCAAAAACCCCAAACAAAACACCACCTCCAAAAAAACGGAACTGATGCAGAGTTATACAAAACAGCCGCAAGCAGGCAGCAGGAAGCCATAAACTGCAATAGCAAGCGCATACCCCTGCATCGGGACCAACACACAACAACCTACACCCACCAAAAAAGCACCAAACTTGCCTTGCCCGAAGAAAGAAACGCAACTGGACCGAAAATAACTGTAGCAGCCGCAAACAGAAGCTGTACATTGCTGCCAACAGACGCAACAACTGTATCAATTGTAGCAACACAAAAACCTGCTGCAGAACCCAACAAAAAACACCCCTCCAGGCGCGCACATACCAACCAACAGGCCTGAAACCGCAGCAATGACAACAACTAACGGAGGATACAATCTCTCGGGTTCCACGGCCACTCAAAGAACATACAAGGAAGCATATGAAACCTGTACATAGCCCACCTCCACGACCAAACTTTTATCTCATCCACCAAATTATCTATAGACTCTACACCTTCATTGAAAATTCTGTTGTTCCTCACCTTCCACAAGATCCAAATTGACGTATGCCAAACAAGCCCCAACCCCTTCTTAATTTTCTTCCTAGTCTCGACGCCACTCCAGCACGCCCAGTGAATGAACAAATTCGGAGGAATAATAAGACTAATATTCCACCACCGTATTACTTTCGACCACACCTCCTTAGCCAACTCACAATGGAGGAGAATGTGCACCGCCGTCTCCACCGAACTCCCACACCACTCACACAGGACCGACGTATCAGCAGGCCAAACATTTCGACCAGCAAGGTTGAATTTAGAAGGAATGCGATCTTGGAGTGCCTTCCACGAAAACACAATGACTTTCAATGGGGCCGACCTCTTCCAAATACTCCCAAACACTTTCCACATAAGAACAAATGTGACAGATCAGAGAGGAAGTAGGCCCAGGGACTATTTTAAAAAACAAAAAATTTTGCAAGGAATTTTTTCAAAAGTTTTTATGTACATAAATGAGGAAGGCGATAAGATAAAATTTTGAAAACTCGTGACTATTCATTTAGTTTATGAAGAAATATTTTGATTTGCCTTTCAATTTATGCATAATAATGTTGGAACTACGATTAATTGATTTATTACAGGAACCCACTTTTTTTCCTTGTATAGATTCTCACAGTCGAAATTTCAGTTTCTACTTTATTCTTAGTCCAATTATATTATTCAACGTTCGGATTGATTATATTTGATATTGTTACTCGATTGGTGTCCGTTTTAGTTATCAGGGGAATATCATTCAGCGTTGACTAGGTTTTTGAAGAGATAGGTTGTCACATTGACTTATGTCGAAGATTCCGATCGCCAAAATTCCAGTTTCTACTTCGTTCTTAGTCCAATTAGGTCATATTCAATGACCGAATTGATTATATTTGATAATGTTACTCAGTTGAGTCATAAAAATAGAGGTTTCTATAAGAATATATGTCAAAAGAAATCGAAGTTCTCATCAGAATATAAGTTCTTATAAGAGAAGTTCTCATAAGAATATAAGTTCACGTAAAAGTAAAAGTTTTCATAAGAATATATGTCGGAAGGAAACAAAGTTCTCATAAGAATAGCAATTCTTATAAGAATAGTTGTCATCAAAATCAAAATTCTCATAAGAAAATAAATTCTCATAAGAATACATGTGATCATAATATAAGTTATCATCGGAATAAATGTCATCGGAATCGAAATTCCCATAAGAATAGAATTTCTTATAAGAGAATTTCTCAAACGAATAGAAGTTCTTATAAGAGAAGTTCTCATAATTATAGAAGTTTTTATAAGAGAATTCTCATAAGAATGGAAGTTCTCATAAGAAAAGCTCTCATAAGAATAGAGGTTCTCATACGAAAACTTCGATTTCGTCGACATCTATCCTTATAAGAGCTTATATTCTTATGAGAACTTTTATTCAAATGATAGATATTCTTATGTGAACTTCTATTCTTGTGAGAACTTTGATTCCTTCTGTTTTATATTTATACTATATATAAAGAAAACACCACATTTCAGCTCTTTTGGGCTGAATTTTTCTTTTTTCAAAAATGTCCTCAATTTTGAATACAAATAACATATGTAACAAATAGATAAATATAAATTTAAATATTAAAAAAAATGTAACAAACACGATATGAATATATATATGTCTGGTTTTTTTTCTTTCTCCTTTATCATTTAAAAAGTGTAACAGATTATGTGAGCATATTTATACTTACTTTTTCATTATATCAATTATACCCTTAAACAACTTTTTCTATAATAAAGATCGTTACTGATGTCATTAAAAAAAAGAATTTAGATTATATTTTTTTGTTATATTGTTGGCGTCATTGAAATAAATAACCATGATTACTTTTGGTTTGCTATAACTTGAAAGCAACAAACATCTATATTTTTAGTTTTAATCAAAATCAAAATTTCATAAAAAAATACACGGTTAATAATTTTCAAACGTTAATGTAATAAAAATAGCGGAAAGACTGGCACATGAGTGCCCGTCTTTTCGCTGGTTCTTGTAATAACTTCTATTCTTAAGAGAAATTCAATTCTGATGACATCTATTGTTACGGGAACTTCGACCCTGCTTACATATATTCTTATAAGAACTTATATTTTTATGAGAACTTCGATTCCGATGACAACTATATTCTAAAAAAATTAATTTTTTTAATAAGATATGAATTAAATATGAATTTTTCGGAGGTAAAAACTTAAAAATTCATATTTAGTTCATCACTTATTAAAAATAAATAAATTTTTGCAAGAGAGATTTCTGTAACGTACTATACACGACCACAAAAAAAATATAAAATTTTGAAGGAAACACATGATTTTACATAAACACAGAAATCGAAAGTTGTGATGGGAAATTTTTAAGCAACCAAAAATTGATAATTTTTTTTACAAGTATTAAAACTTAAAATTTAAAAATTTTATAGGGACCAAATATATATTTAACCTTAAATAAAATAACAAAACTCTAGAAAAGTCTTTATTCTCACATTACAACTTGCTTAAAAACAGAAAATCGACGGTAGTTAACTACCGCTGATTTTTTTTTAGTCATATCCATTAATTTATAAGAAACCATGGATGTGAGAACAACAACTTTCTAATATCAAGACTTAATGGAATAGAATAAATAAAAAAAGCATCATGGACTTAGTGTGTATTTGGTTTCACAGTGACAAGAATTGATTTTGGTAGAATTGAGTATGATAAAATTGATTTTCATCAAAAGTGAGTTGAATATAAATTGATTTATGTTTGGATACATGAATGTAAAAGTGATTCTTATTAATTGATTTTGTTTGGGTATTTGATATTAAAATATTACCAAAATGGATTTTAATAGAAGTATATATTTAAAACTAAATTTTGTTAATAATTTAAATGAGTTTTAGTAGTAACGTTAACCCATGGTCTCTCATAGTCATAATATCTCATAAATTAAAATCACTTTTAAAATTATTTTAAAATCTTCTTAAAAAAAATTATTTTAAAATCAAAACAAGAATACTCTAGAACTTCTCTTTTAATTACTAATTAATACAAAAATATATATATACGGTAATTAAAATGAGAAGACTCCAGCATGTCCATTATTCCATTTGATGGCTTTGAATTCTCTTCTAAACATTCATCTCACAGTTCTTCTTTGAATTTTTTTTTGTTTCTACCCTACTTTTTGCCAAAAAAATGTCCTGCTTTAAAATTTTCGAAAAAAAATAGGAAAAATACCCTACAAGTCCAAGTAGAGAGGTACAATAAGGACAAAAAATTCGTCACTTTTGAGGATATCCCGCAACTCCAAGTGGAATGGTACCAGAAAATTAGAAAAAGTAAGACATTTCTACAATTTTTTAAAAAAGTAGGGTAGTTTTAGAATTTTTGGCAAAAAGTAGGGTAGAAACAAAAAAATTTCTTCTTCTTTCTTCTTTAATGCTCTCACCTTACCTTTAATTCAGATTGTTTTCCCCCACAATTTCTAATTCTCCATTCTTGTTTCGATTGAAGCTTCCATTAAGATTGGGTGTTTTCCTCATTCTTCCTCTTTCATTTTCATTTTTCATCAGATCTGTAAAAATAAGAAGAAAGTTCCAAATAATCTTCTTCTTTTCTTCTCTATTTTTTTTTTCTTTTCCATCTCCTTTTGAGCTTCCATGGACAAATAATGGGTATTTCACCCATCTCCAGAATGAATTGCATGTTCGTTTCTCTCTCTTTGTTCTGTATTTTTTTTTAATTTCTGATTCAAAAAGCCAGGTTTAACAAAACGAGTATTTCACTCATCTAATCTGCACATACTCGTTTTTTGCTAAAATTGAAAAACTAACAGTGAAGATTATAAAAGAAAAAATTGTGTGAAATTGATGAAAACTCTACAGCTGATGAAACACAAAATTGATATTAAAGAACATGAAGAAAATTGCATGACATTCCAGATCTTTAATGGAAAGCCTGAGTTGTGTAGTGTGAAATTCTGAAATTGACCCTGTAATTTTGTTCTCAACAAATATGAACAATAATAATTTATATAATAATTAGTATAATAAATAATACCCACTACAACAAGTAAACATAGTACAACAACCTAAAATTCCCGGTAATTAAACATCATGTACCGTCCATGACCCATGAAGGTCGCGTACCGGAGACGGCGCCTTGAACAAGGAGTGGAAAACGCAGCAAAGCTATTGGAGGCTGCAGGCATGCATTGCTAGTGGAGCAAAGTTGAAGCAACAAAAGAGAAAAGTAGTAGTAAAAACAATTTGTAGTAAAAATACAAGTAAATATAATATTTATTTCTGTTTTAAAAAAGTATTTTAATTTCTTGATTAAGTTAAATTAAAATAAACTACATTAACTTTATTACAAAATTAAATTGAAATATGATAAAATTGTCAAAAAAAACTTTCTTAGTATAAGGATATTTTGGTCTTTTTAAAAATTAAACACACTTCTTTCTTTTATATTTGATATTTCTCTTCTTTCTCACTTGTACCAAACAACTCATATTTGGGTGTATTGATGAAATATATAATTGAAATTAAAAATTATAATTGGGTGTATTAATGAAGCAGTATACATAGACATAGACCAGTTCAACAATATTTTGATTTGGGACCTATTAATTTATGAGGGTTTGATGATAATTCTACGACTTCTAGTAATTTCAATATGGGAATACTACTTTTCTATGAAGAGCAGGTTAGGGTAGACACAAAAGCTGACTCATGCGCAAAGCTTGTTCAACCCAATAGTGACAGCAGTATTAGGAAAGAAAAATACCCTTTGATGCCTCTTTTTCAATACTTGAGAAAAGTCCCCCTTACCATATTGTACCGTTTTCTTTTAAGAGCATAGAAAAACACATTTGTTCACTCCAACATGATTTTTGTATGCTTATAAATGAAGGATTCTACAGCTCAACCCGTGACTAATGTCTATTCAATTTGCTTAGAAATGAGGCATCAAATTTGATAGAAATATCTGTACTTATTACTCAATTCAAAACCTAATATAAAAACTTGTAACAAAAAAAAAAACTATATTAATTTTCAATACTACATCAATAAATTTATTGTTAAATCAAAAGAGATATGATGAAAATCATCAATTATGTATAACACACTTGTGTATGATGGATTACCCATTACAAAATTTGAAATTGATATACTACTTCCTTTGGGGTCCTTTTCAATTTCCAAATATATTAAGTGTGAGCACTCAGTATGGACGTAAATTCAATTACCACATATGCACGAATTCTCTTAGTGGGTCCACATTGTGGTAGTTGAGTGGGACCCAACTGTAATGGATGGCCCACATTCACCAAACTCAACCATACAATTTCTCATAAAGTTCTATATAATAGCAATCCACTTTGCATAATTGAGGTCACACTCACACTCACACCTTCATTCTTCCATATTCTTCAAATCACCACTAAAATCTCAAAAAAAACCTCATCAATCACAACCATGGGTTCAACAGGTGAAACTCAAATAACACCAACACACATATCAGATGAAGAAGCAAACCTCTTCGCCATGCAACTAGCAAGTGCCTCTGTTCTTCCTATGGTTTTAAAATCAGCTCTTGAACTTGATCTTTTAGAAATCATTGCTAAAGCTGGACCTGGTGCTCAAATTTCACCTATTGAAATTGCTTCTCAACTTCCAACAACAAACCCTGATGCACCAGTTATGTTGGACCGAATCTTGCGTCTCTTGGCTTGTTACAATATTCTTACTTGTTCTGTTCGTACTCAACAAGATGGAAAGGTTCAGAGACTTTATGGTTTGGCTACTGTTGCTAAGTATTTGGTTAAGAATGAAGATGGAGTTTCTATTTCTGCTCTTAATCTCATGAATCAGGATAAAGTGCTCATGGAAAGCTGGTATTTCACTATTTCTTATACTCTGTTTTTACCCTGTTTTTCTTCTGTTTTGTCCTCTATTTTACTGGTAATAAGAACAACACGTAAATATAATTGACTTTAAGAGTCTCAAATTGAACGTGATATGTCACGTTCTGAAAATGTGTTTTGATAGATAATTCGAACTTACAAATCAATTTTGTATGAAGTTAAGTTAGATTCAATCCAAATTCTAAGACGATGAGCGTTAAAATTTCACTATAGATTTTTGATAAGGATAAATATAAATGAACATAATGGGAGTGGAGGGAGCATTTAGAACAATGTTTCTTTAATGATAACAAAAAATTAGTAGTATATGGAATTCTTATTGAATAAAATTCCGTATACACCATGTTTAACACATAAATAAGTGACCAAGGATGATTGGTTAGGTTGTTAAGATTGTGATTCATACTCCACTCAGATTGATAAATAATCTATAAACAAGACAAATTTTAGGTGGGAAAACACGTATTTGTTTTCGAGAAATAATTTTTTTACATTAAAATTTTGATATCGATCAAATACCATCCTCCAATTCTTGAGTATTTTTAGAATATGTGTGAGGTGTAAAAGATGAAAATTTAGAAAGAGATAGAGATAAATATGTCATGTGTTGTGTAACATACGCATACGATGTTTTATAATTTTTTTTATGTTCAAAAAACGTTGTTTGTTTACATGCACATACATAAGCTTTATGTAAGCATGATCATAGTATGAGAATATTTGTTTTGATGCATTAAGGGTTTTAAAAAGAAGTGTATAATTAGTTTCTTGGAATGTAGTTTACTCCTTTTTCCTACATTTTGTTATCCTGCAGGGGTTGGAAATCTTAAATTTTGTATAGAATATACATTATTTTAAGATGTAACGTTTGAGACTCGATGAACATTAAGAAAACACAAATAAAGGATTGAAAAATGAAATGTTTTCATGTGCACGGGAAGTTAACGTGTAAGTTAATTATTCATAAGTTTTTAATTACTCCATAATAATGGTTCTTTTGAAGAAAATTAAGAATGTTTAGTTATTTAGTTAAAATTTTATGGTTGGGCTTTTTTCTTTTAGAGGATTTTATGGTAGGGGATTTTTAAGCAATAAACTCGTGTCAATTATTAATTGACTTATGGATGTGGTGTCGTAAGATTTTGATTTAGAAATAGCGGAAATGGGGAGAGTAAGAGGAAATTGATTTATACACGGACGATGATTGTCCACAAACACTAACGTCAAAAGCTTCAAATTATGACATGATGACTTAGAGGGACCCCACAAACACTAACACCAACTCACTATTCAACATTTCTGCATTTCACCTACCACCAATGGAGTGTGAACCAATCTTCCTGTAAAGCTTCCAATAGCAATCTGAACAGTTAGACAATTTCGTAAAAGTCCAAGTTGTTGCCAAAGCTCAAGACTATTTTGGTTTTCTGTACATGTCAACATTATTACATTAAAAGAAATCGAGTAGTTGAACGAACTTGCATATAGTATTAATTTTGGTTCTCAGATAAGCCTAAAAAAATGGATAGATCTTTGAACTTAAGAAAACTTGGTTTGGATGTTACATATCACCCAAAAAAGTTAAGAAAATATGTATAGAATTTGTTTAAGGGAAATACTAAATATAGCGACAAAGTTGATCCCGATGTATTCACGATGCCTATTACCCTGCCCTACTTTTAATATTTTCCCACCCATGATTCCCGTCCAGAAAAAGATCATACGGCTCAAACTGATTCGTGAATTTTTCGGGACGTATTTTGTCGGGACAAATAACACAACTCTTTGTTTAATTACATTTGACTCTGTAACAAAAAATATCACATTTGACGCATCAACAGGGTTGTTTTGTAAATTGATGATAACATAATGTCATGTTGATCGACGAGGGTTGGGCCTAACGGAAAATGATAGTCTTTCACAATGTTAGAAACTAAGTTTTAGTTTAAATTGTTAGAGGTGACCATGTTTAGTGTTCTAATAAGAATATTTGAAGTAAAAGGAACCTATGAAAAACAAGAAAAAAAATCTCTTGGTGTAATTATATAATTCAACTTAATCAATATGATTTAGTGAATAGAATACATTTTTTAATATGGAAAAATGCTCCTTAAAAGTGAGTGATTATTCCAAGTTAATTCACTCTTTGACATAAAGAGCTTATACAATTATTTTCTATTTTATTAGGAACAATTATTTTCTATTAAAAGTAACAAAATATTATCGTGTCAAAATTCATTATATTATTTTCTTTTTTGAAGGAAAAATTCATTATATTATTATATTTTCCTCAAAAAAAAATCATTATTTGTCAAAAAAAAAAGTATACAAGTAATTAAATTGTTTTTCTTTAAGAGAAATTGTATTCATCTCTCTTGAGGTATGCTTAGATGACATAAAAAGATTTTCTATTTTGCAAAAGACATCAACATCCTTCCAAATGCACACACATTCCTCTATCATGAGAAATAGTAATTCTTATTCCTTACTCATTGTAGGTACCACCTAAAAGATGCAGTCCTTGATGGGGGCATTCCATTCAACAAGGCTTATGGAATGACAGCCTTTGAATACCATGGAACAGATCCAAGGTTTAACAAGGTTTTCAACAAGGGGATGTCTGATCACTCTACCATCACAATGAAGAAAATCCTTGAGACCTACACAGGTTTTGAAGGCCTTAAATCTCTTGTCGATGTAGGTGGTGGTACTGGAGCTGTAATTAACACGATTGTCTCAAAATATCCCACTATTAAGGGTATTAATTTTGATTTACCCCATGTCATCGAAGATGCTCCATCTTATCCAGGTACTTTTTCTACCCTGAAGCTTAGTTTACATATCATTGTCTTAAACAATTAGTATTAGGCTTTACATGCATATTTGAACAATACTTATTTCAGTATATGTAGAATTAACATTGATGTTTTGTGTAGGAGTTGAGCATGTTGGTGGAGACATGTTTGTCAGTATTCCAAAGGCTGATGCTGTTTTTATGAAGGTGCATTTTATAAATCTTACCTACCCTAACACAATGTTTTGGCCTTCTTCTTTATGCTAACATAATCTACGTAGCACCGACACTCTAGATAAAGAACATGTCGAGTGTCATTGTCAACATGTTAGTGTCATATTCAGTAGTGTATGTGTTTATATCCGTGCTATGCATAACATATTTGTTTAGCCTTTACATTTGATATACTTCAAATCATATTCCTCTTGTTTATATAAAATTAGCGAACAGAAGAAATACGTCCCTAAATTTAGAAATGCAATGAAAGAAAGGTTTATTTTATATTTTTCTTAACTAAAATTTGTTACTACTTTTATTTTTCTCATAGCATATGCTAATTATGATATCTTTTTATATGCATTTAGTGGATTTGTCATGACTGGAGTGATGAGCACTGCTTGAAGTTTTTGAAGAACTGCTATGAGGCACTACCAGACAATGGAAAAGTGATTGTGGCAGAATGCATACTTCCAGTGGCTCCAGATTCAAGCCTGGCCACAAAAGGTGTGGTTCACATTGATGTGATCATGTTGGCTCATAATCCAGGTGGGAAAGAGAGAACACAGAAAGAGTTTGAGGATCTTGCCAAAGGTGCTGGATTCCAAGGTTTCAAAGTCCATTGTAATGCTTTCAACACATACATCATGGAATTTCTTAAGAAGGTTTAAGTTCTTTGGCGTGTTTCATCTGAGTTTTGATATTGAGATTGTGGTTATGCTTCTACTTACCTAAGCTTTCCCCATAAAAAAATATGTGATTTCCACTTTTATACAGTAGGAAAATAATAATGAGAAAGTTCATTGTAATATTGCCTATATAAATGAACATTGTTTCATATTGTGGATTATACTTCTATGTCTTCTCTTTAATTCCAGCTTTTTCATTAATCATCATCAGTTTTATTTTTTTTGATAAATAATTTCCAAACATTTACCAATACCTGCGTAGATATAGTAATGAAATTCAACTGATTAACAATGTCATCAACTTCATACTAATTTTATTTTTTAAAAGGAAACTGTTAAGAGTTCAAGTGCGATTGATTAGTATCATACCAACTAAGATTAATAAAATAAGTGCATTATATATAAGAGAGATGACTCAAAAACGAATCAATTTGAGTTTCGCAGCTAATCAACTATAGTCTGACATAAAGTTATGATACAAACTACAATTTGCAATAAGCAAAGAGCAACATTATTCAAACACACAAAATTGTCACTTGTATACCCCGACACTGTATAAAATACATCGAGATTCAGTGCATTCTGTGTTACATTATTATTAAAACGGAAACGTATTTGTAGGAAAAACATTTACTAGGCCAATGCATGGACAATAGAAACTGCAAAAGCAAAAAAGAATTGAAAATTACACGCTGCTTCATAGGACTGAGGGAGGATTGGATACGAAGAAGGGAGACTGAAACTTTGTTTTGTCAAATAGCTCCCTCATTTTTCACCCTTATTTTGTACCTATCGCGTCTTAAAGGTTACTTATTCTTGAAAAATTCCAAACAGTGTTCTTTGTCCAAGTCCCTACTCCAGAACTTGCTATAGTATTCTGGATATGTAAATCCTCTGTATACAGCTCCAGAACCATCTTCTGTGAGTGGCTTTGCAGGACATATCAATGCCTCATTATCTGGGCAGAGAAATGAAGCCACAGAAAGTCTTGGCTTCTCAGCATTGACAATAGCCCGATGCCAAACACTCTTATAAAGCCCGTTGCTCAAAGCCTGAAATCACGTGTAACATAAAAGATGTTAAAATTACAAACAGTCCAGGAAATTTTGTGTCAATATGAGTTTGAATGTGTACATATAGAAGCCTTGTGTTGCAGCTAAATACGAGTTAATATGGCAAAAATTGCAATATCTTGGTGAAATCGTGATGGCGGTAGTGCTATGTAACCAAAAATCAACTATTCGTGATACTTGTGTTGGATTAATTATTTTAATTAATCAATTATGGATCGAAAATAATAAATTATTATAAGTTAATGCTATAATATAAATTATGGTCTATTGTGTTAAGCACTAATTAGTTGATGAATGTGTGATTGTGCTGTTCTTTCTAAATGGACCGTGATGGGTTGGACCATTTAGCTAAGTCTAATGTGAGGTCCCTGCCCTCAGCCGTTTAGATGAATGTGTGATTGGGCTATTCTTTCTAAATGGACTGTGATGAGTTGGACCATTTAGCTAAGCCCAATGTGAGGTCCCTGCCCTCAGCCGTTTAGCTATTTAAACGTCATCCCATCAGACGGTTAAACTATTATGAACATTCAGAATGCTAAACGGAATGAGGGTAGTCATCTCTCTCATGCTTCTGACAGTTATCTTTCATCAACCTAATTTAAATGTGTACACAATATACATACAATTTAAAATCCTCGTCATTGCCATATACTCTTGTGCACACTATAAAATATGACATAACTTAAGAGACTTTAAACTTTAGTCTCATTCTATTATATTGAGAAATATATTAAAATTCTTTGAATCTCAATAAGCATCATAATTGGATGCTTAAGTCAATTTTGTTGGAATATGCACAATAACTTCTTAGCATGCAAATATATATTATGTTTCTCTTTTACCAACATTACACATTTTATGAGGTCATAAATAATAAGTACAATGTATAATATCAATACTCCTATCAAGTATGATATTGTGTTTTTGTAGTACTTATAATAAGAGATAATCATAAATGTTCGTTCATTATTGACATTTTAGTGGCCACATTAATCCACTACTCATTTTTCTTTAAATTAAGTGTCTATGTTAATCCATTTTGGAGATTCTTGAATTTCTTATTTCTTTATGGATTTTCATAATCACATTTTTTCTAAAACTTGGATTAATTGAATATCGAAGAACATTTATTGATTTTGACTATATGTAATTACACTCTCTTAATAGGCTATCCCTATAAGTAATTACTATTAGTGTGCCTATGTGAATATATGACTTCTGTAATATTGAAAACTCATTAACAGAACCACTAACCACAAACTTATATAAATGAGTATTGTAACTCATAATGATTTGATTAAGTCTATGATATTTTGGGTTAGTGGGAGTTTGTTATAGCAATTTTAAAATGATTGGGCCATTCTTTAATGACACATTCTTTTTAATTCAAGTGTGTCACTATAAATTCATCATTTGTTAGAAAAGTGAGTCTTTGATCTGTATGATTTGTTTTTCCTATCGGATTCAATTTCTGCAGTATTAAAGTTTTACTTCTCTTTCGACTTAGTGTTTTGACCATACATATATTTTAAAATTTAAATTTTATATTCTTTTAGTAATTGAGTATTGTCATCCAAGTGGGAGATTGTTGGATTAATTATTTAATTAATCAATTATGGATTGACAATAATCAATTATTATAAGTTAATATATATATATATATATATA
>Ga0228711_1005846_pt1 | contig 18577 bp, 7 predicted proteins | sample MedpolnodulmetaG_2_FD_177996 | JGI IMG/M metagenome (GOLD analysis project Ga0228711, IMG submission 177996) | Root nodule microbial communities from Medicago polymorpha collected in Santa Monica, California, United States - brown nodules | ecosystem: Host-associated > Plants > Roots > Nodule...
GACATATACATCAATTGCAAAAAACAAAATTGTAAAAATAAAGTATAATACTTATAAATCACTCAACATGATATTAAATTAATTGTCAACCGAAAAAGAAATAACGTTGAATCAATGAACGTGCAACTAGCAACCTGAAATTAGAGGGTATAGTAGTACAACTAGCAAACTGATCTTAAAAATCCTGTGCATAGGATAGACCGATAAGTTCTGTTAAAAAATGCAAAGTTACAGGTATACAGGTTTCGAGAATCATGTTTGGCAAACAAAATAAATAACCTGAGACTGTCATGGCAGAACAGAAAAGAATTTGGGAGAGTATCACAAAATCTCAAGAGTTTGTGTGAAATTGTTAGATGAGTATATTTCAACTAAAAGTCTCACACAATCCATTCCACAAAAGAATTCATTAAAATCTATCAAATTTTCAATACCAAGAGACATTTTATAAGTTGTTAGAAATCTCAATTGAATACCAACGGATTTCGTTGTCTTAAAAAAAAGTCTTGATTGAATACCACAAGATTTAATTAGATTTTATAAAAGTCTTGATTGAATACCACAAGACTTTTTTATTATAAAAAAGTCTATTAAAATCCTTTGAAATCTCAATCCAATACACCCCCTTACTTTGATGACTTCTAAAGACTAAAATAATCTTGATATATATATTTTGTTTTAAGGATCTTTATATATACATATATACACACAAAACACTTCTTAACACAAATTTTTCTATGGGACAAAAACTTGAGGTCCGCTTTAATCTGTTTGCTTCTCCATTTTTATATAATTTCCACCATCGTGATATGGTGGGTTCATAGTTGATAGATTTTGGTTTTACATTCTTCTCCCATGCCTGAAAGAATAAATTCTGTTTAAGATTCGATGCCCATATAATTATAAATGTTACATCATAAAATGAGTTTTGGGTATGTTCCTGATTGTGAAATCATGAAATTATCAAAATGAAAGAAACTTAGAATTGACTAAAATGCAATGGTTTTCTTCCATTTGTTTCATTTTTCTTTTATGAATAAAGAATTAGATTTGGGGAGTCATACTCTAATGCAAGTTAAAAAAAATGGATTTTTTAAGAAAAAAAATGCATATTACTTACAAATTGTATAACTTCAGAGTTAAACCCAAGTCATAGCGGATGTGAGCGAAAATTTTAATCATATGTTTCAATCGTAATTGATCCATTTGTTGAGATTTACAATCACAAACCGAATGAATTGATATGAAAAATAATTTCCATCTTTTACTAATCTTTGAAAAATTAAAGTAAAGACCAATCTTCTCTTTAATAGTCTATATTTTTTATGAGTTTGATAATTATATATAATTTTTTTTAACAAATAATTATATATAAATGTGATAACATGTGAAGGATAGCTAGACAAATATTATAGTTATTGTTTTGAAAATGGTGTTAAAAAGGCATACCTGGAATCTTTTATGGTAGTTTGAAATCTTGATGAACATGATCTCTTACCCCCAAATAGTTTGGGTTCATGTTTCTCTCTTTTCTTGGTTTGTAATTTTGATATGCATTTTTTAGTTACTTCAACATGATCTCTTGTGAACTGCTCATTCTCCTCATGCCAATCATCATCGATTGAAAAGTAATCTAAGGAAAGAATTACAAGCAACATGTTTAGGTCAACAAGAGATGTGTTTGACATATGTGAATGAGACAATGTTTCATTTTCTTCTTCCCCTTCACGTTCTGTCAATTTATCCATCTCATTGTCTATTTCTTTTTCTGTTTCTTCCATATTCTGAATGAAAAAGTCAGTCTCATAAGATCAAAACTTAATTTTCATTATAATCTCCTTATTAATGTATTAATATGCATACTTGAAATTATTGTCTTAGAGTATAAATAGATTTGATATGCAAATAAAGTAAATGAGATGAAAGGGGTGAAAAAAATCACCAAGATTAAGGATGCTAAAGAAAGCTATTGGTCTAATTTGAGCTTGAAGTATGGATACATTTTTTTTTATCCTCACTCAATTCATTGTTTCTAGTTTTATTTTCATGCTCCAAAATGTGGGGTTATTAATGATGAATATTTTCATTCTTAATTGTTGATTGGTTCACAATACGCTAAAAAGAATGAAAGTAATTAGAAGTGCATGATAAAGTTATATAGTGACTATTTTTTCTCTTTAATACAAAATTCGCGAAGGTAGATATATGTTGTCAAATGTATCGTGAGCCGGTTCAAGTCCCGCTAGTGTCTTTGGAGGGAGGTAAATGTAAATACATTTGTAAGTGTTCTTTGAGTCTGAAGCTCTTCTCTGCCTTGAACTGGGGCACCATCCCCTCACCCTAAAAATTTTGTAACAAAAAAAAAATTGTATCTAAGGCCTTTTTGTTGCTTTCTAAAAACTACACCTTCTTGACTTCCTCACAACATACATATTCATATATTTAAATCGGGACATATCCAGAAATTTTGAGTTCGATTAACGGGGCAAAACTATAAGCAAAAAATATTTCATTTTCTTTACTCTAAAATATAAGGAAAAAAGACTAACTTTTATGCCATTATTATGCTATTTCAAAAAAAATCATCTTTTCCAAAATAAAATTAAATGTAAATTGCATTCAATTTGTTCTCCTTTCTATTTTCTCCATAATCATTAACCAATAAAACTTGTTTTTACATTTTTTATGAAACTTATTCCAATAAAAACACAAAAAATTATACCTCAAAACATTAAATGTGAATTGCTTTTATATTTTAATTTTCTTAATAAATGTGTGTTTTTTCTTATAAATTGGGACGGAGGGAGCAGTCGTTTAAGGTTTGTGAACGATAAATACATTAACTCATAAACAATACACTAATAACACTATGAGGTCTTGTTAACAAGTGCCCTAAGAGCATTGTTTAAAGAACCCACAAAAAAAATTTGTCTTTAAAATACAAATCAAACACATGTAAAAGTCATAATTACATAATTTCTAATGTAAAAATTATTACTTTTATATGCTTATACAATACTCTAAAAACACTTATTAACATTTTCCTAACACCGTTATCAAGCAATATATCTTTACATCTAAAAATTATAGTAATTGCTCTCTACATAAATTTATATATTTATATTTTAAAGAGTTAGCAAGACTTTTTTTTCCCAACATTATTAAAACATATCTTTGTACATGTGACTAAACAATCATTTATAAATTATAATTGCTCTTTATATATATTTATATTTTAAAGTGTTAGGAAGACTTTTTTGTTCCAACATTATTAAGACTTATCTTTGTAGATGTGACTAAACAATCATTTAAAAATCATGTTCCATTATAGGTTCCATATTCAATTCCATATTTTCGAATTCCAGATACCAGGTTCATTCCATATTTTGCTCAACTTTTTTTTCCTTCATTCATTCCACCATAATCATATCTTCTCTCAATTTCATATTCGGATCCCAACAACAAAGCAAAAAAAAAATTTGAATTCATATTTGAATCATTCAATTCTTTCATCTTTCCTCTTCAGCGAATCAAAGCAAAAAAAGAAGAAGAATGAAGAGATAGAAAGAAACCTTCAGATCTGAGTTGGCTATGTGCCTATACACTTCCTCTCTTGAAACCCTTTTTTGGGTTCTAGATGTGAGCTTAAAGAAACACGAACAAGAAGAAGAAGAAGAAACAGGAACATGAAGAAGGTGAAAGAGATCTAGAGATTGAAATATGATTGCTTTGCTGTTAGGATTCAAATCTGGAATTTGAATATTTTTTTTGCTTTGTTGTTGGTGTAATTGATTTGTTGATGTTGTTGTTCTATGATGTTGTTGTTTCGATTCAATCCATGAATTTGTGGATGATGTTGTTGTTCTAGTGAATTGTTTTATGATTTTGCTGGATTTGTTGATGTTTGTGGATATGTTGAAACTGTTGGTGAGATTGAATTTATGGATTTGTTGATGCTTTTGGGTTATGATTAAGGGAAGTGTTAGGTGCGGCCATGGTTGCCCTAACGGTGGAGGAGGATGAAAGGTCACGTGGGATTTGGCCACGTGGCAAAAACTAACAGAAGTTTCATGTTTTGACAGAAAAGTTTTATTAGTAATGAGGCGAAAATGAAAACTTGAAATTAATTAAGGGACCAAATGACCTATTAAGGCTAAATTTATAGGAGGAAAGCTCCCGTCATAGCATTTGCATATATAGTGCAATCATGATGCTAGTTTAAGTGGACACAAGAAAATTCTTAAAAAAAAAAGTGGACACAAGAATTAAAATATCCAAGAATAAGCAACAAAATAAATACACAGTGAGGACATGCCCCTAATTACTATGTTGTGAATATGTCACTGATTTGAATTTTATATGAGAAATTATGTTTGATAATTTTACCATTAAAATTTATTGAGTTTTACTTATATATTTTTAAGCTATATAATCTAATTTTTTTTTAATAGTAAGAGAATGAACATAGCCCTCTCATATGTTGAGTTTAAATACAAGAGAAAACATAGTTGTTTATTTTCTTTTTTTGACATGGAACAAAGTTGTTCATATTTATAATATTTGCACCGATTATTATAACATTGATCATTCAATTTGATTTTAATGAAGAGTAAATCTAACTTGGACACAAACATGAATAAAAATAAAAATAAAAATTAGACACACTTAAATAAATGAAAAAGAATTTAATGACATCATACAATTATTTTTTATTTTAATTTATAAATGCATGTCTAAATCTATTTTATTTGTGTTTATTGAGCAAATATTTATGCAATATAAGTCCAACTAAATTTTTGTATTCCTAAAAAGAAAAAAGAGAAACACGTGGCAAAAGATGAGAGAATTTGCAGATCCAAGTTGGCAGTAAAACGGTGCGTTTAGACTCGTCTTCCTTACTGGGCGAGTGTATTCGGATCTGAAGAAGAAGAAGAAGAAGATGCAGTGGTACTTGGTCGCTACGCTTCTCACCGTTCTCACTAGTTCTCAGGTCACTCACTCTAAACCCTACTTTCATCATTTTCATTGCTCAATTACTCAATATTAATTAATTAATTAATTTCATATTACATTACATTACATTACAGGGAATATTAACAACCCTATCACAAACCAACGGATCCTATAAATATGATTATGCAACTGTTCCATTTCTCGCCGAAGTTTTTAAGCTTGCTGTGTCAAGTTTGTTACTTTGGAAGGAATGTCAAAAGTCACCATTGCCAAAGATGACAACTGAGTGGAAAACAGTTTCTTTGTATCCAATTCCTTCTGTTATATATCTCATTCATAATAATGTTCAGTTTGCTACTCTCACTTTTGTCGACACTTCCACTTATCAGATTATGGGTAATTTGAAGATTGTTACTACCGGAATATTATTCAGGTGCATTGTTTTTTCATCAAATTTCATGATCAACTTCATATTTGGTTGCTGGAATCACAGTGATCGAGCAACTCTGATTTTGCAGAGACTACTCAGTGCAGTTTTTGGCAACATTTGCCGGCTCATTGTGATTCTGGCAAACTCACTACGTATCCAAACATGCATATAGTCATCGAATTGTGTTTTGTTTCTTCATTAGTTAGAGCTGATGTTAGACTGTTATTTCTAGGCTTTTTTTGGGGAGGAGGCTTTCGAACTTGCAGTGGATGGCCATTGTGTTGTTGGCTGTTGGAACAACCACAAGTCAGGTACTACATTTTTACAGCCTTACAAATTTAATTGTTTGGCTTTTAGCCTATTTTATAAAAATATATCTAAGCATTGTGCTTTAGTTTATTCGCTTTGTATCGTAAGCTGAAAAATTCAATGTTTGTACGTGATCATGTAGGTCTGATACAATATGTCGGAATATATTACATTATATATGTAACACATTCCATAGTATCATTTTCGTACATCATAAATGTTTTCTGGAAGGCACCTTTCCTGTACTTCTTCTACAGTTTACTTTCTTCCTCCTAATGATATTGGTCTTTCCTATAACTGAAACTATGTTGGCGAGGTGATATTAAGTCTTACTCTACTTAACTGTGTCGAAAAGTTTTTAAATTAATTATTTATTCTTGAGTGATAATTGTAACTTACTAAGATCATCTTAGCTTCAAATATGAGAATTTGAGAACTACATTATTGGATTAGGTGTTTTTTAAAGAATGTCAACCGAATACTGGCTTCCTGCCTTCCTCTGAGAACACTGGTCTTAGAAAGGTTATACTAGTATAAGTGGCACATGTATAAACCTTCATTTGGATAACAGAGAAAGAACCTCTCGGGGGAGGATAAGAAATCCTCCCAAGTAAATAAGATAAAATTGAAACAGAGTGCCAAAGTGTCTCAAATGCAACAAAGCTGCTGATATCTTTGCATGTTAGTAGTTGAAACTTCCTTGAAATAACCATGTGAACTGGACTTGAGAGATGCAATGAACTTGCATGTTAAGTTACATGGGATTTAGAGCTCCCAAATACAACAAATTAAGAATAGATGCCCTAAATGGCCACATCACAATTACACGAATTCAATCTTCTTGCATTTACTTAATTAGTTCAAAATTTCCCCTTTTATTGTTTTTTGGGTCAGTATATTGGGAAAATCATCCCTATGTAGGGGTGTGCAAAAAATTCGGGGGCCCTTAACCAAATTACAACTGATCCATTCCACATTTAAAAAACCCAGCCCATTTTAGAAAAAACTTAAACCGATCCATTAGAATACAAAACCAATATAACCGTTACCGTATAAAAAATTCTGGATTATAACCAGTTTCTCATTCACGCACATGATTCTGATACACTCACTTTCCAGTTTCGTTTCCTATCCTCAATTCTCTATTTTTATTCCCATGTAATTCCTTGAATGGTTTCTCTCTTCTGAAGAACTCGTGTCTATACAACCGGATCTGGATTTTGAAACGGTTAGCAACAACGCAGAGAGAGAAACGGCAACAACATAAAGATGTCAACCGCAACGGCGAATACGGAACACGGCAGCTGCAAATACCAAACACGGCAACCGCGACGGCAAACCCACATAGATGTAAACCGCAACGGCAAACACGCGTAGATGGCTATCGCAACTGCGAATTCACGTCGTCGGATATGGCTTTCTATGATTTTTTTTATTTTTATTTTTGTAACTTTGAATTAAAAAACTAGTTTGAATTTTTTATCAAAAAAAAAAAACTAGGTTTCAATCATAAAAACCGAGTTTAAAAAAATTGGATTAAAACCGGTTTAATTAAAGAAACCGGTTACGAACCGGTTCTGAACCATTTCTAAACTGGTTTTGTGGTTTTTAGTGAAATGGTCTCAGGAACCAAACCAAAACCAATATATGGTTCCAATTTGGTTTGGTTTTAATCCATGCACACCCCTATCCCTATGGTTCAAGATGTTATTGGGATGGAATCTATAATGGTTATTGTTTCAGGTCAAGGGCTGTGGAGAGGCTTCCTGTGACTCCATTTTCTCAGCACTAATTCCAGGTTACATGTTAGGAGTTCTATCTGCTTGCCTCTCAGCATTAGCTGGAATTTATACAGAGTTTTTGATGAAGAAAAACAACGACAGCTTATACTGGCAGAATATACAGTTATACACGTATGTTTTTGTTTTTGAATTTTTCATCATCTCTAATCTCTAGATAGCCATGTGGACACATTTGCCATTGTGATAATCTTTTAAACTATTTATTTCACAAGCTAATTCTTATCCATTTTATCCCTTTTCAACTATCAAGTGAACATGGTTATTTCATGCATCAAGAAATGAATGCTCTATTTTCACGTTGACTTAGGAGAATAACATATACGACTTTTGAATTACATGGATTATAATTACTATACTCTTTTTTAGTCGTCAATTTTTTCTGGTTTTGTGTATGATAGGGGTTGTGTTTTTTTTCTTTCTTTATTGGTTGCTTTATTTTATGTTTAATACAGTTGAATTTCCACTATTGTTGGAATGTCCAGTGACATAACATAAACATTATGTACTCTCCTCCCCCCCATATTTTCAGCTTTTTTATTTGACAATTATGACGCATATTTCTGCACCGTTTTTTGTTGAAAGTTGTAACTTATTTGTGTTTTATTCCCCGTAAACCAAATTCACATTGCTGTAAAACAAAATGGGAAGATGTGACAAGCGTTGCTTAATTATGGTCAGATAGTTTGTAGTTATCTCCTAAGAGTATACAAATTTGATTATGGTCAGACAGTTTATAGTTATCTACTAATAGTATACAAATTAAATGGGTTTCTTTCTACAGGTTTGGTTCAATTTTCAATCTGGCAAAGCTTATTGTGGATGATTTCAGAGGTGGCTTTGAAAATGGGCCCTGGTGGCACCGCATATTCAATGGATACACTGTCACTACTTGGTTGGTGGTATTAAATCTAGGGTCTACCGGTCTTTTGGTTTCATGGTTAATGAAACATGCCGATAATATTGTAAAGGTATATTTTTCAACTCTTGCAAGCATTTTTCCATACTACATATATTTGATGAATTCTTTATGTGAAATTTCTTTTCCACTGAATAATCTTTTTTAAAAGGTAAACAATTAACTTTAATGTGACACTGAAATTAGTAATAAAACGTCACATCATAGTATAAGGCCCATTTATGTATTTTCTTTTCTTTTTTCTCCCTAACCGTTAGTTGTGTCTGCTTTCCTTAGGTCTATTCTACATCCATGGCAATGCTGCTGACAATGATTCTATCAACATTTCTCTTCAACTTCAAACCTACACTGCAGGTAAATTTACAGCCCAAGCAAGGCCAAAATTTGTATGATACTACTCCATATTCTCCCCTTCTGTCCTAAGATTGAGGTCAAATCATTTTACTGCATGTTGTTTGGAATTTAAGATACCACATGATGATATAATCATATGAGGTTGTTTTACAGGATAACCAAAACTGTTTGCTGTAGTTTAGAATCTGTCGTTCTTAAATTTTGTTAAATGCTTGATTTGATTATTCATATTAAAACTTATTTTTCATTTCATGTAGTGACCTAATTTCTTATAACAGTATGTTTAACGAATGTTGTTACTTTTTTTGTTCAATTTTTTGTTGAAATTGAATATTTGTATGATTGTTTGAAACCTTTCATGTCATTGCTGACAGGCTATAACTGGTTGATAAATTTTTTTTCTTTCTCTTTGCAGCTATTCTTAGGAATTGTTATTTGTATGATGTCTCTACACATGTATTTTGCCCCACCAAATATGCTCTTAGATATGCCATCAACAGTTAAATCAGATGAAGAAGAGAAGCTCATTGAAGTTTCTGTTGATCGGAGAACCCGTTCATGATGTATATTGACATCTGAATACTATGCTTTGGTAATTGAACATTTACTTCAATTATAAATTGTTTTACTTTATCAATACATATATATTTTTTTTTACCATATATAGCATCTGACATTTCTAGTTAGATGATACATGTAGCATCAGAAAGTATTATTTGATGTAAATTTTGATTAAACAAGATTGTTGCCGTGTGACCTAGTAGTGTTCCCGGGTGAAAAGGGGAAACAGACTCGTTTTTCTTGACACCGACGGTTGTGCTATGTACATCTTACCCTACAAAAACCCATGTATTGGGGCTGTGGTAGTCTCATGAACTGGGCCACCCTTTTAAATCATATAAAATATAACATAATTGTACAAACACGACCCTGTGTCCTCTGATTTAATGGTACGATATAATGTTCATATTCGTACAGATCCATACGAAGATAACCCCAATGAGTATGAGAGAAAGAGAAAGGGAAAGGGGAGCGAATCATTATCTTGCATGCATTATTCTTTATGGAGTATCACTATAAATTTTTTTTTTGCTGTTTTTATTCTGGGTACGTAATAATATACACCAGTTCAGTTTAAATATATTGGTATTGAGCTTTTTCTAGCTTTGAGAGCCAATTATATGTTATTTCTTGCTAATTCTACCATCACAGTATTAAAAACATGTATAGTGGTATTATTTCATCAGAAGTACATTTTTGTCACTGATGCAAATTGCACCTGTCTGTGTTAATATTGTTTTGAGAAGATGACTGTATTTTATATATATTTGTTTAGATGCATAAAATGAAATTGCAACTATTACGTTTTTTTGTTCCTGTTATTTTACTTGTAAGCAAGCCATTGATAGTTTTGGTTCTCAATATTTTCCTGTTGGCTCTAGAGGTATTTTTCAACTCCCTTTTTTTCCCAGGTTTTTCCTAGAAGGCCTATTAAAGTAATCTGTTTGATAGCAGAGTTGCAGAATATCATTTCAATCTGCATGGTTCAGTGGTTTCTAAAGTGTGGGCATCTTCATTTGGACATGTTGACTCTACATGACTAATAGCTAATTTGAACATCCCATCCAATAGTTAATTGAATGAAATGCACAAAATGTGGTTTACTCAATTAGGATGCTGTCCTTGGATTTAGGCTAAGTCTTTAACTTCTCTCTGCTGGTACTGATAGGGGTACTGCCCAAATACCGATTGGCCCTCTATGGCACAAGAAGTCAAGCCACCATATGTAGCCTACATTTCTACATTTCTACCTGGTTGGTTGCTGTACAAACTAAACATTTTTTCACCATAATTAATTTGAACGGGGTACTTGTTTTACAGTTTGATGCCCCTATATTATGCTCTGTTTATGGCTGTATTAATGGGATGAAGGGTTTGTAGCATTATACACAAACATAAGTATTTGTCACTCAGAATTGGAGGATAACTTTTTGCTTGCCTATTATCTCTTTAAACTGAGAAATGTCTACTAATTTGGACAAATCTCCTATCTCCTTCCTATGAATACAATGAAGAATAGCTCTAATCAAAATTCAGTTTGTATTTATTTAACTTTAATTGTTTATATTTTACATTCAAATTACTTTTGTTGTTTAAAAACTGTCAAAGGGCCATATAACAAATTCAATAAAATTATGACTACATTTTTAAATAGAATTAATAATGACTCAATTTTTAATTCTATGTGATGATCGGCACCAAGTGAAGAAGGTATCATCCTACCTTTCATATTTGAAATTTATATATTTAAAATAAGTTTATTTAATTTTAATAGATAAAACCAGTATTTTAAATATATATTATGTTATAATTGAATTTTATTTTACCTTGACAAATTATTTTTGACAGATCTCATTTTTACTCATAGATATTCACATTGTTTAAAAGGCATCAATTGATTTAAAGGTGCATCTAATTGCATTTTAAAACGAATATAAATTGTCCCCAAAAAAAACTAATATAAAGTTGCGTCAAGGTGAAATATGATTTGATTTTTACAATTTTTTTATTTGAAAGAGTGACTTGTTTTTACAGTTTTATAGCGACTAAATTCATTTACATAATAATCTTTTCAAGAAGTTTGATATTTTATCTCTTACTTGCAAAAAATAAATTCTTACACTCAAAAGTCAGAAGTATTTTGTAATGTTATTTTTTTCACTATATACGAAGTTAAATAAACAAGTTTTTAATAATGATCTACTATCGCAACAACTAAATGATTTGTCATATTCATTAAATTAAATGACGTGACAATAGACAATTTGATGCATGTGTAAACTCATTTTACATCAAGAACATATATAAATTAAACTAATAAATTATATAAATACCAAATATAGAGAGATAAAATAAAATGTTTTGAAAATAAAGAAAATAAAAGAGGTGAATATTAAAAAGAAAAGTGAAATGAAATAAAAAAAAAAAAGATTTAAAGAGAAAAGGAAAAAAGAAAAGCAGAGTGCAATTTGGCGGTTGGAAAAGTAAGAGAGTGGTGGCGATGAATGATTACTGAGTGAGTCTGAGTGTGAGTGTGAGCGAGTGAGTGTGAGTTAAGCATCCACTACTAAAGAAAGAAAAGCGTTTGAGTTTCTATTGAATTGTCAGTGTTACTTGTTTGATTTCAAAACCCTAAAAAAAATGCCTCGAGAGATAATAACACTTCAAGTAGGACAATGTGGAAACCAGATCGGTATGGAATTCTGGAAACAACTCTGTCTTGAACATGGTATCAGCAAAGACGGCATCCTCGAAGACTTCGCTACTCAGGTTCAGTACTCTCTCAACAACTTCTTCTTCTTCATTATTTTAGATTACATATTTTACTATTTTACCCATGCTTCTGCTTCTGCTTCTGCTGCAGGGAGGTGATAGGAAAGATGTTTTCTTTTATCAAGCTGATGATCAACATTACATACCCCGTGCTTTATTGATTGATTTGGAACCAAGGGTTATTAATGGAATTCAAAATAGTGATTACCGTAATCTTTACAATCATGAGAATATTTTTGTTGCTGATCATGGTGGTGGTGCTGGTAACAATTGGGCTAGTGGCTACCATCAGGTATTGTTCACTAACTCATACCATGAGACCATAGACATAAGGACAAGTTTTAATACGTTCACACAATATCAATGTTGCTCCATTTGTTTGTTATTTGTACTTTTTTACATTCATAAAGATTATGTTTAAATGCTTGTGTGCTTTATTGCTTGCAAAGACACTTATGATGATTGTCTATCGACATAGTTGTCAATGTTGCCTCCTTAGTAAGTCTGGTAACTGTTTTTTTTTTTTTTTTTTTTTAGCATGCTAATGGTTTTGTAGCAATGTGCAACGAGACCAAGTTACAAAATATTCTACAAAAATAACGAGTCCGTAAATTAGTAGTGAATGGATAGATAGGACCCAAGTTAGTCACAATTCCTGAAAATATGTGTAAGGGCGAGGTGTATAAGAGAAGGAATAGAAATTAGAGAGGGTGTGGATTATGTGAGGATCATTATTCTTCGGGTCATGCTTGTTAAGGATTTAAAAGAGGAAATTATTGATGAGTTTTATGTAGAAAAGGTTGTTTTTCAAAGTCTAAAATGCCCTTATTCATTGACTCTGAACTTTCTCCTCTTGGTTTCCTTCTTTATTCTTCCAGTTCTCCTTCATTTACTCAGTCTCAAGTGTCTTTTGCTTGTAAGTTGGTTGCTATTCCTTCTGAGTTTTATACACCAGGAGTTGGCTTAACTACTCATATCCGATAAAACACCAACAATTGTCTTCATTACAAACTATATCCATTACATGATGGGTTTTAATCAATAACTGTGGTCTATTGGATAACTAACCGGCACTTGGGAAATCACTGAAAATTAATGCTTGACATGAAATTACATAAAGGCCTGAGGGAAAAAATTTTGTGAATGCATTTTTTTTACAATAGAACTTGAAAAGCCTCAGATGGTCGGACTCTGACCGGATATTGTCAACCTTCCGTACTTGGGCAGTTTTTTTGTACAGAACCTGATTTGTGTTTTTTAGATGACTTTGCAAATGCTAATCATGATAAATCACTCCATAGGAGTCATTATCCACTATTTTAAAATGTAAGGGAAGTTCTTGATGTCTGATGTCCTATAAGTGATGATTTGCATTTTTGGAATGCGAAGTAATTGTTTAATATCCATGATTGTTAATATCTGATCAGGGAAAGAATGTTGAAGAAGACATAATGGATATGATTGACAGAGAAGCAGATGGTAGTGACAGTCTAGAGGGTTTTGTTCTATGTCATTCAATTGCTGGAGGAACAGGCTCAGGTATCTTTCTTTCTTTTTTTCCTAGTATTTTCTGTAGAACATCGCATAAGTTTCTTCATTCGCCCCCTTTTACTTGATTGAGAATTTGTTTAGACACTGCATCTTAAGAAGCGACAATTTGCTGGAAATGGTTGGTCGAATTCACAACTGATACAAAGTCCAAATTGAGTCAAAAGTTAAATTAATCTTACACTTAAGAGAGGAAATTGAACAGGAGCGCTCCTTTTTTAGCTTATCTCAGACTAAAATTGCCTGTAACGCGTAATGGCTAAGAATTGGGATTCCTATTTATCCTTTGCACTTCCTATATTTAAGATGGATAACCTCAGATTGCTTAAATATTTCTCACCTGTGTGTTTTTTAAATTATTTTTGCAAGTGTCGCGTGTATATTGAATGTTATGCCATTCCTTTATGCAGGTATGGGCTCATACCTTTTAGAGACTCTGAATGACCGATACAGCAAAAAACTGGTTCAGACGTACAGTGTGTTCCCTAACCAAATGGAGACAAGTGATGTGGTGGTCCAACCATATAATTCACTTTTGACACTCAAGCGACTGACTCTTAATGCTGATTGTGTTGTGGTTCTTGACAATACTGCACTTAATAGAATTGCTGTGGAGCGACTTCATTTATCAAATCCAACATTTGCTCAAACAAATTCCCTAGTTTCTACTGTGATGTCTGCCAGCACAACCACTCTTCGTTATCCAGGATACATGAATAATGACTTGGTTGGTCTCCTTGCCTCTTTGATTCCAACACCAAGATGCCATTTTCTAATGACAGGATATACGCCTCTGACCGTGGAACGTCAGGTGAGACCTTTGTGTCATTTTCTCCATAAAAATTATATTTGGAGCATCAAGATTTTTCCTAAATTTTTGTCTTGTAGAGATTCTGTTGTTTTGTTGAACTGGAAGCGATCTACAGAGAAACTACTAATTCAATCCTCTCTTCCCCCCTATTTTATAATTCCTCCATAATCTGATTGGATGATATTTCCTTGCAGGCTAATGTAATTCGTAAGACCACTGTGCTTGATGTCATGAGGAGACTTCTGCAGGTACAGTGACTGCTTAAACAGCTAATCTTCAAATTGAATTACTTTGTACTCTATTGACATTAATGTTCCTGGCAGGCAAAAAATATTATGGTCTCTTCTTATGCACGGACCAAAGATGCTAGTCAAGCAAAATATATATCAATTCTGAATATCATCCAAGGAGAGGTTGACCCAACTCAGGTAATGACAATATTTACAAAGCATTGATGATACTTCTGAAGTTTTCCATTTGTTAACTGAAACTGAGTTATAAAAGGATACTTACCATTCATTTGTTGAATGCTCATTTCGCCGCCGTGATATTTTTTAATAGAAGATGGTTTCTTTCTTAATAATTAACTCTATTAGAGCATTATTTTGCACATGAAACTTTGTTTATATAATTTCTTTTTCAGCTTCTACTGATGTTGCTTTGTGAAGCACAATTTCCTTCTTCTATTTAACATCACATCTTTTGTTTCTGCTGTCACATCAGAGCAATCTTATACTCAACTCAAAACCTTGAAAAATTGAAATTAATCTTCAACTGATGGTTGTGGAGCTTTTCCAGTCTCTCTAATATATGTACATACACTTTCAGTTGTGTTGAGATTGACTTGTGATATACTACGTATCATGCATGTATCCACTATGTAAATATGTTGCCCTTTCTAAACTGTATTATGATTTTAATGTTCTCTATGGGTTTAGGTTCATGAAAGTTTGCAGAGGATTCGTGAAAGAAAGCTAGTTAACTTTATTGAGTGGGGTCCTGCTAGTATTCAGGTATGCGATCTGTGGCAAATCAATTTGAAATTACCGCTGCTGCTTACTTTTGCCTCTTTCATATTTAGTTTGATGACAATCTTATCTTGCTTTTCTGGTAGGTTGCTCTATCCAGAAAATCCCCATATGTTCAAACTGCACACAGGGTAGGACTCGGTATTCTTTTTATTTCCATCTTAGTTTTTATGCTTATCTTGCCTTTCTGCATTACATCTGATTGCATTGGAGACAGTTTAACATATATTTTTAGGAATGATTATTATTCTGAGGTTGGATAATCAAGAGAGTTAGTAAAAACCTGTGTGCTTTGGTGTTTATTAGGTCAGCGGCCTTATGTTGGCTAGTCATACTAGCATCCGTCACCTTTTCAGTAAATGTCTGAGCCAGTACGATAAGTTGAGAAGGAAACAAGCCTTTTTGGACAACTACAGGAAGTTCCCAATGTTTGCTGTAAGTGTTCCAATTTCATATCAATATTTCCAGCACGGCTGCTGCTGCTGCATCTATTCTGTTCTTGGATGGTAGCATCAACATTAGATACTTGTCAATTCATCTGATGCTACCAATGACAATTGGACAGGATAATGACCTCTCAGAGTTTGATGAATCAAGAGACATTATTGAGAGTTTGGTTGACGAATATAAGGCCTGTGAATCCCCAGATTATATCAAATGGGGAATGGAGGTAGGTGCTGTTCAACCTCGCTTTTCCTTTTTTGTTTATCTTGCATACTGCTTATTTATATTTTTTCTTTGTATAGGATCCGAATAATATGATGACAGGAGAGGGGAGTGCTGCAGGATCACTGGATCCAAAATCAGTAGTGTGAAGAAACCAAGTAAGCTATTATTATTAGACCATAAGTAGGTTTTCTTCGAGTTTTAGATTTGATTTTACTTTCTTCCCCTAGCAAGATAAATAAAAGGTGAAATCTGAACGTTAAATGTGGTCAGCATTTAGATTCAAATCAGTCAGAAACATTAGTTTGCCTTCTTTCTAGGGTTGTGCTTGTGCCATTTGAATGTAATGCTTGACGACTTTAACATCCTTTCTAACTCAATGAGCCATAAATGTCTAAGATTCTTGTATACTTGACTGGCAGGTGACAAGCAACAGGGGAGTGGTTTTGTGTCGGATCTGATTATGAAAACTCTTACTTTTTTTTGGATGGTTTGCGGTGTGATAATTTCAATTTTGTATTGTATTGTTTGTTTATCATTTGGACATCCGCCGTAGTACAGAATACCACTGTAGTTATTCGTTTCAGTAATGTATATGGTTGGTTCGTTATTGGTCATTGCAATGTTGATATCCCAACATATATCTCAAAAAGATGAACTATCATCGAAACTACTATTGACATGAAGAATGCTGGCAAGTGGCAACACACTCTTTGAACATTCTTTCAAATACCCGCGGTTGACCCAAACTAACTCCGATTTGATGAGTTTTTCCCGTTTTGACTGTGTTTGAGTTTTCCCTGATTTCAAAATACAGGTACAAGATGGGTAACAAGGATATATGTACCCACCTCAATCACATACCCAATCTCGTCCCATATGTCGAAAATTACTTTATTACTCATCGATATCGGTATGTTATAAAATTTGCAATTGATATTTAAAGGAGCAACCAAATCATTCAATTAAAGAAATGTTAAAATGAGCATATTGTTAGAAAAAACTTCATTTTTTGTTAAAAAAAAATGATTCATTGTGGGACGGGAATGGGAATGGGGAGGGGAAGGTAAAACTCGTCTTCGCCCCGTTGCATTACCATGCCTACTAATACTTACTCTTTATCAAACAAAATCTATGTATGTCCCACTACTTTACGTGGATTCATTTTCAAAATGTAGGACAGATTAATTTAATTTTATAAGCGAGTGAGTGTAAGAAAGAGTGTTTAAAAAAGAGTGTTGTTAGCATTACTCTTATTGACATAGTAAATTGTTGCCAGATTTCTTTTATATTGATGATATTGAAAAAGATAAACTTGATTTGTTGGGTTTGTTATAATTTAAAAATCACAAACTCTTAATCTCTATACTTTTTAAGTAAAATCAAAGTTTTGTAAAATAATTTACAAATGTTAGCGCAATAAAAAAGAAAGAAAGACTGATACTTACGTGTCTCTCTATCTTTTTGTATATATTGTGAAAATGATTTTTATATCTCTTTTGAACTTGTTGCATAATGTGTCAACATTAGCCCATTAGTTTTAGATTTTTTTAAACAAAAAAACACTTTTATTATTTTTAGAATTTGCTTTAGATTTGAAGATAAAAATGATTTTTTAAAAAAATCATTTTTATCTTCAAAATGAATAGTCATTCCTAGAAGTTTTTCTAATTTTTTTTTTCTTCTTAAAACAAAAAGCTCAAGTGTAAAAACTTTAAATTTTAATAAAATGATTTTTACGACATTAAACAAGCAGAAATAGTCTCAAATTTTTTCAAAAATCATTAGATTTTTTTTTTTTAAAAAAAAATCATTTTTTTAAGCGAAAACACACACACCATAAATCTCTTTTGACTGGCCATGTAATTTTTTTTTGCGGTGATCATAAACTTTGGTAGAGTTTGGAATGGACATTTTTATGGTCATTAGCCTATTTAAAAACTTTTTTTTTGGTAGATTATTTAAAAACTTTTTAAGTTGGAATGTTTCATTATTTTTCTATTCACTCATTCTATGTGGAGGAATTGTGTTAGTACAACTATTTTGAAACAATTTTTAAGACAACTCCTTCGTACTTCTTTTCATTCTTATCTTTCTCTTTTTCCCTCTATCTCATTCTATTGTTTCTGTTGAATAATTTGTTGAAGAAGTAAAACTAACCCAAGTAAATTATTATCGAGGGGTATCAAACTTGAGATTTTAAGAGGAGTATACTAATGTTAAGCAAACATCATCTAAACAACTCAAGTAAGCAAAAATAAAGAAAAATGTTAATTCAAAAGTTATTACAAAATAAATGTACAAATATCTTTCTTTTTAAAAAAAAAAAAAATTATCATTTATTAATTACATGAGCTGATAAACTAAAGGTTCATTAATTAATATATAAAATGATTTATAAACTCTGACTTCTAGTTCTCATATATC
>Ga0228711_1005850_pt1 | contig 18563 bp, 6 predicted proteins | sample MedpolnodulmetaG_2_FD_177996 | JGI IMG/M metagenome (GOLD analysis project Ga0228711, IMG submission 177996) | Root nodule microbial communities from Medicago polymorpha collected in Santa Monica, California, United States - brown nodules | ecosystem: Host-associated > Plants > Roots > Nodule...
TATTTGGCATAACCTTTTTCTATGTTAAAGTTGTTTATATGAAAGCAACCATTCAAAAATCATGGATGAAGCAACCAGCGTGAGTTAACTCTAACTCACGCTGGGTTTTAGTGTTTTTTTTTTTTTGCGTGACCTAAGTCACGCAGCGTGAGTTAACTCACGCAAATTTAACACTAGCGTGAGTTAACATGTGTAGGGGTATTTTGGACATTTACTTTGGGAATGAGCAAAACCGTTTGGGTAAAGAGCAGAATTCTAATGTAATGGGCCAAACAAAGGCCTAATTTACTAATAAGGCCCAAACACCTTAAACAATGAGCCTACAACCGCACATCTCGATTCCAGCATCCCCGGCAGTCAGAAGCTTAAGATTCCCATAGAATCATAATGCCTCCAACCATAAGTTCCCCATTTGACAGTTTCACATTACCAATCCATGATCGCCTCTCAATGGCTCATTCACACACCGCTATCCTCAACTGAATAAAAAGGTTATCCGACCGCAACTCAAGGTACGGTTCATTCTAACTCAAACCCCTCACTATCTCAGCAAAATGAAGATCTACAAAATAGGTATTTGAGTGGAGGGAGACGATATTTGCCAGGACTTGGAAGAGTGGGGGTGGCGTGTGGGTTCTGGTCGTAGAGTGCATAGGCTTTATAGTGAAAATTCGAAAGAAAATACCACAGCAAGAAATGCGAAGAAAAAAAAAAACTCTGATATGTGAATAATCCTAACGTGTAAATCATATACAGAATTTGAGCTACAAGATAGTAAATACAAAACTAAAAGGAAAAAAAAAGAGCAAGTATGACAGTAGAAAAATAATCCTATTTTACCCTTTTGATGATGATAGCCCAATTAAAAATGAGATATGTTATTGGAAAAACAAATGAGGTATGTTATTTGAACAATCATTTTTTGACAATCTATGAAACAACAAAAATATATACAAGGCAATATAGGTATTGATACACAAATCAATGCAACGAAAAAATGTTATTAAATGTTGCTTAGAGAGTTAGATGCACCATTCCTTTCAAGTAGAGATTGTCTCCATTTCGCAAAACAAATGGAGAACTCCATTACTATACTTTTGAGCGTGTAAAGACTTAATTAATGTCACCAATTCTAAAAATGTGTTCTATACATTCAGAAGTATATAGAGCTCTTCAATTCTTCTTTAGAAAAATGAAGAGGATCTCTACTAGTTCTTTCAACTGTTGCTAGAAATGATCCCTATATTATTTAAAAATGGAGATGTAGTAACTCATTTGAACAAACACTTGTGAAAATGACAATGACAAATAATTTCTAACATCAAAAGCTTCATATGATTCACGGTTAAACATAAAATTATCTATGGATTAGTTAGGAATGATAGTCCTCACCTAAATAATTACCAATTAACTAGGAAAACTCCATGCTAAACGTATGGTTAAATAATATGCAACTAAGTAACAACATCCTATCATGCAAATATCATGTGATCAAATTAATATTAAGTATTAATTATTCGTTCCAACATCCTATCATGCACATATCATATAACTACCACAGGAGTACTATGCATTAAAACTATGACTACTATTATTTCTCAAAATATTAAATGGACTACTGTTATGTCGAGTTACGAGTTTGGCATTCTCTCAGCAGACATCACCATTTGTCTCGTGTGAAGTTTGCTTTTTTTTGAAGACACCCCACAAGTAATACTTGGTTTGAAACTCTGTCCAAATGATAACTCAAATTAAAACCTAATCTAAGATGTATAAATAATTTGACTGAAATATTCAACTGAAGAGCTAGAATAGATGAAGCTCACTCTGATGTCGGATTGGAAGCAAGTCGGAAGGAAAAATTAAAAGCACTGCATTTTCAGTTACAACTCTTACGGCAGCTTCAGTGCAAATAATATCATCAACCAGCTTGTCAAAGGCCTTTATAGATAATCTGTAGCAGAAATATTATATAGATATACAAATTAAAGAAAGATCACCTTAACATGATTAAAATATGTCTAAAAGAACTTACCTTCTATTCCCAGGAAAGAAATAAAGAGCAATGCTTTCATCAGTTGGGCCTTCCTCCTTGAAGCTATTAGGCCACACCTCAGATCTGGGAAGCAAATCTGCGGAAAGCACATGCGGGAAGAATTTCATCTCGCCCAGAACTTTGGGGGATGCTATATTGGACAAATGGGCCAGAAGTCCATTGACTCTACCAATAGTTTTACTTTTATCGCAGAAGATCAAATTTCCCCTATTAGCCAGCAAAATCAACTTGGATCATAATCACCATTAAGTTACAGAAGTTCACTGATTTTCAAATGAAGGTGGCAAAACAAAGTTCATACCTCCAGATTGGATCAGCAACAGGCTTCACATCAACATGACCTTCTAATGCTATTATTAGATCATCAGTGGCAGTAGCTTGAGATATTTGAACAGATTTAGGTTCTACATTGGAGTTTGCTGCGTCTGTTGGAACTGGTCCACACTCGTTTTTCGATTCACTTTCTTGATTATGGCTGGTATCAGATCGATGATGCTCAAGCTCAGGTGAACAGCGACTGTTAGACGAAAGGGACTTCGATTGCTTCTCTTCCATCTCCTTTTTATTCTGTTGTTTGCTTTTCTTCAATCTCTCAACGCAATATTTCAGTTTTGCTCGGGATTGGATTGCAATTCTGGCCAAATTTCCAGAGTTAATCTTCAATCTCTTTGCCTCTGGTTCACAGTCCTCGCAAAACCATATCACTTCATCGGTAAAAATCACAGGTCCATCTAAACAGTACCTGAAAGAAAGAAAAAAGGACTTATAGAACATGAGATTGCAACTTTATAAATGCAAATTTTAAATTTAATAAAACATTGGGAGGATAAAACAGATTCAGTTTTAAGTTGATAGTATGAACACAATTGGGTTGGTTATCTCTCCAGTAATCTTTTGATTCACCCAAACCAAACTATAATGGATGGGAACGCTCACAAACATTACCTTTATACTACAGTACCTATTGAAATTTTGAGAGCATCCTTATGTCAATATTAAGAAACAACTAGAGCAATGCAGACAACAAAAGCCTACTGCAGAAGCAAATCATAATTCAAAAAGCACTTTTACTAAAAACCGAAATAATATATCAGCTTTGTATAACGCAATTACATATAAGAATAACTCCATGTTATATTAAAACAGGCGATAAGGTTATAACTATCAAGCGGCAAGTAGTATCATTCCAATTACTCTTTGGATCGTTCAACCTAAGACTATACACGCTCAGTACTCTAAAATTGTAACTTCAAAGAATGTATAAATAGCATTCGAGGTGTTGGCACCTGAACATAAGTATGATAACGAAAAATTTCTTTAAGAACATCAAACGATGCAGAGAAAAGGAGTGAACAATAAGTACCTGTGAAGAGCACAAGCCTGACACTCGGTGCAAAAAACTATCGCCTCTGGAAAACCTACATCGCCGCAAGTGAGACAAACAGCTTCCTGCAACAACAGGTATACAAAGTCTTACTGAAATGGTTCATAACTCTGTAAAATCAAAAATGATTAAGTGAAGCTCCAAATATGTACAAATCCTATACAATACTATTCTAAATGCATCATTAGTAGGCTCCGCTCTTGACTCTCGAGTCATGTGTGTTCGATGAAAAACACAATCACTTAATAAAACACCCCCATTTAGTTCTCCAATATTTTTGTTAAAAAAATCAGAACATAAACACTTGTGCCAGCTGTCACAAAAAAACTAGCAACATGTTCATCAGCTCATTTCAAATTTGATGGTTATCATGTTTATCTAATTTTGTGCATATAATACATTGTTTCTAAAAAAAACTCCAAAATGGTTACTAAATCAGCATGTGTCATATCTTATGAACCTAAATTATAGCAAAATTGTTAATCCAGCTTAAGCCAAAATGAATAATTTGATTATAACAGTTAATAATTATTTTCTTCATGAAAAACATTAAAATAAACCCATATTGACACAGTTAACCCCTTCAAAAAAAAGAAACATTTATGAACTGTAATAAAGAATTAGTGTAAGGATGAGCATGCATTGAACGTATAAAATATCCTATTCTAGATCCATAACATAAATAAATTTCATGTGACAATATAACAGTAAAAAAAAATATATATATATCAAATTAATAGTAACATTTGAAGAGTTTATTATTATAAAAATGATGAAAATGAAAAGAGTGAATCTGGTAATGAAAGAAAAGTAATTACCATTGGAAAGATTGGATTTTGATTTGATTTGATTTGGTGAAAACTGAACGAACGAACGAAACCGAACAAGAACCGGAAACTGGATCCTCTGTCTCTGGAGAACTCGAACAAAATTCGTATGAAAGTTATTAGATTCAATTTATAAATCTTATTTTTTTATTTTCAAATATATCGATTTTTACATGGTGACAACTAGGATACCCATCGAAGAATGATGAGTAATTTACCTCAACCAATGAACATTCACCTTTTTAGGTGGTATTCATGAACTATCTTAACCCACCATAAATTGTTCATTTTCATTGGTTAATGGGTAAATTACCCACCAATCTTTAAAGGTAATCTAGAAAAAACCTTTTTATATAGATTGATAAAAAAAAATAGAATAGGAAAAAATTGACTGTTTAAAATGTGTCGTGTTTTTGTTTTTTTAAGGCAAAAATGAAATATATTAACAAAGTGTGATCTTTTTAGCACAAAACGTACTAAAAAAGACTGTTTCAGTTTACCGTAAGTCAATCACAAAAAGATGTCAAAAAAGGCACATTCAAATGATCTGCAATAGATAAATAAATGTTGAGCCGATTCAACACTTTCACACCCCTGTCACGCAACATTGAACATTTGAAGGGATAATGCCTCGAGCCACCAAGTTAGATTTTGAAGGTAATCATGAAAGAGTCATCATACAAAAATAGTGACCTTCAAAGGAATCTGTTTATGCCAAATTAGAGTTGTCCTTGTGTCCAAAGATATTAAATCTTTGGAAGTTAATAGCGGATAAACTTCGCGAACTTAATAACTCTGAACAAGGTCGGGCTGCCATTCCCACTAATCCGATAAATGAGTCTGCAAAACAATGTCATAAAGTAATGTACTGCACTCCACTGACAACTCCTCCTCCCACGCCCACAACCTCCTACGTCCCTTTCACACCTCATCCCCTACACCCCAACCCAAGGAAAAAATATCAACCACCATACTCGACTTATTCTCAGCCAAGTTGAATAATCGCCTAAACCGCACACATAAAGGTGCCCCTCCTAACCACTGGTCATACCAAAAATAAGAATGCAACCCATTTCCAACCTTTTTCGAGACACTCTCCTCAAACCAACTACCTCTAACACCACCCACCTCATCACAAATTCTAGCAATCTCCCTCCACCATGTTGACCCCAACCCCCTATGTGATGTTATTGAAATTAATTAAGGAAAATACTAACAAGAAATACAACCTAATATTTTAATTCCTTAAAAAAAAGCCTAATATTATAATGAAAATGTGATACTATTTTTATTAGAAAAAAATTGATATTATTTGAGGTGTGTCCAATATTACACGTAGATAGTTTTTTTGGTTGAGATCTGAACATTTTTTTTATATCTGAGATTTGAACATTTGTTTGTTATATTGTGAAAGTTTAAAATATGTTAGATCCAACATAACTCTAGTGCAATTTTTATCCCCTATTTTAGTAACCACGATTTTTGGTGCTTATTTTTTTTAATTGCACAATTTTGATCACTAATGTCAACAAAAAATTACTTGACCATTTTATATGATGATGTGACAATAAATTAAGTGATGTGTTGGGAAAAAAGATGAAAATGAGAGTATTAAAAAATGATGCGTTCAAATGAGTAACTTATAAAGAGCGAGAATGCACAATTTATTGCCACATATTAAATTGACTAGTCAAAATCATGAACTTCCTTAAAAAAAATCATGGACTTGGTAAATTTTTTGAAATGGGGACCAAATATTTTGTTGTTTTCTTTGAGGAGAAATGAGGACCAAAATTGTACAATTAAAAATGTGGATCGAAATTGTACTTTGAACAAAACAGAGGACCAAAACTCCAGCAATGTATTTTTTTTAGGGTACTCAATTGCATGATTAATATACAATGTTTTTTTAGAGCAATATACAACGTTAATCCTAACCATTTTTATTTCATTATTTGATCAATTTTGTATAGTGCAGCTTTAACGGTTGGATCTTCACAATTTTTGAAATGGGAGAATGTTAACCGGTGTCTCTGAGGCATTGGTTAAACATTCAAAAGAAGTAAGATTTTATTAAAAAATGGTGTAATAATTAGTTGATCAAAAGTAACCGTTTATATTTCAAAGATAATTTTTCTACTTTTAAATTCTTTAACCAGTGCTCCAATGACACTACTTAACAAGACCCTTTAAAATGAATGGCCAAGATTGAATCACTAACAATAGTGGGAATCACGGCGAGGTCATTTAAAGTTTTACTTTTTCATCCATATGAAAATGTCAACACTCGTAGGCAAAACTAGTGTAGCTTTTTAGAGCATCCACAATGGTAGTTCCTTAATAGGTAGTTCCTTAATAGTGACTCCTTAAGTGGACCTCACATTACATATAACTTATTTATAATATTTTAATAAAAGTACCTATTAAGGACTCAATGGCTTCAATGGAAATACATTAATAAGGACTCCAATGAAAAATACTTAAATAGGCTCCACTAACTTTACATCATTAAAAAAAATTATTTATTAAATTATAAATTACCTCATAATATATAATTATAATCCTTAAAACAATTAAATTATAAAATATTTATTTATTTGTATGAACTTAAATTTATGCCACATTTACTAATAATTTGAAAATGAAAAAATTAACATTACAAATATTACATTCCTTCGTTAAAAAATAATAATAATAATTTGCATGAATTACATTTTATTTAAAATGATGACAAATAGATAAAATAATATTTAAAACAACTATTGATTCTTTTTTTTAAAAATCAAAACAACTATTAATTATTAAAATATTACTTCTTTTGTAAGCGGGACCACATAGTACATATTTTATTACTTCTTTTAAACGTGAGACCAGTTAGTTACCTAGGAGAGAGAGGGTCCTTATATAGTTACTCGTTCCTTAATGGAGACTCATTTTTTCTTCCTCCAATGGAGGGTCCTTAACAAGGAGCGATCCTTGTTAAGTAAGGACCTCTCATTGGAGATGCTCTTATAGAGAAGTTTTGTTGCTTTTGAATGTCTAGCAATTATGAATGGAGAAATCATATTTGTACAACCATTATGTGACAACTTTTGGACAGCTTTCTCTCTCTTACTCACATGACATTCTTATTCTCTCTCTTTCTTTTTCTCTCTCCATTGTTTTTGACCAATAAGAAAAGAGAAAAGCAAGGTTGTCACCAAAATTGTCATCAATTAGATGTACAAATATCACTACTCTTATAAATGGATGCAGACTTAGAGAAGTTTTGTTTTAGATTTAAAAAAATGGATTTTTCTTTGTATTTATAAAAATGGTTTTTTTTTAAAAAATTTACTAAAAAATAGTAAAAGTTATTTCAAACTCATTTGATATGTCCTCGTGAGTTTAGCTCAGTTGGTATGGACAATGCATAAAATATGCAAGGTCTGGGGTTCGAACCCCAGCCACCACCAAAAAAACTCATTTGATATAAGTTAAAAAAGATATTTTGACATTCACTAACTTAAATATTCATTGTTCGAGATTTTACATAGTAAAAATCAGACATTTTCTCATAATGACATCTTTCAAAAATGATTTTTATGAAAAGCTATTTGAAATAGGTTTTCTTTTAGAGATTTTTTTAAAATTTTAGTATCCAAAAAAATTATAACCAAATGATGAAATACTTAGAACGATATTCTAAGATAAGTTATTCAAACGAATTTTTCATTTGAAGTTTTCTTTGAAAATTTCTTTGTTAAAAAAATTATAACAAAAACATATTATACTACAAAAATTTATTTTAAAAAAGCTACAACAAACGGATCCTTAATGCTTGCTATGTTTTGTTCTTTTTCTGCTTCTTGGCGGTCTTAGTTTATTTTACCGGTCTATGACAAGCATGACATACTTCATTATTTTTGTTTTTTTTCTTCAAGAATTTCATTTACTTGGTTTAGCTAGGAATTCATTGTTTGGTTGTTGTGTTTTAAGTATGATTTTCTATTTGTCCATCGTGTTAGATCTGGTGGTCTTGACTTAGTAATTTTTTATCTTTCTAATATAAGAAGAGAACCGACACAAATATTTGTTTGGTTTTAGGGTGAGGATAATTGATTTTTATTAAAAAAATATAATAGCTAGAAATTTATTATTTGGTTTTTATGTTTTAAGTATGATTTTTTATCGGTCCATTCGAGTTGACCTGGTGGTTTTGACTTAGCAATTTTTTTATCTCTGTAATATAAGACGAAAATTGACACAAATACTTGTTTGATTTTAAGGTGAGGATAATTAATTTCTATTAAAAATAATTGATGTTTAGATACATTCATGTAAAAGTGAGTTGAACTATAAATTTATGTGTAAAAATTAATTTTAAAATTAAAAACTACAAATCGTAACTTCAAGTGGAATTAATTCTAGAGACAAAATCAATTATACTTGACATCAATGAAATATGTTCGAATCAATTCTAGACCTTCATAATCAAATATTGTCCCTCTAAAAATGGAACTAAACATGCATTTAGACATTTTATCTGGACATACACACATTTTGAGAAAATGTAGTTGGTCAAAATTGTGAGTTGATCAAATTTTTGTAATATGATTAATTGACATGTATGTGTGTATGTGCTCAAATTACGTCAATTGGGTAAGGGTGGCAAATTAAGTCATCGGCAGAATTTTGAGTTTGCTTTGGAGCTGAAACTTTTCCTTTTTTTTTTTTTATGAAAAGTAATTTATTAATATAGTACAAAGTGTACTCTCACATGTTACATTTAAAATATTTTGTTAATTGAAAATGTTTCCTAGACACCTTAAAGTGTATACATATTGAAATAGATAGAGATAAGAGAAAATGATGTGATATATTGATAATGTGATATGAAGAGTGATAAAAAGAAAATGAGGCATTAAATGAGTGTTGGAAAATTTGAAGTGTCCAAATATCATTATTGTTTACTAAACCCTTATAGTTGTATCGCACTTCTACTTTTAAATTGTAACATTTCTGTTCAGTTTTCAAATTGTAACATTGTCAGGTCAATTTCTAACATTAATTCCATATGAGCTAGTCACATAACCCTACTTTCCTTGTAACATTAAATTTGAAACAATGTCCATTTAAGTTAATGAGTCCTGTTATGAGTCCAATTTTTACATCAACTAAACCAGAGGCATCATAACTATTTTGATAAAAAATACTTGATAAAAGAGCAAAACTTCCTCAACAAACAAATGACAGAAACCAAAAAGACTTGGTTGCAAATTTCAATTGGATATTGTTATTAATCAATAACTAACTTTTTCTTATGGCCTATACCCATTTGAGGTTGGCCTATTGGTTGACTTGGGATCTTGGAGTTTGCTCCTCCAAAGGTCTCATGTTCGATTCCCTCTGGTGCCAATTTCGGTGGGCTAAGTCCATACAGAGCTTGCTCTGGCTTTAAACGGGGCCCCTGCAAGTGGGCGGTGGGATTGGTCCCCTCGGATTAATTGGTTCTTGAATCGGATACCGAGTTTTCAAAAAAAAAAAAAAACTTTTTCTTATGGCCTAAAAGCATTATACAAAAATCTAAAAATAACCTTGACTTCAAAATGTATATACAAAATCAAATTCTAGTAAAATTGGCTCCTAGGAGTCAAATAAGGAGCCTCATCACTACTAACCCAATCACCAACATCTTGTGTTTCAGGTGTGTCATTAGGACAAACAGGCATAATTCTCACCCATGGTTTAGTTGTAGGCAACAATGGAAGTGGTGCTTCTTTCTTTATCATTCTAGCTGCATCTCTAACTCTAGGCCTCTTCTCATAATCAGGATGCACACAAACAAGCCCTACCAATAACATCCTCTCCATCTCAACTACATCAAATTCCCCCATCAATTTCGGATCGGCCGCCTCAACGAGTCTATTCTTTTCCCACAAATTCCAAACATAGTCACCAATGACAGTTCCGTCGTCTCCAACAGGCTTCCTCCCAGTCACGACTTCAATTATCACGACACCAAAACTATATACATCGGTCTTCACGGTTGGAACACCCGAATAAACATATTCGGGTGCAAGATATCCCATTGTTCCTGCTGGTATAGTAGCATCCCTTGTACTAGAACTATGTTCATAAACTTCTGCTAGTCCAAAATCACCAAGCTTTGCATTGAAATCAACATCGAGCATTATGTTACATGTCTTCACATCTCTATGAATGATTTGTCTCTCACATTCTTCATGAAGATAGGTAAGAGCAGCGGCAACACCTAGAACTATATTAACTCTTTGTTTCCATGAAAGAACAAATGAAGAACTTAAATTCCTATGCAGAACTTTATCAAGGCTTCCATTTGGTAGATACTCATAAACCAAAACCAATTCATTCCCTTCACAACACCACCCTTTAAGCTGAACCAGATTCTTGTGCCGCAAGCAACCTACCATTGTAGCGAACTCGGTTGCAAAAGGATTGTGTAAGCGGTCCAATTCATCGATTTTTTCGAATCTCTTGACAGCTACATCACCTCCAAATGGAAGTGACCCTTTATAAACTTTTGCTGATGCACCTTCACCAACTAGTCTATCTCTATTAAATCCCATTGTAGCTGATGTAATCTCTGAAAGTGATAACTTCACTGGAACTTTATTTGTCTGAAACCTACAACTTTGACCTTCCTTAATCTTTCTAATTACAACCCCTTTTTTCCTTTTAATGAAAACACATATCACAACTCCTAATACCAATGCAGACACACCAAAAGCTGTTATTCCACCAATTCCAAGAGCTATCTCACCAAAAAAATTCCTTCTAGAATTTTCACCTTTTTTCTTCGATGGTTTTGAATCACTGGCATAACACAAGAAACAGTCACCTTCTTCTACATTATCCATAGGACTAACAGAATGAGAATAACTCAAAGTTTTGAACTGCCAATTATGAACATGATGAATACTTGAACCTTTTCCATCTGAAGCAGAGAAACCAACATGCATAAACTCTTTGAATCTCTCAGAAAGATCAATGAATGAAGCAATAATCGGGGTCGGAGGTCTAGTTGAAGAGTAACTAACCCAAACACGAACCATTTTCATATCATCTCTATACTCAATCCATGCATTGATGATTTTCCCACTTTTCAAATCAATCCGACGTGAAAGAAGATCAGCAGAAGCAAAAGAAACAACACTGCCAAGATCAATGCCAACGTGGTTTCCATTAATGTCACCAAGAGAAGGATCAAAACTCGTATCAAATTCAACGGCAAAGTAAGAATCTTGATCAGAATGAGGAAGGCCCATGTAACCATTAGAGAGAGATGGGAAATCAGTGGTTGAAGAAATGAGAAAAGCAATGCCATCAGAAGAAGAAGGACAAGAAGGTGAAGAAAGGATTGAGAAAGAGAAACGACATGAAAAAGAAGCGGTTGAGTTAGTTAAAGGATCAAGAAAACGAACAGGATAGAGGTAGAAAGCTCTTCCAATTCCAGAAGTTGAAGAAGAAAGACAAGTGTGTTGTTGTTTGGTGAGAGTAATGGCAGTGTCTGTGTAGGAAGCATCACCAAAGAGTGTGATGTTTTGTGAAGGAAGAGAAAGTGAAGGGAGAAGGAAAATGGTGAAGAGAAAGAAATGGAGGATGATCAAAGTGTGACTGAGCATTGTGTAGAATTAAGAGTGGTGAAGTTTTCAAGAATTTGTTTTCATGGTAAAGATGAAGGAGAGAGAGTGATGCATACACACATACTCAATCCGTTTCTTGGCCTAATCTTTCTTCTAATCTTGAATTGTTTTGTCTTCTAAATTCAAACAAAACATTACTACATTTCTAGTTAGGATTCTTCACATAGGACACTTGAGGGGTTAAACTAAAATAAAGTCAGTATAGTTTTAAATTTGTCTGTAGTAGCGTTAGTAACAACAGAATTTCATATACTTGGTGAAAATCTTGTTAAAACCTTTCAAGCACGGGCATTTCTCGGATTAGGCGTGTTCCGGTGTTGGACTATGTGTCGTGTCCGACACCGACACACATAATTACACTAAATTATGTGATTTTTTCTAATTATTAACGGTGTCGGTGTGTCCGTGTTTGTATTGTGTTTGGTGTCCGTGTCCGTATCTGTGCTTTATTTAATCTCTGTTTTTGGATATTAAAAGGATACCTCACTCCACTACCTTTATCTTGTTAAAAAAAAGGCTTAATAACAGTTTTAGCCCCCTAGGTTTCAAGAAGTTGAGATTTTGGTCCCTAAGAAAAAAAACTACAAAACCGCATCCCAAGTTTTTCCCCTGTGACAGTTTTGACTCGATCAACGCACACGTGGACGCCACGTGTGTATTTTTAATTAAAAAAATAAAAAATTATTGTTTTTTATTTTTTAATAAAAAGTATTAAAAAAAATTTAATAATTAAAAAGTAAAAATAATTTTTTTTAATTAAACAAATAAAAAAAATCTTTTTTTTTAATAATTCTTTTTAAAATAATTAAAAAAATTAGAGGACGGTTTTGTAGTTTTTTTTCTTAGGAGGACAAAAAAACAAAATTATTTTTTAAATAATTAAAAAAATACATGTGTGCGTTGACCGAATCAAAATTGGTATAGGGGGCTAAAACTGCCACAGGGGAAAAACTTAGAGGACGGTTTTGTAGTTTTTTTTTTAGGGGGAGCTAAAACTTAGGGAGTTAAAACTGCTATTAAACCAAAAAAAAATATCATCAAAGCTAAACTTAATCTATCTTTATTATCTTTAATATGCTGGTGTTATATCTTGACTAGTATCCTTAGCCACCTGTAGTCTTTGGTTACACATAGGATGGATAAGTATTCTGTTGTACTAAATACAATGAATGTTGTTGTATGATAACAGTGTTTGAGTATTTTGTTATCATTTGAAGCTTGGTAGTTTCTTTACTGTTTCTAGAAAGAAAGAAAAAAAATCTTTGTTATCATTTGAAGCTTGGTAGTTTGTTTATTGTTTCTGGAAAAGAAAAAAAAAAAGGGTTGTTTATAAGGGAGTGATGAAGGTGATGTTGAATATTATGAAGAAGAGGGAGGAAGAAAATGAAGAAAGAGAAATATAATTAGTTGTTAGATCATGTAAGATAAATTAGACCTTCATAATCTAATAGTAAACTTTTTGTAAAAAAGATCGGACGGTTTAAATTAAAAAAATTAATAAGGTTTATGAGGGACAACCTATAATGTTGGTCCACCTTACATATTTGAGGTTAAACTTAACAGACATGGATTTTGTTGACAAACGAAGATGAACTTGAGGGACCAAAACGTGAGTTTTATTAATTATAGGACCAACATGAAAACTGAAAATTAATTAAGGGACCAATTGACCAAATAAACCAAAAAGTTATTATATATAAATAAAGAGTCTTACTTTTTTTTTGGATGGCAAAATATATTATATATATAAGGGGATTAAATCTCAAGTGTACATCAAAAAGAGAAAATAAAAACACCAAAAATCCTCAAAGAACATCCACTAGCACCCTCAAAATGCCGAATCCCCTAACAACAGCTCCTCAAAGAACCAACACCACCAAAAAAAATTATGAAACCAAAATGAAAACTGGAAATTAATTAGGGGACCAATAGACTAAAATAAACCAAAAAGTTATTATATATACACACATTTAACATATTTTGAAGTTGCTAATAGGGTCGAGTTGCTAACAAAAACACATTTTTTTATTACATTTTTATAATAACATATTTTTAATAACATGTTATAAAATCAAAATGCATTTTATTATGAATACTTTATACCATTTTAGGTTAAGTATTTTATATTAGGCTTAATTACACTTTTGACCTCCTAAGTTTCTCAAAATTGTGATTTTAGCCCCCTAAAAAAATAACTCTTTCTAGGCCCCATAAGTTTACTTTCTGTTGCAATTTTGGCCCCCACGCCAATTTTGACTCAGTCAAAGGACACGTGGGTGTCACATGTGTAAAAAAATTAATTTTATTTTATTTCTATTTTTTTTTTTGCTTTTTAAATTATTTTTTTATTTTTTAAAAAATAAATAAATATTTTTGTAATTAAAAAAAATGTTTTTTTAATTACAAAAATAAAAGAAAAAATTTAATTATTTTTTGTTTTTTTATTACAAATAAAAAAAATATTAATTACAATTTTTTTTTATTACAAAAATTTAAAATAAAAAAATTATTTATTTTTTATTTTTTAATTACACAATAAAAAATACATTAAATAATAAAAAATTTACACACGTGACGCCCACGTCAGCGTTGACTGGGTCAAAATTGGCGTGGAAGGCCAAAATTGGAACAAAAAGTAAACTTAAGGGGCCTGGATAGAGTTGTGTTTCTTAGGGAACCAAAATCACAACGTTGAAAAACTTAAGGGACCAAAAATGTAATTAAACTTTTATACTATTATCGTATGTTTTACTTTCCACGTCAAAGAACTTTACCATCCGCTCAATATTTTCTAACCTATAAAATGGTTTACAAGACTTGAATCGTATGGCATTATTGGGTCTAGTTACCATGTCCATTTGATGTTTCTTTTGCCCTTTCTACACGGTTAGAAGACTTGCATTTTCTAATAAAAGACTTCTTCTTTTTTTTGTGTGATCAATGTAACATATATTTTTTTTCCTTCAAAAATTTGGAAGGTTTAGGTTAGGAAAAAAAATATCATTCTTTTATTATTATGAAGTTCAAGTGTTTTTAATCACTCATATGAATTATTTTAATTGTGGTTAGAAAGTACCTAGCCAACAATTTAATCCTAAATGAATAGGAAAATAGAATAATACTTTTTGGATTTACATAGAGTAAATCGATGATTAATTAACTGAATAATGTCTTATTTTATTCTAAAAAATTAAACTTTACATTGATCTAAAATAAAATTGATTTTTTTTTCCAAAGTTGATTCTAACTATAAGCTAGAAATTGAAGATTTTTTATTCTACACATGATTTTAACATTTAAATTTGTTATTCAATTCATTTTTACTTGAATATATTCAAATATAAATCATTTTATAATCAACTCCCTTTTAGAAATAATTAATTTTACACGATTAATTGAGTTAAAATCAATTTCTATGATGTAGAACCAAATGTATCATACTCGTCAAAATTGTCTTTATGTCTTTATTTTTTTTTATAGGGATTATGCCTTTATTGTTGTACAGCCACTCCATGTTTGTTATTCTGAAGTTGGGACCCACCGTTGGCAAATTATGTATCTCAAATCTCCACAATTAGAAGATTTTCTAATGCAGAAATTTCAAACCCATTTTCCCCACTCCACAAGTATATGTGAGCAATTTGTAAATAAAAGTTGTCGTTTTGTTCCATCAACTAAAAATTGAGATCGTATAACTATAAATGACAAAATCTCTCTCTTTTTTTCCTTCATATAAGACAAAATATTATCTTTGTATAATTTGAACATTAAATGGATGGACGATAAAATTACAGGTTTAAAGATAAGAATTAAGCCGGAAAACACACTTTTCTTAAACACAATTCTCTCTCTCTCTATATATATATGGGTTTGTATAACTCTTAAAATATAGCACCCATTGGCTATTAGAGAATCTCATCTTTATTTTATTGTTGAAATAACGATGAGACACTATAATATTATTACATTACATGCATTGTTGGTGTTGTTCTCCATTGTTGGGTTCAACTCAGCAACAAAGAATATAGACATAAAGTGCGTAGAGAGGGAGAGACAAGCACTCCTCACATTCAAACAAGACGTTCAAGACGAGCTTGACATGTTGTCCACATGGAAAGACGATCCAAATTCAGATTGCTGCAAATGGGAAGGAGTTCAATGCAACAACCAAACTGGTTATGTTGAAAAGCTTGATCTGCCATATTTGGAAGGACGCAGTGAAATCAATCCTTCAATAACTGAGTTGCAACATCTAACATATCTAGACCTCGGCTATTTTAATAACAGTGGTCAAATCCCAAAATTTATTGGCTCCTTCAGCAAGTTACGATACCTTGATCTCTCATTTGGTGATTATGATGGGAAGATTCCTACTCAACTTGGGAATCTCTCACAATTGCGATACCTTGATCTTAGCGGAAATCATCTCACTGGAGCAATCCCTTTCCAACTTGGAAATCTCTCACAATTGCGACACCTTAATCTTAGTAGCAATGAACTCGTTGGAGAAATCCCTAGCCAACTTGGAAATCTTTCAATGTTGCAGTCTCTTAAACTTGGTTTCAATTCTAATCTTAGAATCAACAACCAAATTCAAGGAAATGTTGAGTGGCTATCAAATCTCTCTTCTTTGAGAATTCTTGACTTGAGTGATGTTCAAAATCTCAACGATTCTTCTCAACACACGCTGCAATTTCTATTGAAGCGTAAAAGCCTTGAAGAGTTGCATCTAAGAAGATGTAGCCTTTATGACGCCAATCTTCTCCCATTACTTGATTCTCATTTGAACTTTTCCACTACTTCTCTTAATATACTTGATCTATCTGAGAATCAGTTGACGTCGTCATCAATGATATTCAACTGGGTGCTTAACTACAGCTCCAATCTTCAACACCTTTACCTTTCTTTTAACTTTTTATTAAAAGGTACCATTCCTGGTGATTTTGGAAACATAATGCAATCACTTGTAACTCTCCATCTTTCAAGTAACAATCTAGAAGGAAAGATCCCAAAATCAATTGGGAATATTTGCACCTTGCAGACATTTGCAGCTGATGGTAACCGATTGAGTGGAGATTTAGATTTTATGACCTCTAGTAACTATTCCCACTGCATTGGAAATCTATCATCGTTACAGGAACTCAGGTTATGGGATAATGAAATTTCGGGCACATTACCGGACTTTTCAATCCTTTCATCTTTGAAAATGTTGGATCTTGATGACAATAAATTAATTGGAGAAATACCCACGAGCATCGGATCACTTACGGAGTTACAGATATTGAGTCTGAGCCGAAACTCATTTGAAGGTGTCGTCTCTGAATCCCATTTCACTAACCTCTCCAAATTGGAATACCTATTTTTGTACGACAACTCATTGACTGTGAAGGTTAGTGATGATTGGGTTCCTCCTTTTCAATTAGTAAAATTGGATATATCAGATTGTAATCTGAATTCTAGATTTCCTAATTGGCTTCAAACACAAAATTACTTGTCCATTCTTTCCCTTTCAAATGTCAGTAATATATCTCCAATACCTATTTGGTTTTGGGGTAAATTGCAAACACTTGCCCGCATGGACATTTCAAACAACAATATCACTGGCATGATTCCTAATTTGCAACTCAATCTTACCAACTATCCTGAAATACATTTGAGTTCAAATCAGTTTGAAGGTTCCATTCCTTCTTTTTTATTGCAAGCAGGAGCACTATTTCTGTCCAATAATAACTTTTCAGATTTAGCTTCGTTTCTATGCAGCCAAAGTAATCCGAACATTTTGGGAATTTTGGATTTATCAAACAATCAATTGAAGGGTGAGTTTCCTGATTGTTGGAATAATTTAACCTCATTACATTTTGTTGACCTAAGCAATAACAAGTTGTCAGGAAACATTCCCTTCTCAATGGGAACTCTTGTTGATATGGAGGCTTTGATTTTAAGAAATAATAATTTGAGTGGACAACTTCCTTCTTCATTGAAGAATTGCTCAAACAATTTGGCTTTGTTGGATCTTGGAGAAAATAAGTTTCATGGTCCATTACCTTCATGGATTGGAGATAGCTTGCAAAATTTAGAAATCTTAAGCCTTCGATCCAATAACTTGTATGGAAGTTTACCTTCAAATCTCTGTTATTTGAGAAAAATTCAAGTCTTGGATTTGTCACTAAATAACTTATCAGGAGGAATCCCAACTTGTATAAAGAATTTTACTTCAATGACTCAGGACTTCAGTAGCTCAACTACATCAGTATACCACGTGTATTCAACCAATATATCGGGTTATGCTGCAAGGTATGATTTCAACCTATTACTGATGTGGAAAGGTGTAGACCAACACTTCAAAAATGCAGATAGGTTTTTAAAAACCATTGATCTCTCAAGCAACCATCTTACAGGGGAAATACCAACGGAAGTTCAATACTTAATTGGATTGATTTCATTAAATTTGTCAAGGAACAATCTCAGTGGGGAAATCCTTTCAAACATAGGAAACTTCAAGTTGCTTGAATTTCTTGATCTTTCAAGAAATCATCTGTCAGGCAAAATTCCTTCCAGTCTAGCTCACATTGATCGTCTCGCCATGTTGGATCTGTCAAACAATCAGCTCTGGGGAAACATTCCAATTGGAA
>Ga0228711_1005851_pt1 | contig 18562 bp, 15 predicted proteins | sample MedpolnodulmetaG_2_FD_177996 | JGI IMG/M metagenome (GOLD analysis project Ga0228711, IMG submission 177996) | Root nodule microbial communities from Medicago polymorpha collected in Santa Monica, California, United States - brown nodules | ecosystem: Host-associated > Plants > Roots > Nodule...
TACGCTTGCACCCGATAGCTCCACTTTTGCTCCCTCGAAAAGCAAAGGAAGATGTAGAACTCAATGGCTACCTCATTCCAAAAGGTGCACAAATCTTTGTTAATGTGTGGGCTATTGGTAGAGACCCGGAGGTATGGGACAATCCATATTTATTTTCGCCAGAGAGGTTTTTGGGATCAAAGCTCGATATCAAGGGACAAAATTTTCAGCTCACACCATTTGGCAGTGGAAGGCGAATTTGTCCTGGTTTGCCTTTGGCTATGAGGATGTTGCACATGATGTTGGGATCGTTACTAATTTCTTTTGATTGGAAGCTAGAAAATGGTATGAAACCTGAAAAAATAGACATGGAAGATGCGATTCAAGGACTTGCCTTGAGAAAATGTGAACCCTTGAGAGTTGTTCCAACCAAAATCAGTTATTGAATTCCATACATATCAACTTGTAATTCTTTTACATGTATTGCAATAAATGGCATGTATAAAGAAATTAAACATAGTAGTGTGAGTAAACATACATGATGAATAAATAAAATGGCTTGACCAAGCCCACTTAGATGTTTTATACATGAAAAACCTGAATAGTAGAAGCATATATAACCAAAAGAAAATTGTGATCCACTTCATGAGTACTAAAATGAGTTATCTATTAGTACTTTTTGTAGCCACAAGTTCTAATCTGATTTACTTTTTAGAAAATTAGAGTAGGCCTTAATGGTTTATTAAGTTACTATGTGCACAATCATTTTATCAATCTTTTAATATAAAACAGTGCACTAATCTTGTCATCATGTTATTATTTATAAGTCTATTTTTTTTATATTTTAGAAACAGCAAATTTTATTGACGTCGAGAGAGTGCAAGAAGCGCAACAAACTCGCGGAGAGAAAAACAGCAATACAAAGGTTACCGACATACCGGAAAACCCCTCAAAAAGGCCTACGCCCCAACTGTTCCCTAAAACCGAAAACAACACAGATAGGAAGGCAGCAAAATAGAAAACCAGAACAGCAGAACAAAACAAAACTGATGCTGTTTTATACAAAACTGACAGCAGACCTAGCCAAAAACCACAGTCACAACCAAGCCAATAACCGCAGTCAACGACGCATACCCCTGCCTCAGCCTCTAAAGCGCAACCGAACACAGCTCCCCTACCGTAACAGACACTGTTTTGGTTCCCAATGCCATTCATAGAACAAACAAGCCGGAGAGCACATCCGATTCAAACACCACCTCCACGACAAAACCTTTATGTCCTCCACTAACTCCTCCATTTCGCGAAAAGAGTTGTTGAAAATTCTGTCGTTTCTAGCCCTCCAAAGACTCCACACCACCGCATGCCAAATCATCCTCAACCCTTTCCGAATCTTTTTATTATTCGAAACTCCATCCCAACACTCCCAAAGAGAGAATAAATTTGGTGGAATCACCACATTAAACCCCAGCCATCTCATCACACCATCCCACACCTTCATAGCATAAGTACAATGAAGCATCAAATGGTTAGCTGTCTCAAGCCCTCCAGCACACATTACACGGTTTAAGGAGCTCTCCGGTGATAACACATGCCTATGAGAAAGGTTCACCTTAGTTGGAATCCTATTATGAAGAAGTTTCCAAGAGAACGCTACAACCTTGGACGGAGCCACACTCTTCCAAATCCGCGAAAAAACCTTCCTTTGCTCCAAAGTTATAGAATCCTCTTCTATCATTAAACCTTCCAACTTCGAATATAGTGACTTCACCGTGAACCTTCCATCAACAACCAACCTCCACCTCCAAGCATCCTCCTCTTGTCGCCCCCTAAAACCCTCCAAATCCTCCTTTAACTCAAGTAACAACTCATTCTCCCATACAAAAAGCGGGTGTTGCCAAGCAAAAACCCACTTAACCTCCGTTGCCAAGAACTCCCCCAAATCCCCCACTTATGCCTCTTTTTGAGACGATAAAGAGAAGAGTCTTGGATATTTGTCCCGGAAAGCAATTTCTCCCCTCCAAGGCACCTCCCAAAAGCTCGTATTCGCCCATTCCCCACCTTTCTTATGATTTCGGAACTGAACCAATTTGAATCATCCAACGTAACTAAATCCCTCCACCATCTAGAGACATGTGGCGGCCAACCATACTCCTCTTCCACCAATAACCCTCCAACCGACCTACCATACTTTTCTACCAACACATCCTTCCAAAGGGAGTTCTCATCATTTAGTAACCGCCATATCCACTTAGCCAACAAACTCAAATTAACCGCTCTCACATCCCGCACACCTAATCCACCATCCTTTTTTGGTTTGCAAACCAAACTCCATCTCACCCAATTAATTTTCCTCCCTCCCTCCACTCCCCCCCAATATTTATAAGTCTATTTGAATGAGTATATGCTTTATCCTGTAACATCACAGTAGCTACAGGTAATATAAAAAATTCCATGGCCCTCACATCAGCCTAATAATATATACAATATCTTCAAAACAGATAAATTGTTCAGATTATATCTTAGTTTAGTTCCTCTATATAACCAACTAAACAGGGTTGTATCAGGTTTGAGTAATTAATGACTCACTATGAGATGAGAGACATTATATTATAGTCACCCTTTGCTCCTAACAAGTAACAGTATCCTGATCAGCTCTGAAAAGTAAACTATTCCAATCAGCAGATCTCTGAACAATCCTACTAGGAACCTGGTCACTAGTTAACCTTGTAGTGGTAGTGTGGTACAAGATAAATTTTTTAGTGAGTTAATAGGCAGGTTGCCGCATATTTTGTTACTTTTAAATTTTTTTGTAGAAAAAATATAATTTTTTTCATAGTTAATTTTTTAAATTTTTTTTATAAAAAGATAGAATGAAAGTGTTTGATTTGAAGAAAAGTGGTAAAAAAATAATACTTAAATTTATCATTATATAACTAGTACTATAAGTAATAATATATTGATCTACGATGTTGCCACAGACCCATTTTTGTTGGTATTCTGGATTTCAATTTTAATTTTTTTCTCTAACAAGTATACATTTATTTATGAACAAAATATGTGGGATTCAATCGAATCTAAATTAGTCTCAAGTTCCTGTTTTTATGAGATCTATATACTCATAAGCGTGAGATTTTAGAATCAATATCAATTTGCAAATTTTGGAATAACCATGCACTTATTCATGATCCAAATATCATGCCATTGAATCTAAATTACAGAATAAGTAAAGGGATGCAAAGGGAGGTCTCAATACAGGCGTGCAAACAGGAAAATTATGGATTTGGTCTTGTCTGTGGCAAAGGTCAACCTATTCATGCAGCAACCAAGAGTAACAAGCCCGCAATAAATGGTAGGCTACAAAAGACAGCACCCAAGAGGTCGCGACCATTAACCATGAGTCTACAACAAATAGAAGAGGAGTGACAGTGGCGGGTGATTTGAAGTCAACTCTAAAAAATAGAAGAGGGTTGTAAAAGAATAAGAGTAGTTTCTTACTAAAAAATAGAAGTCAAGCATACCCGAATCCACAATCAACCGGTTAACTGAGACGAGTCAAAATATCCCGTAGTGACATTTTATTTTAGCAGCCTAACTCATTGCGTTTGGCCAGAGAGGCTATAATTTAGAAGCCTAGATAAATAAGGGAGAGAAAAGGTAGGGGAGTCATAGTAGTCAATAGTCACTAAAGTAACAGATAATAAAGAATATGAATGAAACTCATTGTTTCTTCAGATATCTCATCACCTATACCTTGTCAAGAACTTATATACCATATTTCAAACATAAATTGCAGAAAAATGCAATAATTAATAATAACAATCATGGAACCAGCAATCTGAAATCATGAAGAAAATTCACAATCAACAACTAGGTATGAAAGTAATAGTACGTTAAAGATAGTCCAAGGTCGATTATTAGTAGTGCAGCTTAGAAGGAGATGAGATCATCTTTAGAAGATTGTTTTTTTGTGTCATGTCCTCCATCTGATGTGCCCCCAACTTTACTCCCAAAAATCATTTCATCAAGATCATCCATCATGTCATCATTGTTTCCTCCCTGGACACCAGGTCTTGATCCAGCTGGCTTTCTAATCAAGGAATCCTCTTTAGCATCATCAAGATGACGAGGTGACTCATCTGGCTCGACAGCAACAGGTATCATAGCTGGTTCAGGTTGAATTGGAGCAACTTGAGGTGGTTTCAACTCTTCGTACTTGGTAAGAACCTTTAGAATTTCATCATTAACATTCAGGGCCTCAAAAAGAAGTGCTTCATTTTCTCCAGCAGTTTCAACAATACGCTGGACAGTAATTTGGGAGCGACGACACTGCTGTACAAGTGTGGCGGTCAAATCATCCTGTAGATGGAAATAAAGATCACATTTAGGTAACTCACAGATGCCTGATACAATATGCTCATTCCCTAAGATGGAACATTGACTGGCTAAGATTTATGTATTCCTCATTTGGGAAGCTTACAAGGAAATAAAGTAATAAGTACGAAACAATTTTCCATTTGGAAGGGGGCAGATGAATGTACAGAAATCATACAAGTCCGTGATCATGTTACTATCTTAGCATTTAGAAATTAACCACACACCGAATTGAAATTGACTGATAATAACTCTTTTCACAACTAAACATAGTAGGATAAGTTCTTCCGTATTCAGTAAATAAGTATAAATAGCACATTTCAGTATTTCACTTCAATACCCATTATTATATCCCATATAAACAAACAATACCCATCCATGTCTTATTATGGTCAAGGGGAAAAACTCACTGCCAGAAACTAAAGAAAGTGAATTGTTCCAAAAAAATAAATCTACATTAGCTATAGCAAACATCAGATGTATATAGACACACCCATAGAAAATATCAATATCAATTTCACTCTCAACTATTTCAAAAGAGGACCAATTTTCAAAACTATATTTTATTTCACAACATTATTGTACATTCCCATATTTAAATATTCCAATAACCCTGTAAGTAGTCCAATAACCCAAACATTAGAATATGTATAACATCACAAAACTAACATCATTTATATACTTTATAACCTCTGCCGAGTGCATATACCAAGGTTATGTCGGGCGAAGGGGGGTTGCGAGAGGCTTATGGCCAGACTTTCCCTTGCTCGAGAGATTTATAAAGTGGGGAGTAGTGTTTGGGAAATTTCTAGAAACTACTCAAAACCCTGTTTTGCTTGTTTTATGGAATTCCCCAAAATCAGAGGGGTTTTGACTTGCAAACAAGGTAGTCTATTCTCCCTTTCCCCTTTTTCCCTTCCCTTCCTCTAAATTTATATACCCTTTCATTCTATTTCCCTCCCATATCCCAACTCTTGAGCAATCCCTTAAAACAAAGACAAAAACCAAAGGCCAAAACAATTGTCGCGGTCAATGCAACACGCATGCTACACCTATTAATTTAAAAGCAAACCATGTTCTATCCGCAACACAACATTCTTCTTCAAAACATACCAAATAAAAAGAGTGCATCAAACACGGCACATTGAAAAAAAATGCAACTAACAAAACAAAAAAGAAACCTGCAAAACATCCTGTTGCGGTGAAGATGATAACACAGTAGAGAGAAGCTCAATGCTATTTCTCGCAACATCAAAGGCTTCCTTTGTCTGTTCTTCAGTATAACCCTGCACAGGAACATCCTGCTGAAACTGGCGTGGAATATCCTCCATATGAGGTGGCTCTGGCACAGTAGCCGATCGAGGAGGAGTGAAAATCGGAGCCAAGCTTTCATTATCACGACCAGGAAACCTAATACCCCTTGATCTCAAACTCTGCAAACAAAAAAAATCATCCTCATAAACAACTGCCAACAAGAATAGAAATTCAAGTACGCATAACACTATTAGCATCTATTAAATTTGTTTCAAAAACATCATCATCATCATAATTATTATCATCAAATCATGCTTATTAACAATCTCTGTAGCCCTGACAGTTCAGATCGAAGCCGTGTCAACATGTCATTAATAATGGCTAACAAGAACAAGAAATTCAATTGCAAACAACATTGTTAGCATCTACTAAATTTGTTTCAAAATCCTCATGATAGTCATTGTCATCAACTCATGGTCATTAAAAATTGCTAACAACCTCTATAGCATTGACACTTCTGATCGAAGGCTTGTCTGATGTCCAACACCAACACATGTGAGTACATTCAATTTATTATTACTAGTGTCTACGTGTCGGTGTCTTGTCGAGGGTCTATGATTCATAGTGAACAACAATAGAAATTCAAAAACACATAACATCATTAGCATTTACTAAACATATAACAACATCATCATCATCATAAAAATTAATAAAAAATAAAAAAAAAGGAACCACCTTATAGGTTTCTTCAAAAACAGGAAGATATCTAAGTTCACCAGTAGACTCTCCCCAAGCTTCAATCATAACCAAAGCTTTATTCCTATTATTAACAACAGATTGAGGATCATCAATAACCCTAACCATCTCATCAAGAACTCTCTCCGCAGCAACTTCAGAAAAAGCTTTTTCACAATTCTTAACAACAGTTTCAAGCAAAACCAAAGCCAAATACTGAACCCTAGGAGTTTTAATCATGATCCGTTTCTTAATAGCACGGATCAATTCAACACTGTTAACTTTTTCAGTATTGATTAAATCACATAGATCGAGATTCATAGCCCAATCAGGCTCTTCATGTGCTTCGGAAGTAGCATCTTCGACGAGCTTATCGACTTGGTTTGGACCGTTGAAGAATTCTTTAACCTTGAAACTCATTGAACTCATTCCTTCAGTTACTTTTCTACCTACTTCTACACCCCCGATTTTTAGCTTTTCACCCAACGCGTTCACTTTTTCCATCAAATTATCGCTCATTTTTTCAGTTTCTCAGAATCAATTCAAGAAATTAACGAAGAAGAAGAAAGGGTTTGGTTTGGTGGAAAAGTACTCAAAACGCGTAACACCTCAGTTAAGACTCTTTCTTCTCTCTCTTTTTTAAGTTTGTTTAATTGAATATTTAATTAAAATTGTATTTGATTTATATCAAATATTGTAATTTCAAATTATATTAAACCTTTTTTTTAAGGGATTTCTTATTATTCACTTATTTAAGAGGTTCTTATATTTGTCCTATTATAGTTGATTGAATCTTTTTTGTGTGCCGTGTAGCTAAAGTAAGGATGTCAGGCCAGTTTATGAATTTTCCTCGGAACTTCAAACTTTGTTTTCATCTGTTAAAATGTCGTCTAAATTCTTTTTCTAAACAAGCAATTTATTAGTTAAAATGTGTCCAATACATACGGTACATCAGTAAATGTGAAAGCTAGTATCATAGCACGCTATTTATGTCAACTTGTCACACTTGCTTCTTATTGAACTCACGTGAGAGTTTTAAAAACTATTATGAAATAATTGTCTTCAGACATATATAGTACAACTAAATTCATTATTATCTTCTAAAATGGTCTTTGATCGGTTTACGTCGTCTAAATTTCTTTATTTTGCAAGATTATTTTTGTATAGAATTTTTCTTCAAAATACATTTATTTTTTTGTAAATAGAAAAAACTCACACATATAAATGTAAGAGTCAAGATTCAAACTTTATTGGTTGAATTAAGATTTATGGATAAATAAATATATTGTTTGTAGCACTAAAAAAAATTATGTTGGGGCTATTGTGTTGGATTTGGTAAACAAAGGCGTGTGCATTCCAGATCTAAAGATAAGATGGAATGTCAACACCTGTTCCATTTTCATTTTTTGTCTAAAGATTTAGTTTATTAAAAGAAAAATGATATTTATATAATTATTTTGTTATAATTTTTAGAATAACTACATGTTTTATATTTTTTTAACAAGATAAAATGAAATATATTTTTAATTCAAAAGTGAATCACCACGCACAAGGCGTGCAATGAGAGAAACACCACAAAACAGTTACAAAGTCACCGGTGCCGAACACTCAAGCACCACCAATAAGGAAGTAAAAATGATGAAAACGTTAAACAACAACACCCGTACATAAGACGAGGTGTCGCCACCAAGCAAAAGCGAAAGATGGCAAATGTGCCTTTAACCACAAAAAAGTAACTAACTTTACTTTGTCCAAGATGGTGAAAGAATCGGATGTCTTGTTGTTGAAAACTCAGTTGTTTCTTTCCTTCCAAATGACTCAGGCGCAAGCAAACCAAATAACCTTGAAGAATGAATGTGATGATTGCGACGTGCCCGCCATGTTACAATACTGATAAAAGTGGTCACGAATCACACAAGAGGATACAGAAGAAATTTGTAACCACTTCCATACTAGTGGCCACACGCTACCCAAAGTAACACAACCTAAAAAGAGATGGGCGGCTGTCTCATGGGAACCGCAGCCAACGCGGGACACAAATTGTGCTCTTCTTAAATAACTCCCTTGCACACGAGATTGTCTTTGGTTGAAAGTCGGTTGCACAGAAGGTGCCACGCAAACAAGGAAACCTTCAAAGGAATCTGATTGTGCCAAACATCAACAATACGTTCCCTATTCAAAGATGCATCCGCGGACGTGAGGAATTGATAAGCCCCGTGCACGGAATAACCCTGAATATGATCTAGCAGCCATTTCCACCTATCATGAACATGAGCCTGCAAAACAACGTTATGTAACAAAACAGAGCATTCCCTCACTTCTTCCTCCTCCCACACAAACAGACGACGTCTCCACACCCACACTCCTCCCCTGTTTTATACTTACATCGACTTTTTCTTTTTCTTTTTTCTTTTTCTCTCTAATGTTTTTATCTTAAAAAAAGGAAGAAAATGTTGTCCTAACAATGGTTGTACAGTCAATTATCTTATTAAAATGACTCATAACTCATTTGTCTTTTATAACCTACTTCACTTGTGAATGTTAGAAGAAGCCACTGTAATAAACGAATGACTACACGAATCAAACTATGCCATACTGTTCTATTAAAAACTATATTTCTATGTAAAATTGGTGTTAAAATAATTTTGAGAGTGTTTCCACATCTATGTAATCTTATCTAACTCGAGAACCATCATACTCGTTTATATATACGCACAAGCTAAGACACTTTCGCAACTCATATATATATCTTATTTGATGACACTGGTCCATATACTAGTTTTACAAGGAAAAATTGATTATTATTTTTTACATCCAAAAAGATGTCTTGTACTAGAGATCAAGATAAATTTTCAAAAAAATATGAACTTTGGTATAACTTGAATACTTTACAAAATTTAAACACATCAATTGCGTTAAATATAATCAAATAATATAATGTAAAATAATTCTCTAGTCTACGACTCTGATTGTGATCCGGTAACGTAGAACTCTATATTGAACAGTTGACTAGTAGTCTGTGCATACTTTTCAACTTTTCAATGTAAAGTTAAACCTGAGAACATCAAATTACATCTTATATTCTATGTCAGTGAGAATGATGCCTTTTAACTCTTTTGATATTTTTTAAATGACTAATATTAATATTGTTAGTAATTGTTAGCAGTATTTCTCATCAAAACAATCAAACCAACATTATATCATCTTTTGACTTTCGAAATTTAGGCTATGTTTAGATTGATGGTATGTGATGGAATGGAATAGGATGGAGTGGAATAAATTAAAATTCCATTGTTTGAATTGTCATTAAAAGGGTGGGATGGAATGGAACTCAATGACATCTATTCCATCACATTCCATCACTTATTCTCATTTTCCTTACCCTCCAATTTGGGCGGAATAAGATGGAATCCTCACTTAATTTATTTTTCAAATTACAAAATTACAAATATATCCCAACTATCTCTACGTTAATTATGTATGTTCCCTGGAGTCTTCACTTTCAGTTCTATTTTACTCCCTTGGTCCATAATTATAAAATTCATCTTCATAAAAACACAAACAATTTTGATATGTGGTTTATTACTAACTATCGTCATTTTTGTTTCAATAAAAATAGCTTGCTCCACTTTTAACAACTATTATTAATAATTAATAATCATGGTTCATTTGCTTTTTCAGTTTCATCATATCATATTATATTATCTTAATATCATAGTTTAATTACATATTTTGTAATCATTTTAATGGAAGATATGCTTTAATTTTATATAATGGTATTTTTATAGAAGGGTAAAATTGGAATAGAAAGTTATAATCCTTTCCATTCCGTCAACGATCCAAACAATGGAACGGAAAATTTATTCCGCTCCATCATAAAATATCCAAACAGTGGAATGAACTATCTATTCCATTCCATTCCGTTCCGCTCTATTCCGTTATGTTTCATCAATCCAAACAGTGGTTTATTTCATCCATTTCAAATTATAAGTCGTTTTGACCATTTCATACAAACTAAAAATTGCAATTAATATTATATGAGAAAGATAAATTATGAGTTCTTTTATAAAAATATCTTTCATTAATGGTATGAGAAAGATGAATTAAACAATTGAAAAAAGATAAAGTAGTAATAATAATTAAGAGTATAATAGAAAAAACAACATTAAATATTTGGAAAAGAGGAAGTTGTATTTTAACTTAGACTAGTACTCTAAATATTTAATAAATCCAAAAACTATTTAATTGATGAAAATATTAATATTTAGGATACTAATAATTAATCAAATAATTACTAAAAAAATAATTAATCAAATAAAGAATTAAGTACAATTTATTTTAAATAAATATTTTATAATATTCATAAATTTATAGATTTAATTCATATACATTGTCAATGTATTTTGTATATAAGATCAACTAAATGTAATAGTTTTAATTTTGAGTAAGTTAAATGTAATAGTCGGCTTATTAAAAAAATTTGTGACTTTAATTATAACTACTTTTAGGATCCGTTTGATGGAAAAACCAGAAACATGATATGATAATAACTAAATTATTTTTATAATAAAATAATTGTATGGGCTCTAATTATAAATGTGTGTTGCTTCCAAATTATAACAAACTAAACAAACCATGTTTATCTATTTCATTGACATCAACAATATAACAAAAAAATAATCTAAATTCTTATCTTTGTAACGATACAAACAACGATCATTATTTTAGAAAAAGTTGTTCAACGCTATAAGTTTGATAATGAAAAAGCTAATTTAAAATCTCATATTTTCTTTATATAAAGTAAGTATAGACATACACATCTAGTTTATTACATTTTTTTTTTTTATCTATTTGTTACATGTGTTATAACCTCCACTAAAAAATAAAAAACAACCGAGATGTATATAAAAAAAAATAGCCCGACCCATATCATAAAGTGAGGCACAAGTAGCTCAATCTTTTGCGTCACAGTTACCTACATATACAATCTCATTGGACAAGGTTACCAATTCTCGCTTCCTAAAGGGGATTGAGAGAACGAAATTTTGTGCCATTCACAATTTCGCATTGTTTTTCAATTCTTAAGAGTTAGGGTTTGTGGTTGGTGGTGTGGGTAACCAATCAAGATGGATTCAGGTAAAAACAATTCTTCTAATCCTATTAACATGGTGAAAGAGGATGCTTTTGGTGCTAGAACTACCATTGATGGGGTTGGTTCTTCTGATGCTATGAACATGGTGAAAGCTTCTTTATTTCTCGAGAATGGTGAAAGTGACATGAACGAAATCACAGTTGAAGAATTTGTTGGCGGTACCAATCATGTGAGAAAACCCTATATCTAGCTTCTGTTTTTTTTTGTAAGAAAAGCTTATGTGTTTGTTCCCAAAAAAAAAACCTTTTTTTTAAAGAGCTTATGTGTTTGTTATTAGTTCTAAATTTATTTGACTATTATTATTACTACTGGCGTTCAGCCGTCTGTTCGTTTTTTTATCGCGCTAATGTATATAAATTATAAACACTACATTACACCTATTGTCATTAATATAAGAAAAAAAAAATCAACTTTTCAAATTCATTGAATTATTGATATATTTAGTCTATGAATAGACTAGATACATCAGTTGTTTAATGAATTTCAAATTATAGGTATATATATTTTGGTCTATTTGGTTTATATTTTGATTATTAAAATTATAGTTTTTTTTGAAGGATTAGTAAAATTATATTTATAAATATTTTGCTTTTTATTTTATTTTTTATAATGTAACAAATTATATTTATCTTTTTCAATGACATCAATAATGTAATTAATATAATATAAGTTCTTATCTTTTTAAATGACACAAATAATATAACATTATTATGGACAAATTTGTTTAAGAGTATAATCAAAATAAAAAAGTCATCATAAAATCATGTATTAATTTTATACATAGTATAGATATTGATATAAATTATTTTGAGTAAATCCATTGAATGTTGATGTTTTTTTAAGTAAACATCAATTTTGGTCTTTTAATTTGCGAGACACAATTGCTATAATATGTAGTCAACCAAAATATTACAAAAACAACCTCACATATGTCGGTCAATTGTATATTTTGTTAGGAAAATAATATTTGAACATCTATACATCTACACCTTGAGAGATAAAAAAATAAAGAGACTCATATGATATATGTGATAAGTCAGTGTGATACAAACAGAAATATAGAGAAAGTATACTCAAGGATGTTTTAATATAATTATCAAGTTTCATTTTTTTTTTGGAGAGGAATTATCAAGTTTCATTGTCTCACATACTTAATAACCAAAAATATATAAATTTACTATTATTATTTTTTGGTATCATGATACTGATTACTGACAGTTAAGTTGGAGTTTTTTCTTTCTCTTTACTTCATGTTTAAATGATCTGTTTTATTTCCAAGTTTAATAAGTAAAGTAATAATGTTGTTTTCATTTTATAGTGTGAAGCAAACAAACTGGCACAGCCAGGTTTGATGGCAGATATTTTTGAAAATATGATTAGTGCAGCTTCAAGTTTGGTTAGTGATGCCTCATGGTTGGTTGGTGAAGCATCAAGTTTTGCCTCTATAGTCAAATTAACGAAGAAGGATTATAAAGAGGCAGAAGAGAAGATCCGGAGGCTGGAATTGAAGAGGGATGCTCTTTCAAAAGAGCTAGCAGAACTTAGAAAATTAACGTAGGAAATGTCTATTCTTAGTGCAAATAAATAGATGATTACTGCTTATATATTTTCTATTTAGGGTTGACTGCTTTTAGTTACTTGTGACTTCTTTGTTATGTAGATGGTAGTATGTTGATTTGGTTTTCTATTAATTATGCTTTTATAATGGTTTATTGACTTTTAATTAGTAGCAATTTGCTATTATATTGATCGATGTTGCTAAATGGGAAAACAATATGTTTTTAGGAGGATGGCTGCAATGCCTCTAAAAAACTATGCTTTTGAAATTTATAAAAGACTATTTCGGCTCCTCTTTTCATTACTCACTAACCTGATAGAATAGAACTAGTTTGCATGTTTAATTGGTTATATATATGAACTCATCTACACGTTATTAGGTGTAGCCTGAACAACTACATTCTATTTTATTGTATATACTATTAGGTTGATGTGAGGGAATCATTAAGTTATTTTATAGTACTTCTAGCTAAAGTGGTATTATAGGATATAATATATATTCATTCAAATAGATCTTATAAATGATAACATGACAATATCTATACTGTTTTATATCAAAGAATGATGAATGCATTGTTAACATACTAACTTCTAAACCATAAGAATTTGAAATCCAAAATCATGTTCTTCATCACTACCTAAAGTGCTCCTAGCTAAAGTACTGTTTTATACGATGTTGGAAAAAGTTATCAAATTTGTTACGTTCAAATAACATCACTCATTTACTGTGTACCTCTAAGAATACAATAGCAAATCATGGAACCGCAGAATTGTAAAATCCAAAGTTATGTTCTTCCCCTCCCACCATTCTTGGAAACCATATGGAATCATCCTTAAAAAAGACTTCTAGAAGCGGAAAGCAAGGCATGGAAGCTACACTATTGTGCCTCCTTCGAGAAGCTAACGAGTTTTGGTGGATTGGTGATGTCAAGGAGGAAAATAATTAGTTGCTACTTTCTGAGAATAGTAGGAGAGGGAGAACATGGCTTTGGATGTTGCAATTGTGGTTTCAAGGTTTGGTTTTTGTTTTGAAGAGAGAAAGAAACTGGTTTCTGCAGGCAAAAAGTTAGCTTAGATTTTTTTTTCTTCTTTCAATTTCCTTGCGGTTAGATTAATCAAATGGTTGAGATTTGATTGTGTAGAGGTTGAGATTAAACATGATGGATCAAATGTGTAATTTAGACAAATCCTTTAAAACGTACGTTGTATATTGAATTGAAGTTACTTAACCAAGCATTAGACAATTTTAAAATTTTATACAAGTTTGTAGATTTTATCTACTCGATAACTTCAATTTAATGAGGTATTCAACAACTTTTAATATTATAAACATTTGTAGATCTGATCCAGTTGAGCGGTACTCAACTCAACTCAACTCTAAGACACCCGTTCTAGTCTCTCATTTGACCTGCAAAACATCAAATTTATTGAAGTCTAGGGACGTGCTTGAGTCTACAGAATTACCAAACCAAAACTTAAAAACAGGTTAAGGTTGGATATAACATGTCTCCTAATTAGGTTGGTGATGAGACTTTCATAATCAAAATATTCAATGCAAAATTCTATGTTAACTGAAGTAGTAATCTTACTTTTGTAATAAACCTTTATACAAACACAATTAGTCACATTTGGTGACCTCGTCCCAAATGCTCCAAATTTCATCACAAATTCACATATTCAGCATCAGATGTAATCTAAATAATCACAGTAGAGAATCGGAAATTTTACAAAATTTGTTCTCCAGGGATCCCAGTTATAGCAATGGAAGAAAAAAGTGGCAAGATAAAAAAAATTCCCACTGCACCCTGAAAGTGATGCATTTTTGGTCATTGGTAAGACATACCATTTGTGGTGACAAATTAAGCAATGAAGGTCCTCAATTAGTTTCATATGTTCCAGCAAGTTCATACACTAAGCTGACTCTTGGAGTGAAAGATGCAAATCATAAAGCATACACCTGATAAAGCCAGAAGGCTATCTGAAGTACTCACTTGAAAAAGGCTAACCCTGGGCCGAACTCCTCAACATACCAAGAGACCATGTTTAACGAAAACAAAAATTCCCAAGCTCATAATGCCTCCTTGAGATGGAAGGTTCTGGCCATGGTCCTGGCATGATCATATTCATTGAGGTCGACAAGTATTTTCTTTAATCGACGAGCTAGATCACTCTCCGGTACATTTCTTCTCTCCAGAATCCTTCCAAGTGACAGCACATAAGCCACCAGAGGTTGCAATTTGCGGCTGCAATTTAAGAATAGAGAAGGACGTGGATAGTATTAGATTTGATCAAAATTACATTAACACACAGGAAGATGCAATACTATTATTGTATGCACTACATATAATAAGGTTACACAGTATTTGAGATAATAGTTGAATTAAACAACTTCACAACCACAGAAGCAAATTAATTAGGAAGAAGTTTAATTAAACCTATAATCTCTACTCTAATCCCAATTACCCCCTATGAAGGTGTCAAGTAGGCACTTCATGAATATCCCACCCCATTTGCCCCAAGTTATTTCTGGTATGCTAACTGACAGTAACATGATTAAGAAGAGTATCAAGAAAAGAATATGCAAATGTCTTATCAAAAGAAAAATGAAACCACCACCAATTTCACAACAACGTTGACAAAGTACTATAAACATACCTTTTGTCTCCAGTAACACTTGGGCCAGCCCAAACGCCAGATAGGGAATCAATAATCCGTTCTGTTCTCGTTATTGCATCTTGAACATTTTCCGATATGCTTCTAAAGTGAGGTAGAACTTTTGCGTACAAAAGCTCATCTAGAGCAAGCTTCTCTAACACTGACATTGCAAATATGTCCTTCCACAAGCAAATATTTCTCAATAGTCGAACAGACACACCAAATCGATATGCTGCAATTTTCGCAGCGTCTGGAACAGCGGCTAGTACTAGTGGACTCCATGTAGGAACCTACAAACAAGACAAGATGGAAATTTTATCATCGAATGCTTCACTGATTCTAGTTACTAGTTTCTACAAGCCCAGTATATAGTATATAAATCACATTGCAAACCACCAGAAAATGAACAAAACAAATACCATATACTGCGTTACTAGTTAATGTAAATGCTAATTGAGCATACCGTAAGATTAGCAACAGCATCAGCTAGACGTGTACGAATCGAAACTAGCAGATCTGCAAGAGCTTCACTTTCATGAGACACATGCTGCACAATCAATTTTGTAGCAGCAATAGCATTCATTGTCTCTTGTTGACTAAGCATGTCCCAGCAATGGGAAACTTCATAATGGAGAATAGGAAGTGCGACCTTTTCCACCAAATTCGGGACAAGCTCAAGGTCAGCATCTCCATCATCATGAACTAAATCCTTTCCATCTTCAAGCAAGCCGTAAGTGAATAACAATTTATACCTAAATATAAAGAGAGAAAGAGTAAAAAAAAAAAACTACTGTAAATTTAAGGAAGGTAAACGATAACCACATGAAGTGTAATGAAGTGGTTAAACAAAACAAGCCACTGAGCAAAGAATTCCCCTAAACAGATTCAAGAAAGAATACTAAAAATGGAATATATAGAATGAGTCAATACCATTTCATATCTTGAAAATCTAAACCCTTGTGAAGTGGGTCCCACCTCAGGAGTTCCAATCTTACATATGGAGAGAAGATCAGTGGAAGACTTATCGAAATATAAGCCTCATTATAGCTTGACGAATACTCTCTTTTCCATTCTTCCATTCTTGTTTTGACCAGGGATAATTGACTATATTCCTCAGAAGCATCACTGAAAATCTCATCAGCAGCCTGCAGTACCAAATCCCGTTGTGACTGATATGCCTGGCTCTCACTATCACTCTCATCAGTGCTCGATTCACCTTCTACTTTATGATCATCTATTTCCATGGATGCCGACTTTTTAGAATCAAAAGCTTTAGACCTCCTGCGTTGACGAGCCTCAGCCATCACTTTCATTTTTTTCCGTTTCTCAAGATTTAAATCTCTACCAAACTCATCTAACTTCACTGGAAAATCTCTTTGTTTTCTGACAGCAGCAAATGCATCCTGAGCTGCACTTCTGGCAGCCTCCACGCTGTCACCTTTCCTGCTTAAAACTGACATCGCAGCTTTCACAGCTGCTTCTACCTCCACCATTTCGTCATCATTGTTAGTGGCTCTTTTTTCAAAAATGGCTGATGCTCGATCTTCGTGAAGTTTCTTCATCTGATCTTCAAGTTCTTCAATGTAGTAAGCTTTATGCTGAAAGTTAAAGTCAGAGATAACCTTAGTAACAGCCTCAAATAAATGAGTTTCAAGTGTTAAATATCAAGTTGTGAGAAAATACATATTCTTCAACTTTATTAGAAGCATATGTTTTTCAAGTATTACCTCTGTTCCTTTTTATGTGTTGCTTTAAGATTATCGAAACATGCCAATACAATCTATAAAATTTGTTGTTTTTGATGAAATTATTTGTTTTTTCCATGATAACCTTGACTGTTATTACCTCATTTCATTTATTTCTCTGTCTCCAATAAATAGGCAAGGACATTTTTTACAAAACAATAGTTAATGTCATTTTGAACTTTACAAATGATAGATAAACAGTAACAAACAATTCATAAAAAGCAATACATAGAATGGAACGAGGAGAGGCTTTTAAACAGCTTGTACATTTCAGCTCTTAAGACTGTTGGGCAAGGCCAATTTTCGAGCTTATAGCAGGTAGCTTATAGTTACATGCTCATTGTTTGGTAACGGTGGTTGTCTCACGACCTTGTAGCATTTACTGACAAGCTTATAGCTTTTCATTTTCTTCTCTTATTTTTACTCAATATATTTTTACATCATTTTATACTTTTCAGCTAGTTCAATAGTTAATTTTACCATAACACTACAAATTAAATCAGCTAGCTTATCCTCTATCTGCTATTTTTTACCAAACAAGGCCTAAATCTCTCAAGGCAAAGGTTCAGCTAGGGAATTCATCAAAATCCTAAATATCCAACACTTAAAATCCTCATTTTACATTCTTCCATCAGCAACCTAAAATAGGAAAACCAGTAAGACATACATATACTAAAGACTGAAGAGTAGTAAGGACTCAAATTTGTGGCTTGAGCAAGGTTCTTAACGGGATTTTTTTTTTTTTTTTGGCATATTTGGTGGATGAATTCAAATATTAACAGTGAACACTATCAAGATGAAGAGAAACCTACTGACTGAGTGACTTCTAGAACAGTTGTATGTAGAATATCCAAACAAAGCTGAGTTTATTCTAGGAATTAAGATGGAATGGAGCAATGCTCATTACAAAATGATAGTGGAAATGAAGAGAACAGATTAAAAGTGATAAGCCCTGCTGTCAAGGAGCCTGTTTCCTGACTCAGACAAGCCCGCCAGTGTTTCACAGAAATTCATTGATCCCCCCCTCCCTTCCATTCAGTTCCCTCTCCTTTCCGTTCATGCCACCTCTTTGGTTATCTCTCTCTCTCTCTCTCTCTCTCTCCATGTGTTACCC
>Ga0228711_1005852_pt1 | contig 18559 bp, 11 predicted proteins | sample MedpolnodulmetaG_2_FD_177996 | JGI IMG/M metagenome (GOLD analysis project Ga0228711, IMG submission 177996) | Root nodule microbial communities from Medicago polymorpha collected in Santa Monica, California, United States - brown nodules | ecosystem: Host-associated > Plants > Roots > Nodule...
AAAAAAAAAACTGTAAGATAAATATATGAAAAAACAGCAATCAGGCATTCAGTTCCAATGGAAATGCTTTAATTGAATGGAAATGTTAATAACGGTGAGGAAATTTCGGTTGAACTTTTCTTTTTTTCCCCTAAAATATTGAGTAAATTACACTCACTTCCCCTCAAAGATGCTTGAATTACACTTCCCTCTCCTCTTATGTTAAAATATACACTCCCCTCTCATCTTATTCAAAACTTATTAGAAAACTTTTCACTCTTTTACCCTAAGAGAAGCTTGAATTACATTCTCCTCCCCTCTTATGTTAAAATCTACACTTTACTCCCTCGATATATTTTTTTTAATTTCTAATAATATAAAAATAAATAAAAAATCTAACACACTTTGAAAAAAATAGTATTGCGGGTCTATTTTAATATAATAAAAAATTGAATACATATTTTTTGCTATTTTTTATTCACAATTTCATTAACATTTAGTTTGAAACCCTATTTTAAAAATAACCCAAAATAAAATTAAAATATGTGAAAAATTACGATAGACAATAAAGCATGGTTATTTAAAAGTTAATTTTATACTCTAAATTATAAAATCAATAGCAAAATATTTAAATTTAATTATCATTGACATTTAATTATAAAGAAATAAATTTATTTTTCTTAAATGGTAGTTCAAAATTAATATATATCATAAAAATATTTATTTATGTTAAAATAGATTAAAGTGTAGAGCATATTTAATTATTAAGGGAGGAGGTTGTAATTCAAGCATCCTATAAGGGAGAGAAGTATAAATTTTACTTTTCAATGAAGGGGAGTGTATATTTTAACATAAGAGGAGAGGGAAGTGTAATTCAAGCATCTTTGATGAGAGGAGAGTGTAATTTACTCAATAAAGAATTGTTCCATTTAGAATTGAGTTCAGATTCTTTTTCTACACAATTCACTCACGCCCTACTGAATTTATGTATTTACCCCTGCACTACTTAAGTCACGCAGCCTGACTTAACCCACGTAGTGCGTGTTAAGTCACGCAGAGTTACTGTTTTTGTACAAAACCCATCAGTCCATACTCTAAGCACCATTTTCTTTCCCTCCACCTTCAAAAACCCAAAAAGTGTGAAATTTTGGGTCAAAATCTTCATTCCAAATCATTGCAAATTGTCAGAAAGCAAGTTTCTACGCTCATCAATCAAATATCAGGTAATGTATCATCTAAACTCATCTAATTTTGCTGGTTTTTGGTGCTGGTTCGTCTGGTTTTTCGTAGGTCATAGGGCTCTGTGCAAGTTAACTTGCGCATGAGTTAATAGCTGCGTGACTTAAGTCACGCAGAAGTTAAGGGTTGCGTGACTTAAGTCACGCTACTGTGTAGACCAGTTTTTTGAATTTTTTGCGCCACTTTTGTTCTTGGTTAGCTTGTTGCACAAGTAATTTATTTATTTTTTCTTTGTTATTTTTTTATTCAATAGACATAGGGTGAGATGGTTGACAACTTGGCGGGTGATGGCGTTGAACCGAAACCGGCCAAAATTGAAGCTTCCGGCGATGCCAAACCAACCGTTAATGTGAAACCGTTTAAAGTCAAAATTCCCTTTCAAGCTAACATTGGTAAAATTGAAGAAAAACCTAAACATGTACCTATCGGTGTTGTTTAAAAATTTCGCGACACTACCTCATTTTTTACAATAAATGAAAGATGGAGAGAGCGAGAATAGTTACTTGGTTGGTTCGTCAACAATCGGGAAGGGCCAGATTTACTATTTGTATAGATAAATCAAGTTTAAAAAGGCCATACTTGACGATGCAATGTGAAAGGAGTGGGGAATACAAGCCACCTAAGACGAGGAAGAGAACGAACCTTGAAGGCATCGGCTCAAGGAAATGTCCATATCCGTTTAGGTTGAAAGGTTTCTTTGATAAGGATACAAATGATTGGTGGATTGCAATGCTTTGTTGAATGCACAACCATGACTTGGAGTAAAAGTTACAAGGCCACCTTCTTGCAAGTAGACTTGATGCGGAGGAGAAGAAAAAAGTTATCGATATGACAAAGAGCTTGACAGTGCCTCGGAATATACTCACCAATTTGAATCAAAATAACAAGGAAAGTGTGACAACTATCAAGCAAGTGTACACTGTGCAAACAAGATGGCGCAAGGGGCAAAGTGGTGACATGACGGAGTTGCAATACTTGATTTCGAAGTTGGAGGAGCATCAATACGTCTATTACACAAGATGCAATAGTGAGGAAACAACTATCAAGCAAGTGTACAATCTGCGAACAAGATGGCGCAAGGGGCAAGGAGGTGACATGACGGAGTTGCAATACTTGATTTCGAAGTTGGAGGAGCATCAATACGTCTATTGCACAAGATGCAATAGTGAGGAAACCACTCTTCAAGACATATTTTTTGCTCATCCGAAATCAATTAAATTGCTCAACATGTTTCCGACCGTTTTGGTTCTGGACTCCACTTACAAAACCAACATCTACCGAATGCCGTTATTTGAGATAGTTGGTTGCACCTCTACCAAAATGACGTATTCCGTTGGTTTTGTTTTTCTTTTCCTTGAAAAAGAGGATCACTTTACTTTGGCACTTAAGATGGTGAAAGGTCTTTTGTCCTCAAAAGACAGCATGCCTAAGGTGATTGTCACTAACAAGGACACTGCTTTGATGAATGTCATTGCCACAATTTTCCCTGAAACAGACATTGTGCTTTGTTTTTTTTTTTCACATTGAGAAGAATGTAAAGGCTACGTGCATCACAGATTGTAGAGTTAAACCAAAGCCTCCTAAGGATGCAAAAGTTGACAAGAAAGAAATGAAGAAGGACAAGGAGAAGAATAAAGACGTTGTTGAGAAAATCGTGAGCGCTTGGAAACAGTTGGTCGAATCTCCTACGGAGGAATCATATGCAGGTGCTTTATTGAAATTCAAAGAAGTATGCATGCCATTTCCTCATTTCATTGTATATGTTGAAACCTTGGTTTTGAACATTAAGGAAAAATTTGTGAGAGCATGGACGAATAAAGTCTTGCATCTAGGGTGTAGAACCACCAACATTGTTGAATCGGCTCATGGAGTGTTGAAAAGATATTTAAGGAGTAGTGTGGGTGATTTGGCATCATTTTGGGATGAAATAGACAAGATGTTGGCTGTGCAATTTGGTGAGATACAAGGAGGTTTTGGGAGGAACAAAACGGTCTTAGAACACAAATACAAAAAAATCAAGATGATGAGAGAGTTGGAGGGTTACATATCTAGACGCGCATTGAAATTTATCTATGATGAATTTAAACGCTCCAAGACATTCGGCTCTGGTAAGGAAGATTGTGGTTGTGTGCAAAAGATATCGTACGGGTTACCTTGTGCATGTATTATTGCCATGAAGAGTAAGCAAAAATTGTCTCTTGTATTGGATGATATATACCCTCATTGAAAAAAGTTAAATGTACAAGGAGAAGAGGTTGATGATGATTTTTCTGTGATGGAGGAGTGGAATGACATTCAAGAACGTCTCAAGAAATGCCCTTACAAGATGAAACTCTACATCAAATAAATGATGCGTCAACTAGCATTTCCTGAAGACACAAATTTGTCTCCACCTTCAAAAAAGGTGGTAACCAAGGGAGCACCTAAAAGGAAGAGGTCTACACTCAAAGTGTCATCAACGGGTCGAATCCCCTCTAGGTGGGAGGTTATTGATTCTCAAAATCCGGATAGTCAACATTCACAACCCAAGAAGTCACTTCCAAAGAGGAAAGATGCACGCCTTGGAACTTACTCCCGCTCACAAGCTTCATCGTCTACTTCAAAACCTTTTCTGAATATCTCATACATTTCACCAATTCCAAATGTCATGAGACCTTTTGTTGAAGAAATTGTGAATGTTAAAGGGGATGATAATTATGGATTCCGGGTCATAGCTAGGCACTTAGGGATGGATGAAGAAGATCGTGTATTGGTTCATCAATCACTTATTCATGAGTTGAGAAATCATAAGAGTGACTGCATGCCTATATATGACAAGGAGGACCGTTTTAAAAAAAATCTTGAATGGTTTACACCCTCCAACAAGTAGAAGTGGTATTGCACCGGAAGATAAGTGGTTGACCACTCCGGATATGGGTCACATTATTGTTACTTGCTACAATAGAGCCGTTGTTCTATTGACTTTGCCAGAAAAAGGTATATGTGAGACATATTTCCCAATCCGAAGTGCTCCACCACTTAAGCCACATTCCAACATCATGTGTCTTTGCTTAATTACCGACCACTTTCTTCATGTTACTTTGAAAGAAGGTTGTCTGTTACCACCGAGTTGTAAGGAGTGGATGAATAACAAGATTGGTGAGGCGGAGAAATGACATTTTGATTTTTTGGATAGACAAACCGCCTTCAATGACCTCATGTCCAACGAGCTGAAGCCGCCAAAGAAACCAACAAATGAGCACAGTCCAATTATTTGTAATGGTACTCCCACTCCAGAAAGAAAAAAAAAACAAGAATTTGAAGTCATTGAAAACATGGAAGAAGACGAAAATTTAGCACTATCATTAGACTACTTAGATAGGTTATAGGTTATGAGACTTATTGGTCGGTGTTTGTCCTATTTTTTGCACGATATCACACCGAGTATTTTTTGGTGGCCGGATATGTAATTTAGATATTTGTGGCCAATATGTAACTAATATTATATATATTATATAAATATATGAAGTGAATTTTTTTTTGTGGCTGGTTATGTTACCCAATTATTGCTCGCATTTTGATGGATATTTAGCAAGTGAACCAAATTCAATCGAAGTAATAAAATTTATAAGTTCGTATCCACATGGACTGTTTCAATTTCTACTCAGCAGCGTTAAAATAAAGGATGTATTAAATTCAAGGGTGTCCTAGGTAATTGAATTAATTTTTGTAATATAAACGAATTAAAATCAATAAAAGATTGGTTTTAGAAAATTAGAGAGAAGTATGGTTAAGACCTCCGAATCATCCGAAGTTCTCCTATGGTAATTTGCACTCCTAATTCAAGCAATGATTATCTAGGTTCACGACAGATTAGCACAGTAACAATACTCAATCTCTTGACCTAGAATTTTCCCCACAAGTGACAACCCCTTAATCTCTTAAGTGAATTCGAAACTGTTGGAGGTTTTAACAGAACGTTAATCCCTATGTCATAACCTAATAACGATCTATCTCTATCTTGATTACTTAGGTTAAACTTATTACCTAGTTCAGAGTCAAAAGTCATGGTTAGTGGTCATTCAATCTCTAAGATCAATTTGCATATTCATAAAGATATGGTTAGTAGTCGATGATAAACATACAAAAAACATTAAACATAAAGTAACATGAATAAAGACTAGACTTTCATTGATATTCAAAGGAGTTCAACAAATTAGGTTTCCCATAAGATTACATATTCATCTAAAGACTCAACCACTTGGAAAATTAGCTAGACATGATTAAATACATAAACAACATAGCAAAGAAAATAAACCGATAGAGTTATGTCGTTGTCGCGTTGATCCTCAATTATTTCTCAGTCGCTACTGTTGAGATGCTTTTCCATATCCAAGTGCATTTTCCCCCTCTTGGGATGCGTGAACTCCTCTCTTTTCTTTTTCAAAAACGTGAATGCTCCCTGGTGCGTGTTGCTTCTTTATATATATATAGTCAACTGACATAGTTTTTCTTCTTTCTGGTCCCCTGTGCCGGTTCCTTTCCAATTTTTCCATATAGTTGTGCCACAACCAAATAGGCCCAATTGCTTTTATGTTTTTCTTTTATTTACACCACCAAATTACCACTAAATATGATAATAATATACCATTTGACTCAATAGATTAAAAACGACAATTTATTCAAAATGATTCTAAATAAAATATTAAACTAATGAAAATAGACTAAAAACTTAATTAAAATGACTCTAAAAATAGTGACTGGCTGACTGCCATCACATTTTTTTGTCTCTAATTATTCAACTATTTATTTATTTATTTTCCTCTCATATTTGTTTTTCATTATATTTTGTGAAGTGAAACATGTCTAAAGATGCACAAGATCCAGTTGAACTTCATGTTCGTTATGTAGTTGTGAAAAAGAGGGCTAGGTTATTTGTAAACCCCACCGACAAGTTGGACGAGTTGAATGCAAAACTTGACAAAAAAAGAGGGCTAGGTTATTTGTAAACCCCACCGACAAGTTGGACGAGTTGAATGCAAAACTTGACGATTTCTTTATCCATATTAGTTCAAATCAAAGAACATGTGATGTAATAGTAAATGTGTCAGGCGTGGACTTGAGGGAGGGTTAGGAAGAGGACTTTTGGAAGACCGTGTATTTTCCACAACTTCTCGAAGAAGATAGCGACGTTGCTTACATGTTTAGCAAAATAACACTTTACATCTTTATGTCCGATCCACTGAAGTGTAATATTTATTAATGTGTAATATTGTAATTTGTTCGAATTTGTGTTCGTATTGTTGAATTTTAATGAATTTGTGTTTATGCAATTTAACGATGAATTTGTGTAATTTTGACCGTTTATGTGAGATTTCGTAATTTTTGAAATTTATGGACAAATTGGTGTAATTTGGATCGTTTATGTGTCATTAAGTGTGATTAAGTGATTACGGGTCATTATTGACGAATTTGTGTAATTTGGACTGTTTGGATCGTTTATATGTGATTATGTGATTGTGAGAAAAATGATGATTTTGTGTAATTTGAATCGCTTACGTGCGATTATGTGATTTTGTTGTTAAACTGACGTAATTCGGTTCAATTATGAGTGTGTAAAGATTATGGGTCATTAATGACATTGTTTGCATTGAATGCATATCAATACAACATTAAATGTTGTACTGATATATCAGTAGGCGTGGGTTAACTCACGCATGTTTTAATACGCAACGTGAGTTAACTCACGCAGTGTTGTACACTTGCGTGACTTAAGTAACGCTGCGTGAATTAACTAAGGCAGGATTAACACTTGTGTATGTTAACTCACGCAGGAGTATTTTGGGTATTTTGGTTGGACGGAAGCAAAACTTGTTGGGAGAATAGCATAATTCATTCATTAACTACTTGAACTCGATTGTTTAATTGTTAAATGTCAAACAAATATACAGTTTTTAAAATAAAAACCGATGAATTAATTAGATATGTAAATGGGAGATATAACAACAACTAATGCATAAACAAATGAAGTACTATTACAATAATAATAACGTAATCGCTTAAAAAAACGCAAAGTATTATTGTGATACTTATAACGTAATCGCTTAAAAAAACGCAAAGTACTATTACAATAATATAGTATGCCAATGGTGATTACGTCAAGGCAGGAAGAGAGGGAGGATGTTTGTTTACTATAGCATTCCAGATCCTTACCAGTGCTTCTCCTATATCCAAATTAACAATGGAGCCTGTTGGCTCTGTCAACTATCTTGTATCATGTATATTGAGACACATCAGAACAAATTTACATTGCGAAGATGGTTAGTCAAAATCACACAATTGCTAGATAGATTTTTCTATCTCTTTTTAGGTTAGTATTCGGTTTGGCAAAAAATAGCTATTGGTTTTCCTCTTGGTCTTGTTCATTATTCCATTAGAAAGGAGAGTTTGGACAATCTGTATCTGCAACTCCCTAGGTTGAAAGAGAGACAAAAAACTTTAGAATCATCTCTTGTATATAATTATCATATCATTTGTTAGTTACTTATGTGGATGATTTATTCGCGCTTTACGGCTTTTGACGTTGATTTGTTAGTTCCTTATCATATCATTTGTTAGTTCATAATATTGGTTCTACAAAAGTTAAGATGCCTTCAAAATTTTCCACCTACAGAAATAAACCAAACCAGCAACATGCACATACCATTCATTCGCACACAGCAGAAGGTCACAAACCATAGAACAGAATAGTGCATATATGAAGTTATGCAGTAAAACAAAAACTAGAAAATGTAGTGTAATATTGTGCAGAAAACAGAAATGCAGAATTGCTATTAACAATATGTAGCAACAGAGACATCAAACAATGACCAAGGTTGCATATGACAGGAATGCTGAACGCAAGAAAAAAGAATCGAAGACACTGCATTAAAAGCACACAATTATGCAGAAAAAGCCAGCAGTGCAGTAAAATAAGTAGCTGAGAAATTAACAAGAAAGAGGAGAATAAATGTACACACAAATGACACAAAATTTATGAGGTTCAGTCGATATGACCTACTCCTTGCGAGGGTCTACTTACAAATAAATAACCCCTTGGTTCTTGCCCCATTCGAAGTTCAAGGAATCAAGATGAACAAGAACAAAGACTCGATTTTCCCTTAAACTTTGGATGCAGTTTCAGAATAATTCCCAACACACTATTAGTCATAGTAAAAGTGAGGTTGAGAAGTGAAAGACTCACTAACAAATAACAATCAATCATATCTCCTAAGCTCGAGATAGGAACAAAAAGACGGAGAAAATGAACAGGCCCAAAACTGATATAGAGCATCCATCACAAATCTCTGCCTTGACTCCAAATTAGAGGAGATCAAGAGATGATCATACCAATAACCAATGTACTGCACTCTTACTTATATAATTACACTCCATAGATAGTTATGATGTCTATATAATTCTTGAACCTTGATCTAGAATATGAAGTGACTCAATGAACATGTGTGAAGGATTGTCTTCCAATGCAGTCTTCTCAATCCTGACTTATTTAGGGTTAATTATCGACTAAAAACAAAAGTCAAGACTCACGTGAAGTTACTTCACCCACAAGTTATGATACAGCACTGCTGATTTGTCATCTTTTTAGATAATTGTGCTTTGCAATTCACTTTTATGTGGAAAGCAAAGTATTCTTGCATAGCAGCTCAAATTATAAACATGCAATACTAAACACTGCCAGGTTGATCAGTAATAATCAAGTTCCAAAGATAGAACCTATTCTAACAAAAACCTAGATGTAGAGACTAGATGGTTCCAGCTTTAATAAAATAACCATTTCACTAAACAAAAAGCTTCAGCACAACAAAACAGTCAGAGAACATTGAAGAATCCTAGTTATGCTTGTCACTTTTCTTTTTGGAACCCAGCACGGTTAGAACAATTCTTCCACAAATTGGTTTAAAAAAATCCATCAAACGTTATTTTAGTAAAATATAGATGTTTGATTACTTTCAAGCAAATTTATTTGACATTTGAATCTCAGTTTAATTGGAGGTAATAGAACATAGTTTTTTCATGAGATAGTTCTAACTTAGAGTAAAAACACTCAAGTACATACATAAATCATTTTCCTTTAAAGTCAATTTTGGTCAAATTAATCACAAAATCTAAGTTAATTCAAAATCATATTTGTTAAACACTCACCCAAACACACAATCAACACCCAACTTACAGCTACAAATTCGGGTTCCCTACAATGAGAGTATCTAAATCCTGCCACGTGATGTAGAATGGACAATTCAAGAGCACTCCTCTTTGGAGGAGGATACTCCTACTCCCACTGGTGTGATTGAAGGCATATCAGGTGTCCGACACGACCCCCATCACATGTAATTACATTGAACATTGAATTATGCCATTTTTTCAAATTATTATTGGTGTCAACGTGTTAATGTCTGTATTGTGTGTTCATGCTTCAGAGTATTAAAAACCTATTAAAACCAATATACTTTTGAGCAACCTAATCCAACATTTCATCAAACACATATCCATTACACAAAACAATAATAAAATTGTCAAGATAATTACACAACCATAGCAACTTCACAATTGAGGGTTTATCATAAACCACATCCAACATTTCAACAAACACCCACAATGCAACATTAATCAATTAATAATATTTCACAATAACAATAACAAATTAACAACAACAACAATTTCTCAATTCCAATTTGATCATATTAGTACAAAACATAAAAACAGAACAAATTAAAGAGTAAGAGACAGCAAAACTAAGCCTGAGTCTGAGTCTGTTCTTCTTGCTCCGATTGAAGCGGAATGTCGAGGTCAACGGAAGAATTATCAGGCTTACCAGAAATCCTAGCAGGAACAGGAACAGCAAGAAAAGTCTTATTCTTACTAATAGGTCTAATTTTAAGAAGCTGAACAACATCACCAACATTGAAAACGTTTTCAGGATCATGAGCCTGATACTTCTTCTTCATCCTAATACGTTTCTTGTATTTAGGATGAGGTGCTAAACGAGTAACTTCCACAGACACTGTTTTGTCGTTGGTGGCGCACACAACTTTTCCTTCCATCGTTTTCATAGCTTTGATTGATGGAAGGGATTGGGGTTGGGATAGAGAGAGTGTGGATGTGGGCTTTGAGAGACGGGTGAGGGCGACGCCATTGTTGCCGTTGAGGAATGGTGTTGAGAGCGTGCTGGGAAGTTGCAGAAGCCACATTGTATTGTATTGTGTTGTGAAGAGATAAGAAGAAGATAAAACTAAATCTTTTATAGTGAGTGATTTGATGTCTTACTTGTGTGTGCTATTGTCGTTTATTATTTATCGATATATCTTAAATATTTGATCCCTATAAACTAGTAAAATACTTGTGCGGCACGAGTACCAATTTATTTTTATAAATATATCAAATTTTTGTTTTAATCTCTCTAAAATTTTCCTTTGATTTTTAGTCTTTTTAAAATTTTCAATCACCACTTTTGATCCTTATTTTTAAGTTAATTCATGTATTTTTGAATGAAAATGTGCATAAATTTGTAATTAAGTGTAAAAATCTCCCCAAAAAAAATAGAATTTTTTAACAAAACAAGAATTAAATATGAATTTTTAACCGTCAAAAATATAAAAAAAATCGTATTTAGTTCATATTTTGTTAATAAATTCAATTTTTTTTGTTTGAGAGATTCTTATAATATTATAAACCTTTATGCAAAATTTTATTAAAAAATATGAATTATACATATGAGTTTACTTAAAAAGAGAGACCAAAAGTGAAAATGGGAAACTTTTGGGGACTAAAGGTCGAAGAAATTTTTTAGAGGAACAAAAATAAAAAGTTTGTGTATTTATAAGAATTAAAAACATATTTAACTCTGTATACTTATATATAAAGGGAATGCATCATTTTTTGGATTGGACTTTTATTTTATTGGTCAATTTTACCCTCCAATAACTATATATAAAGGGAATGCATCATTTTTGGGATTAGACTTTTATTTTATTGGTCAATTTTACCCTCCAATAACTATTAAAATAACAAGTTGATTTAATAAATCATATAACTGATTCTTTTAAAAATAGCAAGAAAAAAGTACAAAGAGATAACAAATCGAATCTATAACGATATATGGGTTAGGGGTGAGCAGACTTTCCTAACCCGCCCGCAAACCGAAAAACCCGCAGAAATTGTTTGTGTTGCGGGCGGCTTTTAGTTGGTATCGGGTGGCCAAAACATAAAATACAGTTTGAAATGGTTATGGACGGACGGGCCCGGTTTGAAAAATATTCATCCAACGGTAACCAAAACCGCCCACTGTTTAGCATTTACAAAGATCAACTCATATTATATCAATTGTGACAGTGCAAGACAGCTGTCATGTTTTATCTGCTTTGAAGTTGTCACACTGCAGAGAACTCATCAGACATCAACTCATATTCTCTCATAGGTTTCTTTTTGATAATTTAGTTTAAATGCAACCCAACCAATGAGTCAGTCGATCTCACGTTCTCTCTCATTAGTTTCTTTTTAATAATTTAATTTTATAATATTTATTGTAAAAGTACTATATTGAATTATAGTAAAGCATTGTCCAATACCACAATAAAGACAAAAGTCTAATACATCTCTTCCATGTTCTCTCTCTACATTTTACTTCCAAATCTCAGTTTCTCGATGAAAGAAAAAACTCCTCTCTCAACTGTGTTGCAATACCAATCCTAAGTCCTAAGCTCAAAATATCCATTTCTCTCGTCGAGTACTCCTCCTCTCTTGAATCTTTATAACAACACCAATACATCTCTTTTGTTACATTGATGGTTTTAAAACTCATAAACCCACATCCTGCTCTCATGAACTCTGCTTTCTCGTTCATGTATTCATGCTTTCTCGTTCATGTATTTATGCTTTCTCATATCTCTCTCTCTCTGAAGTTGTGTCACCTATAACCGAGTCAACCTGCCCGCATAACTCGTATTTCGCCTTACCCGAGACCCGCCGAAACCGAATCCTAACACGGTCAAGATTGGGTCTTGGAAACTCAAGATCGGTTTCATTTAGTATGGATATTTTTGGGCTGAACCCGCCCGTACCCGTTCGATGCTCTACCCTATATTATGGGTGATGAATACATTCAAATATCAAGACAGTCTCATCTGGGTAAAATCTTTTAAGTACAAAAAAGTGTGATTCTCTCAAATATCTTCAATCAGATTAGTCACTTCATATATAAAGAGATACAACAAATTCTTGTACTTTATCGTATGTATCCTTACGACAACTATATCTCTTGTCATATTCTTCAACGATAGGATTCTAGAACTTATATAAAGAGAACCTAGTCACGTTGAGAGAGTTGTTGTTGTTATCATCTTCATCACTCCATATCATTTAATGTGAAGATCAACAACTAGTGTACGTGTTCAAAACACCGCACCTAGAAGAAAAAGGTTATGTTATTATTTGAAAAAGAAATCAAGTAAAAGCCAATAACATGACGGAATAGACTTAGCTAAGTCAAAATCATTGTTAGTAATGTTGGAAATTTAGGTCTAAATAAAATAGATTTCATAAACCCATGTTCGAATCAATAGCGGAAGCAAACAAAACATTGAACGTAAATATGAACGGATCTACGACATGTTTGATTTATTAAGAATATCAATAATTAGGGTATTCGGAATACCTGGATGAAGCTTTGATAACATCATTCTCAACAACAACTATAAACGGAGAGAGTAGGTGATGATCTGAAACACAAAACACAGCGTTAGCATCGACTGATTTGGTTCTTCCTCAACCGGTACCTTTATGCCTCAAGATCTCTTAAGATGGGGAGAAGAGAGTGTTTACCGTGTACGGTGTATTGGGGACCATAGCCTCTTTTATATTGGATGGCCATTAGGGTTTCCCATTATTCCGTTAATGGGCCACCCGAACATCCACCCATATTGAATCCATATCCATTAATTAATTAAATAATTAATTAATATTCTAAATAGAAATCTAATAAACCTTATTACTTAATTTGATCACTAATCAATTAAGGCTCCAAATTGATAAATAGTTAATATAATTATTATTACAATATTTGCCCACATAATATTATTGAAATATAATTAAAAAATAAAATATTCCAACAATCTCCCACTTGGGCTACATGTCTTAATAATTATATCAGAATACTTTAGGCGCGCGTCTGAATGCTATTTATATTAAGATTTCTACTTTACAATCTGATCCACCTCATACATTAATAAGGGGACCACCATGGCTGTTGTTGCTGACATATAACGTAACGAAACCCCGACGACCACCATACCAATGTACTTGATGACATAGATCGATATCGATGAGTGACATGAAAATTTCATGTAACGTGATCTCTAAATCATGTCTATTTCCAACTGATCCAACTGAAAACTTTAGTGAGATCAAACTGAAGTTTGCAAATTCAATATTTGTACAAAATGATACAGAAATGGTTATAACAAAATTAACCTCATAAACTTTATTTCTGCAGAAAATCGTAACATAAAGTCTGTATCAATATTAAAACAAAAGTATAGAACATAAAATAAAAGAGACTCCCACTAATCTAAGACATCCTTAATGACAACAACCATATGAAAGACCTTAGGTGTCATGTCTTTGATTAGTGGTATAGCTAGCATAAAGTTTGTCTCTGCATGTTCTATCATTCAACAACAATAATCTATAAGGCAATGAACTTTATCAAATTTGTTGTTGAATAACTATACGATTGAATTATGTCACTATATAACTTGAATGGTCTTTCAAAACCTTTAACAATATGCAACCAAGTGACATAAATACTTACAGTCATTTCTTGAGTTAGGATGTCTATTACACACAAACATCCAAAAGTCAGAGTCCAACACACTAATGATCTCTGAATTGTGTCAGATTCTGATGTGAGCATAAACTCTCTTGTTCTCTTTAATAATCCTTATGGTTGCCTTTTCAACAATTCAAACGTTGAATTGCTCAAGTATCTGCATAAACAATCTTAATATATACGCTATTTCCAAATGCGAAAAATAAGATCATACATAAGAATTAGGCAAAGCGTAGGAAAATACTTAATTTCTAAATTCATAAATTTTCTAATGGGCAATATTTGAGACAGAAAAGTTTTTCTTGATGATTGAGGTCATCTAAAAATTATGTCATTTCATTTTCAAGTTTATTGATATAACTCTTTTGTGATATCTGAATAATGCCTTGAGAAGAATCTCTAAGTATTGAAATACCTAATACAAAAGAGGTGTCCCCAAGATCTTTCATCGCTAACTTTTGTTAGAGATTTCCCTGGTTTCACATAACAAACATATATCATCGTTGACTAAATAAAATAAAGGCTTAAATAGGTCTTTCGTCCCTGCAAATATAGGTCATTTGAATTTTCGTCCCTGAAGTTACTAATCCTTCCATTTTGCCATTGCAAATATTAATCATTTGAAAAATGGTCCTAATTACATCTGATTAGTAACTTCAGGGACGAAAATTCAAATGACCTATATTTGCAGGGACGAAACACCTATTTAACCAACCACCTCGCCCAATCATCACTTGCCACATGGGCACCACGTCGCTAATGACAACCCACCTCAGCAAAAAAACCTAATTAGGACCAAAAGTCAAATGATTAAATTTTGTAGTGGCAGATTGGAAGGATTAGTAACTTCAGGGACGAAAATTCAAATGACCTATATTTGCAGGGACGAAAGACCTATTTAAGTCTAAAATAAAATTGACATATTAAACTTGAAATATAAATTTACTCCCATTGAGCTTACTAAATCCACAACTCTCCTTAATATTATCTCAAAACCAAATGAGACAATTACTTTATGAGAATTTGTGGTAGCACTAAAGAGACAAATTGCTTAACTCATAGGTGGATTTCATGATTTTGCAAACCATCTAATTTGTATCAATTCATACAAATGTTTTATTCAGTTGTACCATATTGTATCATTAATTTCACCATTAAGAAACACATTATTGAAATCCAGCTTATGCAGCTCCAAAACTATAACAAGCAAACTAGTGGCATGACTGTCCTAATAGAGTCTTTCAATTACACTAAATAGAAGTTCTCTTTTCAGTCAATTCTTTATGACACAAGAAGCCCTAGTTCTTGAGGGTGTTGAGTTTGAACTATATGAATTAATTTCTTAACTTGATTGAGAGAAAGAACAATAATGTCCTCATGATGATCCAAAAATATTATAATAGTAACTGTATGAATTAGTTTAGAACTAATTATTCATCATTCAATTTTGTTCTATTACCATATCTCTTCCCCAAACTCAATATCGTCAAGGAAACTTAACAATTTATGTCTCAAAATTTCCTTAATTTGTGGGACAAAAAACTTATAATTTTCAAACCCTTAAACAATATAGAACGTTACAAGTCATAATTGAATTGACTTGAATAATTGAATTTAAAAGACATATTGAATCATCATTTGAAAATAAAATTCAAAATATTTTTGATTTATTCAAAGAGAAATTAAAACAAAAAATTAGTTCAAATAACCAAATTGTCTTTTAAATACAAAAATAAGCTAGTAACGACAATCTAAAATTGGTTTAAAAATGAATAAAGCAATCTTTATCGACTTTGTCCATTAAAAATTGATATATCTTTCAACATCATTGGACATAAGTCAGTCACGACTATCTTTCTTTAATTGCCCTTATCTTTCAAGGTATTTTTCGAATGAGCACTATTTTATTTTCTCTTGCTTTAGCTTTTCTTTATTTGCACACTTTATGAATTGATCATTCAAAGGATCATTTATAACTATAACAGTTATAAACTTAATTTTCGAAAAAGTCACCTGATAGTCGAAATTATAGTGCCTTAGCAAGATTAAATATTTACATAATGTGCTCCCAATATTTTCTTTGCCTAATACTCTTAATGAAATACTCACTCTCCAACGAGAGATTGTCTTTCTTTGTATTGCTTTAATATCACCTTAGTTTAAGCAAAGAAAATATGACAAAAATTTGTCATCTTAAATAACACCTCTAAGATTTTTCACCTTTTTGCTTTATGATCATATATGACCTATAAGAATTTGGTGTTACTCACTTGTCAACCTTGATTCTCACGTTTGATGTTGAATTTGTGAGAGAATGTGAGTTTCACCAATAGTTATCTAAGGTCTAGATCAAAGAACAATGTAATGTTCTTCTTTAAATTCTAAAAGTTAGAACTTTTAAGAGTTAAAAAAGAAATATTTAACTCATATTAGCAAATACATAATTTTATAGCTTAAAGAGAACAAGGGTAGCAAAAGTACTCACCAAAATACCTAGTGCACCATCAATATTAAGTCTTTCAACAATAATATCAGTTGCTAGCGGTATTTTACAACAATGATAAAAAATGACAATTTACTTTGACAAAGAATAAATTCTTATAATTGTCATATGTTTATGATAATATATGTGAATGTAAATTCTTAAATATATAAATAAGTTTACACTAACACAACATCATCACACATGTAAATAAAATATTATAGAGACATGTGTGTCTTTATTTCTAAATATTAAGACCTAAGCAAGATACCAAGCGCATCATTAAAACACAATTTTTGGACTACTAAGAATTAATTGCAAGCGGTACTCTCAACGCAATGATCAAATATTGATGATAAGTCCTGCCAAATAACAGTCACCTTTGGGCATCCTATTATCCAAATAAAAATTGAAACTTTATATGTCAATAAATAAACATTCATGCTATCATTGATTCACATGGATAAACTGAATGATTCTTTAAACAAAATAAAACATAACTCTAGCATAAATGTTTCCTAAATAAAGGAAATAAAATTTATATGTTTATAAACAAACAAAACTAGAGAATCAACATTAATATTTTCCAAAATTTAAAGAATCAAAATCTTATTTTCTAGACAAAAATATTTTGAGATTCATTTGAAAGGCAATATATTTTTTCACAAATATATATTATATAACGAAACTTAATTTACCTTATTTCTCAAAATAAACTGCAGCATAAAATATGTGTGAATCAAAAGAAAATAATGTGATAAAACTATTTGAAAATTATTTAAAACCAAACGATTTGATTTAAAATCAAACAAAATTCATATTGTAGTTCATCAATTGAAACTAACTAAACCTTATATGAAGCAAATAAGCGATCAACGGTCCATATTCATTAAACCCAAAAAAAAAAATACAAAAGTCTTCATCGAAGAAAGCAAATATTATGGACATTTATGAACAGTTCAAATAAGAAATTCCAAACCAATATATCGTTAGCATCGGCTGATTTGGTTTTTCCTCAACTGATACCTTTATGCCTCAAGATTTCTTCAGATGGGGAGAAGAGAATGTTTGTCGTGTACTGTGTATTGGGGACCATAACCTCTTTTATATTGGATGGTCATTAGGGTTTCCCATTATTCCGTGAATGGGTCATCCAGGCATTCACCCATATTGAATCGATATCCATTAATTAATTAATTAATTAATACTCTAAATAGAAATCTAATAAGCCTTATTACTTAATTTGATCACTAATCAATTAAGGCTTCAAATTGATAAATAACTAATATAATTATTATTACGATATTTGCTCACATAATATTATTGGAATCTAATTAAAAAATAAAATATTCCAACAAATAACTCATATGATAATGCAATCGGGTAAGTGATATGATCATCATGGTTGAAATACCGGGTAAATGATGTGGTTATCATGGTTGGTAACATAGTAAGGGGTAGGGGTAATGGATTTTGACAAGATTGATGCTTTGTGAAATTTTGGGGTGGATACCCTCGTGGAGATTATAGTGAAAGAAGTTTCTCTCGTTGAGATGACAAAATCACTATGGATATGGTGCACTAGTTGTCTGGATGATAGTGAATCAGGATAAATCTACTGTTCTATATATATATATATATATAGAGAGAGAGACACACACACATACGTGTGAAGTCCTATTTGTACTTTAAGCGACCTCTTTAGTACGCCTTGTGTTTAAGAAACGTCTCCGTTATTGTGAAGAAAATGGTTAAATCAGAAAGAAAAAAAATTATTGATAAAGAATTATTGTGTTCAACCTCTAGTAAACAAGTTGCCTTAATGAAAATGGTTAAATCAGAAAGGAAAAAAAAATCAGCAACACAACACAATCCAACCGTTTGTGTTTTTCGCCCATCTTCAAATGTAATCACTAACAATTTATATTAGAAAAATTCCTAGACTACAATAAGAAGTTTTTTTTTTTAAAAAAAAAAAAACTAAACATAAAAAAAAC
>Ga0228711_1005855_pt1 | contig 18552 bp, 13 predicted proteins | sample MedpolnodulmetaG_2_FD_177996 | JGI IMG/M metagenome (GOLD analysis project Ga0228711, IMG submission 177996) | Root nodule microbial communities from Medicago polymorpha collected in Santa Monica, California, United States - brown nodules | ecosystem: Host-associated > Plants > Roots > Nodule...
TTTACTTATTTGATCGTAAATGTATAGTTGTTTGTATAATACTTGTGCTGATATAAATTTATTTCTTTGTGTTTGTAGGGATGGACTTTGACACACTTCACGAACATCATTTCAAGGATTGAAGATGATGCCTACGACCCTACTATTGCCCCGCTTGTGAGTCAATGGAAACCTCCCAGGGGCTTTTCTAATCTTGGACACTACCGAGCTGACCATTGATTCGTTGGACCATTCTCATGTCACCTGGAGGTCGTACGAGAGAAGAACGACACATCATGCCCTTTCAGGACATATGTTGGTACTCCGGATGGATCATGGCCGGCAGCGACATGATGGTCCGTCACTTGCCAGAGCGGGTTCTTGGGCAGTACGGGTATGTCCATACACGACCTAGGCCTCCTACAGACATTGAGGCTCTTGTGGCAGATGACGTGACCCAGGCCTTCACGGAGTTTGCTCTACATGTCCTTAGCCATCAGCAGAGGGGTCATCCGGTTCCGGATAACCAGCTGTGGGCTCATACTAGCGGGTACCTTAGATGGACCCTTATGACTTTTTGTAGTTTTTTATGACATTTTGTTGGATTTGGTTGTAATCCTATTACACTTGCTCTTTTTAGCATTTTTATGACATTTTTCGTTATTTTATTCCGTTGTTTTATTCCGTTATTTTTCGTAATTTAATTATGAGTTAATGCTTGATTGAATGAATGCTTGAATGAATTTGAAAAATGCATGTAATTGAATGCAACTGAAAAAAATCAGGGAAAATAGAGGTTCTGCCTCTTCTGGTTTTTTGCATAGACTGGGCGTGAGTTAACTCACGCATGTGCTAATGGTTGTATGAGTTAACTCACGCAATTCTTTATATGTGTGTTAATTAAGTAGCGCAACGTTAGTTCACCAACGCAAAGTTTTACACTTGCGTTAGTTAACTAACGCATGAGCATATTCGGCAACACTGCAGGGCGCGAATGTTTTGTGCCGGGGGAGAGCAGAAATCTTGCTGCATTTGCTTAGTGATGAAAAGTACATGCTATTTTTTCTAGTAAAAAAAAAAGTTCATAAATATGCATTGTATTGTTACTCACAAGTCACAACAATATCCTGAATATTGTAAATAAAGTGGTAGAAAATCCATTCATTCAATCATTTAATTTCGAATCCCAGTTTGTCCTTTTGTGGCATCAACTCAGACCTACATAGCTTCGTTGCTGATAACTTGTGTTTCTGTGTCTCCAGGTTTGTCGTGGGGACCTTTTGTATTTCATTAAGTTTGGTAACGTGGTGGGTGGATGGAATGGAACGGGATTCTTCCTTCCTTCATGAATCATGACCCCGTAGAAAATGATGCTTTGGGCCGGTATGGTATTTATAGATCAGTTTGGACGTAAAAAAATTACTATTTGATGTAAATATCAAAATAGAATGTAGGTTGTAGTTTGATTAGATCAGATAGTTTGGTTTTGGCAATATAACATTACATAATTATATGACGTCAAATAATGTATTTCAAAAATAAATTAAACAACATATAATACCTCATTTCAAAAAAAAATGAGTAAACCACCAAATTGATCTATGTCTTTATATCAAATTCTTAAATTGGTTCATGACTCTATTAATAACTCAAAATGGACATGTCTTTGTCAAACATTTCTCAGATTGGTCCCTGACTCTATTAATTGTTTTGCATTTTAAGTCATTAACGTACCAAATAAGATCTAAAAAGCATTATGTCATTAACCACTATATAATATCCAAAAGACATTGAGCCATTGACACTCAAAATACAAAACAAATAATAGAGTCATGGACCAATCTGAAAAACATATGACAAAGGGATGGACCATTTTCAGTTATTAATAGAATCAGAGACCAAATTAAAAATTTGGTACAAAGACAGGACCTACTTGATTTTTTAGTCGCCAAAAAATATATAGTAAACGTAATATGTACGTGTTGTATGAACATTTATTATACAAATGATGTTGGACAACATATATTAACACCATCTTTCAAAAAAAAAAAAAATCATCTTAACACCAAACCTTAAGTATTTGTTTGGTGCCCAAGATAAAATAAAGACATAAAAAACTGAATAAGAAGATAATTAATATCATAGTGATATAATAAACATTTATTTTATCATGTGTTTGGGCACACGTGATAAGAAACATGATAAAATGATCCACTACTTTTTTAGGTTTAATTTTTTAAATATGTAAAAGATTATTTTTTTAACTTTGACATGATAAAATACCTATCATTTCTGTCAAAAAAATACCTATCATATTCAAATAACAAGATTGTAAATTTTAATATTTTTAAAAATCCATTAATTAAACAATTTAATTCTTTTTAAATCATGATTATGTTAATAAATAATTCTATTACATTTAAAAAAAAATATATATATATATATATATATATATATATATATATATATATCATAGATAAGCTAAATAAATATATGATAAATATGTTATATATAAACGACAAAACTAAAAACTATATTTACAAAAAAAATCATATTTAATTTTTTTGAAAATTTAAAACTAAAATTTCTATATCCATTAAGTAAATATCAAAACTATTTTTTGTTTATTCATATTTTGTTAGATTTCAATTTTCTATACCAGTTTAATTAAGTAATTTTGTGTATCAGTTTAACTAAATCAATAATGTATGTTCTTACCCTATTCCAGTGATATTTAATCCAACTCATATTACGGTTAAAAAAATTAACATAAGAGGCATTATAGGATAAGTTTTAGAATTAACTTATCATAATTTATCGTCTTATCAAACACTGAATTGAAATATGATATGATACAACTATATGTTTATTATATGGACCATCAAATTGGCCATAAAGACATTGAGCTTATGATTCACCTCACTCATATTTGTTAACACTTACTTTTTTATTCAATGTGAGATTTCTAACTCACATTTGTCACATACATCTGAACCATTACTGGATCATGACGGAAGTCTGGATGATTATCATATTGAGTAAAGAGCAACTATACAAATGAGGTTGAACATCCATCTTAACCTAAAATCTTAAAACATCATGTTCATAAGTTATCTCACTTATATATTGTTCAACTTCACTCTTACAACCCATAATATGTTTGGTTTTTGGATGAGTTTATTTTATTTTGTTAGGAAAGGATATGAGCTGAATCCTTTATTATGATTCTGAACCAATTTTCCCCATCGATATTCAGTTATTTTATTTGTGAAAACCTTGCATTGTTTTGTCACGCCTTATGCACTAGATAAAATATCTTTGGTAGAAAGTTTTGATTATTATTAAGCAAATAAAATGTGTACCTAGAAACAAAAAGGAAACACCAAAATGTAAAAGTTTGGAAAAAGGCACTAGTAATAATAAAGAATAAAATTAAGATCTTATGGTCCCAAAATGTTTATATTCTATTGCATCTACATCGAGGGGGAGATAGCAGCAGAACAGAACAGCACGGCACGGCAGGGTCAGATTTGTTTTGGAGTGCACAAAGATAACAACCTCTGGCAGTAGAAGTGATATATGACAATCAAAGACATAAGGCAAAATATCCGTACCTTTTTTGGTTCTAATATAGACAAAATATTACAACTATTGATGATGCAGCTTATAATAATTAACAAAAGTGAAATACCATTAATCATATCATATCATATGAATATTGAATATACTATTTCTCTACCCACCTTACCCCTCGTGATTTGAGGGGCATTGTTTGCACTTTTTCAGTTAAAAACAGTTATCGATGGTGACCAAGTTTACTTTTTCTCCACCATCCCCAAGATTTTAATGTTCACAACGATACAGTAATTTAATTAATGTGATTATTGTTCATATGCATGTCTGCTTTTATGGACAAATGAAGAAGGTGAACACAAGGTGCTGCGTTTTATGCTTTGTGTTTTGTCCCATTAAAACCATCCTTGTCCAATTATGTCTCTTTCCAATGGCCCCCTTATATAAAATTAGGTTTTACTTTCACCTAACTTTGGTCCCTTTTTAAAAACAAAAGTATGATTTAATTCTTTGATTTACCTTCCAATATCTGTTGGGACTTCTAGACAAGTCTTAAGCAATTGGGTTGATTATCACATTCAACTAAAAACAACAATATAAGTATGTACATATCATCTTTAACCAAAGTGAATTAGGTAGTAATAGGGTTTATCATCATCATCTAATTTTCTTCAAACTGGTTTTTATTTTTAATGAACACGTTTTGAACAAAATACAAATCAATTTAGGTAATACTTGGTTTGACATTTTTTTTGTAAGTGGGAATTGAATATGGCACTCTAAGATTAATAAATAACTCACACACACCTGATATGATTATTTGCATTAGGTCCCAGTGGTATTTGAGATTTATGATCTGTTTGGAAGAGGATTTTGGAGGATTTCGTTTTGAAGGGGGTTTTGGAAGAGAAAATTTTAGATGACTAAGTTTATATTTTGAAATATTATTTTAAGAAAATTGAACAACAACATGATAAATAATCATATAATACTTCAATTACATTTAAGTAACTTTTACAAATATTTTATAATATTCATAATTTTAAAAAGAAAAAGTATGTCATCTCCTCCAGTTCAAAAAAAAATCGTCCAACACCCTTAAAGTACAAGATCGTAGAAGCAAATGGGAAATTTAACATAAGATAATCAAATTATGTATTCAAGTTTTTTCATAAAAACTTAGTATTTTGGTAGTGTTATTTTTTTTTTGGTAGTGATAAAAACTTAATGTATCTTTTGTTAGCAAATACACAACAAACTTATAAATTAATTAATTTTTTTGGTAGGAATAACGTAATTAATTTTAGATATACTTCTATGAACCCTGGATGATAAACATTCTAGAAAAATCATTATTATCTTTAAATAAATAGAAGCCCTATTAATTCCCTTTTTTTAAATCCTTCAACAACAAAAAGTTCCTTGTTTTTTAAAGGAAAATTAGAAAAGTGAAAATTATTATCAATTAAAGTATTACGTACAAGGAGATTAAAATTCTATCCTTGTGTGCTTATTAGGAAAAGGAACATTTTCCATTAAGATTCACAATCAAACTTTTAGCAATAAACTGACGCTTCATAGATCATTAATTTCTCTTGTTAGACTGTCCGTTCACAAGAAAATAACGGTTTGTTTGTCAGTTGTGAAATCCCTTTTTGCATGAAAAATGGGAGGTTATAAAGGTGTATTAAGTGTAAAGTCTCATATTAGAGGAAAATGTATATCTCGACTAAGATGACTCATGCTTAAGGTGTATTTGATCTGCTAAAAGTTAAATATCAAATAGAACAACTCAAAAGAAAAGAATAGATCACAAGACAAACTTTTAAGATACTAAACTATTTTTTGTCATGAAAGTTATTTGGTAAACAAAGTGTTATTTTGACATTGAAAAATGATTAATCAAAGGAAAAAGTCAAACAACAAATATAAGAATATTTATTTTGACTATCCGTGGTATCCTGTATTCTGCACCCTTAAAGATCTAAGATTTTGGATTAAAATGAGGTGTGTCTAACGCCGTTGTAGGAAGTTGTTCAAAGTCCAACAATAACAAAGTAAGTATCTAGAGAATCACAAAATTATCCTTTATTTCCTAACAACCTGATGTCGTGTCTATTGACTCTATTCCTTAACAACCCACCAATATTTTCGTTGTTTTTTTTTCGTTGTTAACATCGCAATCATGAACAAATACAAGACTTATGTATTCTTTAAAAAATAACCTCTTAAATAAACCAATAACTTAGTTTCACATTTCATTAAAAAAAAAAAAACTTAGTTTCACATTAATTAGTTTCCAGTTGCATTTGTTTTTCATTGACTTTTCCAATTGCATTCTTGTAACAACCAACTTCCAGCTCCTAAGTTTTGAGGGTGGAATCATAAAATGCATAAAACACTTGTCATTTAGATTTAAATTTGTTAAAATGTACAAATTCAACTATACACTAATCATGTACATACTTTTAAGAACAAATAACTAACTGCCCTAACAACTAAATAGATGATCTGACAAATCAACGGAGGCCAGCCTATGTATAGTTGTAAAAATGAGATGTGAAAAGCTATGTAGCACCAAAATTTATGATTGAACGTGTGTTCAATGTTCGATACTGATACAACATCAACGCATATGATGACATACGACAACTAACTAATTCATTTTTCATTTTTTGAAGAAGTCAAACTAGCCTTCCAAAAATGGTATTAGGGATAATCGAACTTGAGACCTTTAGATGAACACATCGTAAAGTGCCAAACCAACACGCCAACCCAAGTGGGTTAACTAATTCCTTTTTTCAAATTATTACTAATGTCCACGTGTCAGCGTCAATGCCTCATAGGTGACCAGTAAAGCCCAGGCACAATAGCTTTCAAGTGATATGTGATTGATATGTGCTAATGCCTAATAATCCTAAATTCCCAACCAAGCTAAGAGAGATTGAGAGTGAAAGGGGGAAATGAAATAGAAAATATAGTGGAATTAAGCTAACAGTCCTATTGCCAATAAATTCATGTTTCCCCTATTTTCTAATTCCCATCACCAATAGACACATATGGCATAGACAATGACAGTTGCTATCTATCATCTTATTGATGCCCCTACCATTTATGTATAAGCACATGCTTCTTTTCCACAACATATGTTCTGTTTCTAATTTACATGAAAACTAGCTATAATAAGTTTTTTTTTCCTCCCTTTACCATTCTTCCTACCCTACCAAGAGGGGCTCCCCATATACATTTGTTGTAAATATATGTATCTTCATCTTATTGATAGGCCATATCATGATAAGTCACATTCTTCCATTACCATTCTATTCACTTATAAGTAACTTTTTTCATGATGTTGGGAGTTGGGGTTAATGTGGGACTGGTGTTGTAAATACTATCATTAATAGGAAAATGTATGACAACTTAATAAGCTAGGTTCTTATGTCTATCCATAACATTCTATGTTTTTTAATCCACTGTGAACTGTTCAATTCATGTTGCATTGATTTCAATTAAGGTACATTGATCAGAACTCAAAATTAGGCCATGCTCCTAAAATGAATCATACACCTTCCTCACCTACTAGTGTATGATATGGCTTCTAATTTTAAGTCTGTAGCTAGCTATATACTTCTTGATATTTATTAATTAGTATACATTGAATTATAAAATAACTATACATACATGAGCTCTGCATGCATCTCTCATTTTCTAGGTCTTGGTTACATTAATTGCATGACATGTATCTACATCCATATTCATGACTTCTAATTAATTCATACATTGATTTGAGGAATAGACAGACACTAAAAAAAGTCTCAAAACAATAAAAGCAAATAGATACCAAAGCTAGCTGTTATTGTCTATGTGATGGCAAAGCTGTTTAATAGTAGCTTTCAAAATGAAATGCTACAGAACAAGTGTATATGGACACTATTAAGTATTAAGTTATTAACATCTTAGGAAAGAAGGAAAAAAGAAAGTATATCCAATTCAGTGAAAGGATGCTAGACAGCATGGGCCAGATATCAAATTGAGCCCATTAAATAAGCCCTAGCCCACTCAACCGACATTGAAACTCATCCATTTAAAGGTGAATTTTACATTGTTGTGCTCTATATGGGAAATGGGACCTAGTTAGTAAGTTGATAGAGGTAACCACTAACCAGCTCCTGAAGAATTGGACAATGTACTGCTCTAGTTGGTATTGGTCAAAATTCTATATTATGAGCCCACAATTCATAAACATGCTTCTGGCAATGGGTAATACCAGCTTTCACAAGGCCCACTTTTGGACCTTGGTGGGTTCCTACCATTGCTTAGTGGGCATGTTGAGTGGTAATGGCAACATGGGACTGTAGGTGTGGGTTAGAACCGACACAGATAAGGACAAGACATGTCTTTTGGCAAATGGAGCTCAATAAGGTGAGCTTCAGTAGGGAGGGAGGGATCCATCAACATCTTTGGTCCACTAAGTCACGCCTACTCTACTCTGCAGCAGGTAACAAAGCTTTGTAGACATGAGTATTTGCAAGTGAAGCGTGTCCGGTGTCTATCACGTATCGGTATCTAACACCGACACATGTAGTTACGCTCATTTGTTCTATTTTCTGTAATTATTATTACCAATCTCAACATGTCATTATCAAACTGTGATTATTATTACCAGTATCGACGTGTCTTTATCAAACTGTGTTCGGCTTAAGAGTCCCGTTGCATAAAACTACTACCATAAAGTAAAAACCATATAGTGACTTGTGTGGACCAATCAGTCATGTAGTAAGTTATTGGTATTCAGTTATTCACATGTCAATGATAAGTCACAAATTTGTGGAGCATGTAAAGGCTATATAACATATGGCAACACTGATGATGGATGGGTTTGCCACTTCAGCCCTGAGTTACATCGAACACAAAAGGCCTGCAGTTTGTTAAACATGTAAGGGAAATTTTTAGGGCCTAATGGAGCATAATTAAGAGCCCAATATTGAGAACCCTTTATGCTAGTACTGTTCAAGCTAAGGTTCAATCAACTTTCAGATATGTGGCTTTTCATCCCAATGTACCTGGACCAGGCCAACTGTCCATAACCTAAACCTGTACCTTCACATTAACTTCCATGAAATGCATTAAGTTTTGAAATTTTGGACCAATATACCAATATAAGGCATCAGCCTCTAAGAAAGTAACAAATTAGTTCTGCCACAAAGCAATAACTTTCTAACACAGAATACAAGGTGTTGCTATGATTAAGAAAGAGAGAAAAAATGGTAGAATATCAGCTTCTTTCAGTTTTCAAATTTCAACTACCATGCTGTTGCTAAAGGAACATTCAAAATTACATATCCAACACATAGATGTCTCATGCTGTTGGTTTCTTATGAGACAAGAAAATACTTGCTGACCTCTTTGGCAATGCCTTTGACTACAAGAATTGTTAGTTTCAACCATTATCCATGGTTACTCGCTTACTCCACTTAATAGCCTTATAGGATTGGGAGTACACTGATAAATTCTCTGTTGCTGTTAGTATTCATATGACCGTGAATTGAATTTCAAAATGATTGAGAACAATTGACATAAAATACTGCACAAATATACATATTGCCTTAAAAATTGGTATGCAAACTAGTGATAGAATTCAAATTTTCATTTATCTGTGTACCTTAACATATAACTTCTAGAACAAAGAAGATATGTGACATGATTGTAAGAGACCAATTTCATCCATGCATTCATGTTCAAATAATTATCAAAAGAAATATGATATGTATTGCATCATTCAAAGGTTTAATTAATGACTGAAGAAGTCAACTAAGTACCATTACATATAGCATAATTGTTGCAGGAATAAAACCAATAAAAATAACTTATGCCTAAACTGGAACTAGCTAAAATTAATTACTATCTTAATTCATAATCTCTTTTTGATGAAATACAATTCATCACAACAAAAAAAACTAGAAAGTCCTAAAGTTTACTCAAATGCATCATCATCGTCATCAGGAAGAGGCTGAAATGCTGGCATACATATCTCTTGTTCAATCCTGTAAAGAATATAAATCAATACAGAAAATCAAATCAGTAACAAAGTAATAGGGAAGAACAAAATAGCCTAAATGCTGCTAAAACACATATAAAACAGAAGTCCTTACGATTCTTGCGCAGCTATATCAAAGGAGACTTCAGGAGGAGCAAGAGCAGGCATCTCCACAAAGTGAAGGTTCATATTACTGGAAATTGGAATCATAAGACCAATCAGTAAATAATTTGCTACCATTCATGCATCAATCATGACATCGGCATATATATCAAAGAATGAATAGAGTATATTCAATTAGTTACTTACCCTGCAAGTTTCTTGGCAAGGTATAAGAAAGGTTTCTCAAAATTATAGTTACTCTTTGCAGATATTTCGTAGTATTGTAGATTCTTCTTCCTGTGAAATATAACTTGCTTTGCTTTAATCTGTCTATTCTTCACATCGACCTTGTTTCCACATAGGACAATGGGTATGTTCTCACACACACTGTGATTATTAACAAGAAATTAATAGTCCCAAATTAGTAAGCTGAAAAATAGCATAATGCAAGTAAATGCCAAATGCATAAGAAAAACTAAAATTGATGAAATTAGTGAACTGACCGAGTGATATCTTTGTGCCATGTTGGAACATTTCTGTATGTCAAACGAGCAGTTACATCGAACATAATAATAGCACATTGTCCATGCATGCTGCACATAATTCATAGGTTTTCATCAGGACAAAAGGAAAATTACTCTATACTGAACAGAACAAAAAGAAAATAATTAGTTTAACAAGCGCGCGAGAAACGTAATTATATGATTAATGACTAAATTGGTAAGGGAGTTGGAAACATAATGAAATTAAGATGTAGATAGTATACAACTTACTAATAAGCATCTCTGAGACCACCAAATTTTTCTTGGCCAGCAGTGTCCCAGCAATTAAAGCGAATTTTTCCACAATTTGTATAAAAGTCTAGTGGATGAACCTCCACACCAATGGTAGCTGTTGTATTACAAAATTAAATTAATTAAATGAATGAAGCATGCATAGTGTGGAATTAATAAGTAAATTGGCCAACTTAAACAACATATATTACGTTCATATCTCTTCTCAAATTCGCCAGTTAGATGCCTTTTAACAAAAGTGGTTTTTCCTGCACCCATAAACAAATAACAATATCATAAATAATTAATATGAAGTGTGTGTTTGTGTTTATTAGAAGCAGAATTAAGTGGAAAAAAGAAAGAAAGATCGATAAGAAGTACCCGTTCCACCATCGCCTACAAGGACAAGCTTGAAAGTCGGATAGTTAACAATTTGCTGCTGAGGGAGAGCCTGTATAGAAACGGGACAAAACAAAAACAAAAGCATTATATTTATATGAATGAATGAATACAATGGAGGTTACTAAGACTTGAAAAAGAAAGATGAAGCAATTAAGTAGTTAATTTTCTTACCATGAAATTGAATGAATGAATAATAGTATTGTGGAGAGTGCTCATATATATACAGGTTGCTGTGTGTGGACTTTGAAATAACGCAAGCCTTTATCTGACTTTAGAATCACGCACATTTTGTTTTTGACTTTAAAATAACGCATGCATGCACGACTTAAATCGATTATAAGATTGCTGAGTTGACTTAAAAACCACGCACACACTCCTTACGGTTATCCCTCTATCATCTACTTACCAATCACGCTTCACTCTTCTCTCGATGCTCAAGAAATACTTATATAGTCACAAACACAAATAAAAAGTGGTTAGACACACATATTTTAAAAAATTAAAAAACTTAACCACTTTTTATTTGTGTTTGTGCTTAAGGAAGACTGGCTCCTCGATGTTGTACTAGTCTAGACTCCGCCTAGTATCATATTCTTTTTTACTTCACAATATCTATTGTATCATATATACTCCTAAAAAAACTATTGTGTCATACTAATCTCTAAGAAAAACATAAATTAATATATGGAATAATTGGCCAACATGTTATATATATGTTCCTTCCTTAAAAAAAAAATGTTATATATATGTTCCTTAAATGCAAAATAAAAAAATTGAAAATATAAAGATTGGGTCAAATATTTATTTTTTATCCCAATATATAGGTCCAATATGTGCGAGTGCAACAAGTTCCTTACCACAAGGTTTAAAATTTCGATTAATACGTTATAGACCCAATTGAATTGACACATATACACGCTCTCTTCTCTCACACGGGCAAAATAGCAAGGAAAACATAATAAATATTACGCTTATGAAAAAAATAAAAGGTTGGCCCAATTTAATTAAGTAACTAGAATATTGTCAAAAAAAAAACTCGAAGTTGTATTTTGATGTTATTGAGTATCTATTTTTGATGGTATTTACAAGTTTTTTTTTATGTTATTTTCAATTTAAATAAAAATGGCTTTTTTGAGTTTTTTTTAAGGACTCTTTTTTAGTTTTGAATGCTTCTGTTCATTACAGACTCGATTTTTAAGATTAGAACATGATCTCAAGATTGTTTAAGATGACCTTGATATATATCGGGATCCATTTACATCAGCAAACAAAATTATTGAAGAAAAAAATTAAGGATTTTTTTTTCTATTATAGGATGAAATTGTGTATTTTTTAATTATGTACCTGAAGGATCAAATTGTTCCAATTTAATTAATGTTACTAGCGGAAAGACGGGCACTCACGTGCCTGTCTTTCCACTCTTTTTATTGCGCTTACGTTTAAAAATTATGAATGGTGTTTTTTTTATAAAATTTTGATTTTTATTAAAACTAATTTGCTGCTTTCAAGCTATAACAAACCAAACTAACCATGATTATCTATTTCAATGACATCAATATAACAAAAAAATATAATCTAAATTCTTTTTTTAATGACACGAACAACAATCTTTATTGTAGAAAAAATTGTTTAAGGGTATAATTGGGATGATGAAAAAGTAAATATAAATATATTCATCGAGTTTGTTACACTTTTTAAATGATAAAGGAAAAAAAACCAGACATATATATTCATATCGTTATTGTTACATTTTTTTAATATTTAAATTTATTCTTATCTATTTGTTAAATGTGTTATTTATTTGTATTGAAAATTGATGGCATTTTTGAAAAGAAAAATCTAAACGAAAAAAGCTGAAAGGGATAGTTTTCTTTATATATACTATAGATAACCTAATTGCTCTCTTTTTTTAGTGTGCATGATTAGGTATCTTCTGTGCATATTTGTGTAGATTAACCCCTCTAATCTTGTGAGACACACATCAAACTCCCACTAAACGTTTTAACACAAACTCAAGTCCGAATACAAAATATTGATTAGCGTAAAAGAGACTTGTCTTATCTCATTGTGTGTCTTTATATACGAGAGGGGTTAGTCTGTTATTTTGTCATCATTGTTATGTCATTGGACATAATGTCACGAATTGCAAGTGGTTGAATCTTGAAGCGGCCAAGGTTAATGACCGTGGGAAAAAACAAGTGCCTGAAACAAACAATCAACCCTGTGTTGTGAAAGGAGCTTCTTCCTCTGGTACATTACGTTACGTCTCTGTTGTTCCCCCACCAACAGCTGCCACCATTGATGCTACTGCGACACAAGTTGATGTTCCCCCACCAATAGTTGTCACCGCTAATGCTACTGCAACACAAGCTGCTGTTCCCCCACCAACAGCTGCCACTACTGATGGAAATGCAACTCAATTTGCTGTCCCAACTGCTGCCACCACTAATGAGAATGTGACATAGTCTCTTCCCCAAAGAGATGTTGCAGCAGGTTCTTTCCGTCATATCTTGCAAGATGTTTCAGATGCAATCCTCAAGGTACTTTACCTCGGGCCGATATACCTGTTTTAGAATTGGCAGCAATTATAGAGCACGATGACGTGCAAAAATCTTTAGAAGCAGCAACTCTCACGGTAACTAGTAATGAGAAAGTTCATTCGGTTCCGACAGTTTATGTTCCTCCTTTTTTTACTATTGAGCACGTTGACGTGCATGATGATATGAATGATAATGTATCTCAAAATAGAGAAGGGAGCCCAATATCGGCGTCCAAGGGTGCTAATGATTCCATTCCTCTTGATTTGGCAGCGGTACAAATGCTTAGTCAAGACATGCGGCCTCCTTTGCCTGTAATTGATCCAATTGTGAATGCTTCGACGGATGAATCCCAAGACAACACTACATCAGGTCATGCAATTACTATTACTTCTCTAGAGAAACATAGTGTTGAGCACGTTGACGTGCATTCTGGGTTAGGCCATTCCTTGGTGTCACCCGTGATTGTAGAGCGGTCCCTTGCTGTAAGCGCTAGCATGCCCACGACAATTCAAGAGGAGCAAGTGGTTGCCGAGTTACACAACAAGAAGTACATCCCAGCAAGAATATTCAGCACGGTCTAGATTTGTGGGACAGAGTTCGTGAATATGATGAAAGATCAGCTGCTGAAGACTTCACAACGGTCCTAACAAGGAAACAGAATCATAAAATTAAATTACAACAGGTCTTAGCAAAGCAGCCTACTAAAACCCGTTTTCGGGGTGGTACTCATCAGACTGTTCCATGAATTTTCTCTATTGGAATGTTAGAGGTATCAGTAATTTTGATACTCGGATGGCTTTAAAGAATTTATATATGTCTCATAAACCTCTTCTTTCGGGATAGATGTGGTTTACCTAACTACAGATTTCCTTAATCTGTTTTTTGGTTGTTTTTGTTTTCTGTTTTTTTATTTCCTTTATGTTTTCTTTTGAGGGTTTTGGCCTAGTCCCCCTCCTTTGTAATTATTTTTCCCCTCTTTTTAATAAAATCTCTAGAGTTTGGCGGCATAGGATGGATGTTTCTCGGGATGTCAACCTAGTTGGTATGTCGATGTTGCCTCTTGATACCTATCCTCTCTCCTTGCTTATAAAAAAAATACTATAGATTTAAATTTATTCTTATCTATTTGTTACATATGTTATTTGTATTGAAAATTGAGGGCATTTTTAGAAAGAAAAATTCAATCCAGAAAAGCTGAAAGGGGTAGTTTTCTTTATATATACCATATATAGGCAAATTCTACCGTACACTCAACATATTTGAGTGTACCGGTACACCAAACCCTAAAATTTACAGTTAAATGAGTTGCTTTTTTAAGAAAAATATTATTTTTTATCATTTATAATTATAATGATTAAATCTTATCCACTAAAAACGTCAACGAAATAAAATTGAATTTTTATCACTCATAATAGAAAACTTTGATTATTTTATACGATAATATGTTAAAAATTTACTATGATTCTTATAAACAATGAATGATGTGTTTTTTCTTGTGAAATGATATTTTGTAAAATATAAATGCCAACAAATAACTATTTATTACATAAAATTGATCGTTAATTTATAGATTTAGGAAGTAAGAATACCGGTACACCACAATTTACGAGTGTACCGTAGAAATTCCCCTATGTATAACCCAATTTTTCTCTTTTTTTAGTGTGTATGATTGGGTATCTTCGGTGCATATTTGTGTAGATTAACCCCTCTAATCTTGTGAAACACGCATCAAACTCCCACTAAACATTTTAACACAAACTCAAGTCCAAACACAAATATTGATTAGCGTAAAAGAGACTTGTCTTGTCTTATATCATTATGTGATTCCCGTCTACATGCATTAGTTGTACGACATGGGTATGGGTATGGTCTAGATCCCATATCCCTTTGCTTGTATATTGGTAAAGTGGTGCAGGTTTTTTCATTAATTATGTGGAATATTTGGTGTGATAGAAATATTATTTGGTGTAATATTTGCTCGTCAAGTGTTTGGTTCAGCAAATCCTTCCTATGACCCTCGTCCAATGTGTGATGTTTGTTGGCAGCATGGTGATCAGGTGATGCAGATACCTTGATCCTGATTATCGATGATAGTGCTCTTACAAATCCAAATAAAACATTCTTTGAAGGTTCAGTTAATAACTATGAGAGCTCCTTCCTAAGTTCAGAGCTTTTTTTGAGGAAAAGTTCAGAGCTTTGTTGGCAAGCATGTTTCAAAAAGTTGTTATGTTTTTGAGACTTTTGTATGTTGTGTAGTTGGTGACTATAAGTACCGATAAATTTCATATTATGTCATTTTTTTTGGTGGATATTATGAATTTTTGGCAAAAGATTGAAATATTACCTTACATCATATTCACAACTGAGGAAGCATTCCCTATAGTATGTTTGCAAATGCTTTAGAAGTGTCCTTTTTGAAGGATTAATTTTCTTTTTTGTGTTGTAACAAAAAAAACCTTTGATTTTTTTAGCCCTTTAGAGTTTGGTCGGAAGGAAATAAAGCATGATCTAAATTGTTACATCAAAAAATCAAACTCAAAACCCTTCATAGTATGGTTAGAAGGAAATAAAATATGATCTAGATCGTTACATCAAAAAATCAAACTCAATTCTGCTAACAATTATCCTATATTAAAAAACTATAAAATAATTCATGATGTTATTTTAAACACCATTCTTATCGCAATATATTGTACAAAATTCACATTTTTAGAGGAAACATTTTTTGGCACATAGTTCTCCTCAAAAAAATTTTGGTACATAGTTTTTTTTTAGGGAATTTTTTGGTACATAGTTATTTTAAAAAAAAGGGTTATTTAAGTTTTTAGTCCCTATATATATTCACAATTTTGGTTTTAGTCCCTACAAAATAAAATCACACTTTTTAGTCCCTGTGACATTTTCCTTAAGCATTTTAAGGACCAAAACTGTTGATGGAAATTTTTGACAGGGACTAAAAGTGTTGATGGAAAAATTTATAGGGACTAAAAATACTGATGAAAAATTTTATAGGGACTAAAAAGTGTGATTTTATTTTGTAGGGACTAAAAACAAAACTGTGAATATTTATAGGGATTAAAAACTTAATTAACCCTATATTAATAGCACGTATTGTTATTGTGCTATTAATTAAACATTGTATATTAATACTAACGCATGTAACGCTGAAATAATAATCTTTAACGCGGGAAGATCTCGTGCGGATAAATAAAATCAAGCCGATATTTTTAATATAGATATTGATAATAAATGAATTTATCCAAAAACAAAACAAAATTGATTATGGAGATATGAGTTTTTTTTTTTGCGTTCTTCCTATAATTGGGGGGTTGGGGCCTCGAACTCAACCACGCATATATAATAATTATCTCTACCAATTAAGTAAAGCTCACATAAACTTAATAAACCTTTCCGTTTAAAAAAAAAATGAAAGCAACATTCTATATTTTTTGTCAATTGGTCTCCATACCAGATACCCTTATATACATATACCCTCCGGTCACTATTATAAACAAAAATTAATATTTTAGATTCATTCATTAAATAATGTGTGTGGTCTATAATAAATATCATATACATTATTAATTGAATGAATCTAAAATGCAAAATTTTGCTTATATTAGTGACTGGAGGGTGTAGTTTCTTTCAAACTCCATGATCTCTTTCACGCATATATTTGATTCATTTAACATCTAACGTGAATTTGTAATTATTCAATCGTGTAAAAAATAAGTATAACAAATAATAATAAAGACACCAACTATTTGAGACCAACAAAATATCGTTAAAAAGGGGTTAAAATAATACTCCATAAAACATAATATTAAAGTTCGACATATAAAAAACATATATCATCTAGAACAACCAGTTAAACGTTCTGAAATACATCATAAGGAGACTTACTTGATGGACCACCTCTTTCATATGATCCCTCACTTGTCGAAACACATAGTTAGCCGAAATACACAACATTAGTGGTCTCAGTGGACATACGGTCTTCTTCATCCAGTATAAGTATTTTCAATCCCTTTTTGAAAGTGACTTGAGTGAAAATCGGTTTAGAAAGATTGCTTCCAACATTAGATGACGACTGACCTTGACTTTTATTTATCGTGATTGCGAAACATAAAGTCGGCGGGAACTGTCTCCTCGTTCCTCATAAGGAGACTTACTTGATGGACCACCTCTTTCATATGATCTCTCACTTGCCGAAACACATAGTTAGTGGAAATTGTCTTAACCAAAGACTCATTAAGTGATTGACCATCATTACTCGCACTGTATAATGAAATATATATATAAACACGTTAAAAATATTCGTTTGGTATATAACAAAAATATGGAAATAAATTTAAACAATATCGTATCTGAAATGCTTATATTGATTCATAGACTCGTTTTGCGTGTCGTATATATAAATTTGTGCAAAGTTCGGCCTAGAATCCGACCTCGGCATCATACTATCCATGTGATGATAGTTTTGACCTCTAAGAACAAAATATGTAGGTCCATCTCTGTCATTTGTTGTGCGAACAATCTTACCTCGCATTTATGTGAATGAAAACATATTATTGTAAGCTCTAATATTATCCAAATAGTGCTTACTCTTTGGATGATCGCCGCGTAACAAATTAAATAAAAGTTTCAGAGGTTTCTGAAGGTGGGGAAGGTGCACCTTTCCCTTCATACAACATAATGAAAATTCAACATTACCTTCACTTCCGCTTCATTCAACACGTTCATCCAACAACATCTTTGCACCACACCAGCGACAACACATAATAGGGTCTTCAACATCAAACAATATTGTACAGTTATAAAAATTCGATGTCACTAATCGCTTCTGTTTTTTTAAACAAAAGTAAAATGATATGAAAATAATAACTATATCTAAAATAATAGCAATTGAAAATCATACATTCACACTAAGCCATTTTGTACAGGAGTGATTTTGTATTGTTGGTAGATCCACCTGATGTAATAAAAAACGCATATGATAAGAAAATAGTTTGTAAGTAGGAAAAATCTCTAACATTTAGAGTTCAAATTTCCAACCAAGCATCACAACATATAACCTTACTTAGTCCTTGTGTTGATACGCTAATTTTACTATGATATACCTTGAGTGGTTGGAAAAATATCTAGT